>OGQX01001748.1_pt1 | contig 18678 bp, 19 predicted proteins | sample 1553291 | NCBI WGS metagenome assembly OGQX01 (sample SAMEA2580030, study PRJEB22360) | human gut metagenome | biome: human gut; feature: human-associated habitat; material: faeces | place: Denmark | collected 2008/2010
TCCTGACTCATACATATCAATCATACATTCGCAGTTTTTCCCTGCCATATATTTTGATATAAGCTTCTTTTCTGTTGTTCGGAAATATTCTTCATCATCACATATTGCAATCGACAACATCACATTCACCTCCTCAGACACAGATTTCCCGGTTGGCACGCAGGGTGTCTATACAGCATCATTACCATGTATGGAGAAATGCACAGAATTCCATACTTTTTGATTATGCGCACCTTTATTCTGCTACATTCTTTGATTATACGCAATATTAATTTCAATTTTTATCATGTTACAGTCAACTGTGAAATGTTGTCTTGTGAATTCTTGTCATCTAAAATTCTTCATGATATGATATACTTGGTTTTTAAGCAATGATGTATACGAGGAGACAGGTATATGGTAGATCTTAACATTCCCGTCGGCGTTTCGGATTTTGAAAAGCTTAGGGAAAATAATTATTACTATATCGATAAAACCGGATTTATTTCTAAATTACTACAGACGAAATCTGCTGAAGTAACCTTAATTACACGTCCCCGGCGTTTTGGGAAAACACTTGGCATGCGTATGCTGGCAAGTTTTTTTGATATTCGAAAAGACTGCCGAACCATATTTGAAGGGCTGGAAATTTCCAAAAATACTGCTTTATGTGATGAATGGATGAATCAGTACCCTACACTGTTTTTATCTTTTAAAGATGTGGATGGACTTACCTTTTCCAGTGCCTGCGACATGCTGATGTACACCATCTCCGATTTATACCAGCAGCACCTTTATCTGTTAGAAAGTGATTCTGTAAACGATTATGATAAAGAAATCATACATCATATTGCAGAACGCAAAGCCACTGTCTCTGAGATCAAACAAAGTCTTGTATTGCTGACAAAAGCTTTAGCTTCATATTATGCAAAACCAGTCATCCTGTTGTTAGATGAATATGATGTACCAATTGCAAAAGCCAGCTCTAATGGATACTATGACCAGATGCTTGAGATTATCAAAGGAATGCTCAGTACTTCCTTAAAAGATAATGCTGCCCTCCGGTTTGCAGTGATCACCGGATGCCTTCGGATTGCAAAAGAAAGCATTTTTACCGGGACAAATAATTTTGTATCTGACACCATTACAGATTGCCGTTTGAATGAATATTTTGGATTTACACAAAAGGATGTAGAACAGCTTCTGCGGGATGCCGATGCCATGGAACATTCCAAAGATTTGAAATTCTGGTATGATGGTTATCACTTTGGAGATGTCGATGTCTATTGTCCGTGGGATGTCATGAATTATATGCGTGATCTGCAATACAATCCCGATGTCAGGCCGGCAAGTTACTGGAAAAACACCAGTGATAATGCTATTGTTCGTTCTTTTATTGATTATGCCGGAAATACCATTACCCGGAAATTGGAAACCCTGCTTTCAGGCGGATATATTACACAACAGATTGATGAAAATCTTACTTACGACTATCTGCATTCTTCCGAAGACAATCTCTGGAGTATTCTTTATCTCACGGGTTATCTGACGAAAGCCCGCGATGCAGATCTCCCTGAAAATTTGCCGGATGGTATATCCGCACTGATGATTCCGAATGCAGAAATCCGGGAAATTTTTGAGACAACCATTTTAAAATGGTTTCAGGAGAGCGCCCTGACCTGGAACCGTGAAACTCTGTTTCATGCCGTATGGAATCAGGATGCAAAGACAATTTCTATTGAAATGACAAAACTTCTGCGCAAAACAATAAGTTACCATGATTACAAAGAAGATTATTATCATGCTTTTTTAGCTGGCATATTTGCCGGAGCCGGTTATATGGTAGACTCCAATAAAGAACATGGGGAAGGACGCAGTGATGTGGTTGTGTACGACTCCCTCAATGGCCGCGTTGCTGTCTTTGAAGCCAAGTACGCCAAATCTCTCAACGATTTAGACACCGCATGTGAAAAAGCTGTGCAGCAGATGGATGATCTCATGTATGCCAAATCCTTTGAAGATGATTATGATGAAGTCATTTGTTATGGGATTTCATTCTATAAAAAACGCTGTGTTGTGAAGAAAAAATAATTCAAATTATCAGTTGTAAAACATCCCTGATAAAAGAAACGCCAGATCCGGCAGATGAAGCCTGTTCTGGCGCTTCTTTGCAGATTTATCCTTATCCGCACTCGCGCAATAAATTTCTTTCCTATTTTTGTAATCTCTTCGGTAACCAGCTTCATCTGGTGTCGAATTATCCTTCGAATAATAATAAAGCCCATATCCCTGCTTTACCAATGCCTCTGCTGCAAAATTTTCATAAAGCGCACCTTTATAAATGCCAAGATTTTTATTTGCACGCAAGTCAATTTGTGATTCATCGTCCAGACTTGCCACCAATAATCCGGTATCCGAAATATATACTTTATATTTGCTTTCATCCACATTTCCTTTTAATGGCAATTCCAGAAATTGCAGACATTCACATACATTAATAAGCCCGGCATCTTTCAACCACTCTACACATCCCATATAATCCTTAGATCTTCCGCCCTTAGAGACTTTCGAATATTGAAATTTTTTATTTTCTTTAGCAAGCTGTGCCGGAATTGACCGGTATACACGCAGAATTTTCGCCTTATCCAGCCCTTGTGCATACTTTACAATATCATTTTCATAATCTACCAATTCGTTTTCTTCAAAATGTTTCGTCGGATCAATCCTGCTGATCAGCTTGATAATATGTTCTGCTGAAAACCCTTCCTCAACAATAACTTTATAAGATGGCTCTGTAATAAAGTTGATCTCAATTACATTTTTATGAGCGATTTTTTCTTCAAAATTACATTTTCATGAGCGAATTATATTTATTTTTTACTTTTTTATGAGGAAATTTACTTTTTTCAAGAGTCTATCTTGATCGTTTCTATCAATTTTTCTGTTGTTTAATCAGGCAAATGTTAATTTTTTACCAACCGTAACGCATACCTGCATAAAAAATTGATGGCTTAGAATACATTGTTCCAAGCCATCGTAAAAAGCTTACTATTCTGTCGATTCTGCCGTATCCGGCTTCACATGATTTTCTTTGATATCCCATGTAATCGTATATTCTTTTCCCAGAACCTCCCCCATATTTTTCACGTAATCTTCGAGAAGAGACTGCACGCGCTGCTGTACCTGTACCAGTAGTGCAGAATCATTTGCTGCTTTCTTTTCCATCTCTTCTTCTGCCTGTTTGTATGCCTCCGTCTGATCGTCCGCACTTGCTTTTGCGGAATTCTTATCATAATAATAAGAGTCAGCCGCAATACTGATTTCCAGAAATGCCATTTCTTGGTTACATAAAGACCTTTGAAAATTTTGCGAGGTAATATTTCCGGAAATAAAAAAGCTCTGGAAAACATCTGTTTCCCAGAACTTTTTATCCTTTATTATTCATTTTTCTTACAAACCTGCCGGATCAGCTGAATCAGTGCCACCACTGCCAATGCTATATACCCATAATCATCACAAGAAAACCCGTCTTTCTTCTTAAAAGCCCAGATTTTCATCCACCAGAATAATCTGAAACCGTCCTTTGACCCTGCTGAATCGGGTTGTCAGAATCTGACAGCAGATGCACTGTGGACTTTTACAGTCAAAACAGCTTCCGTTTTTGGAACATGGTGTGTCAATGCCAAATCGCTGTGCATTAATCGGTGCCGCCTCATTCCGCGCACGGTGCAGGGCGTCTTCCTCGGATTTTACGACTTTGTTCATACCCACAATCAGCAGGACATGCTTTGGTCCATAGGCATACGCAGCCACACGATTGGCATTTCCGTCAATATTGATAAACACGCCATCCTCGCTCATGGCATTGACACTGCCCAAAAAATAATCCGAGCTGAATGCTTTCCGCGCAATCTCCTCTTTTTCCTCTGGGGTTTTTACTTTATCCCGGTCATAAAATTCATAATCACCGTTGGAAACGGCATCGTAGAGACCACACTCCTTTACAGAAGTTGCACCGCCCATGTTGATACTGCTGCCCTTCGGGATCAATTCGAGTGCTTTCTTTACGGCCTCTTCTTTTGTCTCTACATAATATGCTTCCATGTTGCGGGAATTAAGTGCCTCCACAACACGCGCTCCCAGCTTTTCATTTCTCATTTTTCTTACGTCCATTGTGTAAACCTCTTTTCCAAATAGCTACGCTATGATTTCATACTGCATCAGTTCATATTTGAGTCTGCTTCCCTCCATAATTTCCGGTGGAAGCAGTGCCCGTGCCACAAGTTTCAGATCATCACTTTCAATATCTGTCCTCTTTAAATTTGCATAATCGCCGTCAATACTGACAACTTCATAATACCATGTTTCCATATGTCACCTCCATTTTTAATCTCACAGGCTGCTTAACGGTGCTACATGAATATGATGTTTTACATATTTGTTGATCCCCTGTACCAGTCCGTCCACAAGTTTTTGCAATTTCCTGTCGCTATGATCCGAACACTGGTTGCCCAGTTCAATATCAACGGAAGGAATTGTACTGTACGAAGTCTGCGTCAGATCAATCTCCGTAGCACCGGTTCCGTTTATTTTAATCTTTTGGGAACGCAGCCCTTTGATCAGTGATTTTCCCAATGCGTCATGTTCTTCCCAGTAAGATGCAACCGGACGCATTTTTTTGAGTTTTTCGGGAACAGAAGCATAAAAGCATCCTTTGTCGTAAGAAAGTCCATCGCTGTCCCAATGCAGCGCAATATGACAATCCGCTACATTGTTACATATGACGGTACGCGCCACGTTATCCAGCTGTACATCCTTTCCATCCCGGACCATGAGCACATCATACCCCTCTGCCAGCAGTTTCTTTTTCAGAATCCGTGCCATACGAAGCGTCACATCACGTTCTGCCGTTCCGTCCCGAAATGCCATTCCATCTGAAACCGCCACTGCTTTCACAGAGCCTGCCGCTGTCGTTCCTCCGGTCACCTTTGCAGAGCCATCCGGATGACACAGCGTTTTTACCGATGAACCGCCTTTCGTCCCATGTCCCGCATTGACTGCAATCACAATGTCCTTCCGGTTCTTTTTCGCCTTGTACATAACGGCATAGCCCGATGTAATTCTGGCATGATCCGCATATTTCCAGGAAGAGTCCAGACATATTTTCTCCTTCCCCTTCGCATATCCGCATATCGGGAAACTGATGACCATCAAAAATACAATTAGAAATACTATCCCCTTTTTCATATACACTCCTCTTTCTAAACATTCGACAGTTTTTATCCCCCTGTAGGAGCAAAATATCTTTTCACTGTCTTTACTCTACCTCATTTTTTATGGTAACACAAGATAAAATCCCCGTGTCGTTGCATTTCGGTGCCTTTAAGAGTATCATTACCATGATACGAATTTTAGGAGGATAAATTTATGAAATTAAAAACAAGACAAATCACTGTTACAGCAATTTTACTCGCAATCTGCATTGTAAGCCAGTTTTTCAAAAACCTGAATGTATACATCACAGGCCCGATCATCAATGCCGCTCTGATTTTAACCACGGTATACGCTGGTCTGGCCTGTGGCATCATTTTAAGCGTGATCACTCCAATCACTTCCTTTTTCATCACCGGAAGCCCGATTATGGCAGCCATTCCTGCAATGTTCCCATGTATTATGATTGGAAATATCATTCTCGTTCTGGCAGTTGCCCTGCTCCGCAGTAAATTCGGTAAAAAAGCCGGTTTGCCCGTATCCATTGTAATTGGCGCTGTATTAAAGGCTCTGTTTATGGGAATTTTGATTTCTCTTATCATTCTGCCGAATATGCTCCCGGCAAAAATGCAGCCAATGTTACATGTCCTGCAGCTTCAATTTTCTGTCACACAGTTAATTACCGCTCTGATCGGCGGGGTATATGCTATCATCATTCTTGCGGTACTGCGTAATACCTCTCTTGGTGAGCAGGCGTAATCCCACATTACATAAATTAACGCCCCGGCAGCTACAACTACCGGGGCGTTTTATGTACCTCTCCAAAGTACCAGTTCTTTTTATTTTCTTTGTTTACTCTACATTTTTCAAAGCCTGATCCATCGGAATCTTCTTGATTCTCTGGAAATCAAATACCATAACAATCAGATATCCGATCAGCACAAATCCAAACATTTTTGCATAACCAATCGGTGTTACGCGAAAAGCGAACCAGCCGCTGTAGGAAAAGAGCATCATCCGCCATGCCGCGGCCATAACAAGTGTTCCAAGAATCACACTGATGAGATCCGCGATTACAACCACAATACTCGTCGAAAGCAGATACAGACTCGCGATCTCTTTGTTTTCGTATCCAAGGATTTTTGTCATGGAAATCGCATTTTCATTCTTCTCAATAATCAGTTTCGTCAGAAGATAGATCATAACCGCAGCCAGAAGAATACAAAGAATCTGGAAATAATTCATGTACGATCCCATCGAATGGTCAAGCTGATCTGCCATCTTTGTAATATCTCTTATCGTAATGGTCGTTGCAATATTTTCCTCATCAATATCTGTAATCCTGCTGTCGGATAAAAATCCACTGAATTCATTTTCCTTTAAGTCAAATACTTTTCCGTAATTGTCAATCGACATAAAGAGCGCAAGACTTTGGGACTTGTCATAAAATCCCGCAACTTTAAACTTGTAAGATTTGTTTTCATACTTTTCATCCAGCGATACGGTATCGCCAACGGTAAGTCCATACTTGTCAGCAAACGAAGTGGAAATATAAACTTCATTTTTCTTGAGCGAACTTAACTTTTTGATCTTTACATAGTTGCTGTTGTCCGCGATTCCATATACCGAGATCTCCTCATCAAGCACATCACTCTTTTTTACGAGTGAGGTCATGTCAAACTTCTCCGCATCTTTATTTTCTGTCGTAATCAGTTTATTATCGTCATCCTCATAGGATTTGAGCACATACTGGTATTTTGCAAACATCATGCCATCCGTATTGCTCTTGTAATAATCGAGCGTATCCGGCATACCGACCGCCATCGCAAGCATGATCATGATAAAGAAAATACCGACAAACAAGATCAGATAGTTTGCAACATTCTGGAACATGATACGCAGACGGAAACGGCTTAAAAAGCTCCATCTCGGCAGACGCATGGCTTTTTTGTTCTTTGCCTTTTTTAAATCATGACGTAAAAACTGCAGTGGTGTATGCTGCATCATGCGCACGATCACAATCAGGTTGACAACCAGCATCAGAATCACCGGAACCACCGTGGTCTTAAAGAATGCATCCGGATTCCAGATCGTGTAATACGTTGGCAGACTGTAACTGTTGTAATACATCGACACAACAATATTTTTAAACACCGTGTAGCCGAGTATATTTCCGACAATTGCAGCCAGCAGTGTTACAATAACCGGCATGGACAGATAGTGCCGCACCAGCTCTCCCTTCGTGTAACCGGACGCGCGCAGCGTTCCGATCGCGGAGGACTCTTTTGCAATCGTATTGCTGATCGTCACGGCAAAGATAAATGCGATGATTACCACAAGGATATCCAGCAGCACACCGCCCATGGCTTTGTCCGATCCCATATCATCGGTTGCAAAATTGATCGCCGGATTTCCGTATTTCGGTGTGTAATCTTCGAGCTCATTGTCCGCAACAACCACCTGTGTGAGCAATGCACGCATAAAATTATCAGAGCGTGTTTTTTCCCCAGCCTCATCCGCAGGCTCCGTTTCATATTTCCATGCATAAGTATAGTGAATACTCTTGTGCAGCCGGTCGAAACCGTCCTGTGTCACCATTGCCACATCAAATTTCAGTGCATCAAACATCAGATCTGTGGTCTTTTCATGTAAGGTGGAGTAATTGACATACGCAAGCAGTCCCACAACTTTATAAGTCTCTCCGGAAACTGTGACGGTATCTCCCACCTTTATTCCGACGTTGTCGGCGTGCATACGGTCAATGGCAATTTCATCCGCCTTCTGTGGAAAACTTCCCTGCAGCATACATGCCAGGTTGATATCCTTTGTCTTTGCAAATACGCGGATCGTTCCATCCTTTTTCCCGTCGTTATTATAATCTTCTTCCTCATTTCGGAAAAAGTTTTCATACAATGTTGTCTTTGTTGCCTTAAAATCCGCTTTTTCACCTGTCTCAATTGCCGAAAGCAAGGTGGCATCTGCCTGTTTTTTTAGCTCAAAATGACCGTCTTCCTGTTTGTATTTTGTCACGTCTTCGTTTGCCGAAGTAATCATACTCTCGTTTGCCACATACATACCGGACACAAAGCCGATCGTGAGCACAAGAAACAGGAATACAACCAGATATTTTTTCCAGTCCCCGATCAGTTCTTTCGGTATTCTCCTGATCAGGGGATTTTTGATTTTTTTCTTTTTCATAGCAGCCCCCTTACCATTCCAGATCTTCTGCGGATACCTTGTTTGTATTGATGTCGTTGTGGCGCACCGCACCGTCACGGAGCTTGATCACATGGTCTGCCATATTTTTGATCGCCTCGTTATGTGTAACCATAATGATGGTATTTCCGTATTTTTTGTTGACCTCCTCAATCAGCTTTAAGATCTCCTTGGAAGTATTGTAGTCAAGTGCTCCCGTTGGCTCATCGCAGAGCAGGATATCCGGATTTTTTACAATTGCACGGCCGATGGAAACACGCTGCTGCTGGCCTCCGGACAACTGGTTCGGCAGTTTGTAGCGGTGCTCGTAAAGTCCGAGCGTATGTAACAGATCGTCAATATCAAGCGCATTGTCTGACAGATACGCTCCCACTTCGATGTTTTCCTTCACGTTTAGATTTCCAATCAGATTGTACATCTGGAATACATAGCCGAGATGCTTTCTGCGGTACTGTGTCAGCTTTTTCTCACTCATATCCTCTAACTTATCGCCGTTGATATTGATGTAACCGGAATCGGCGTTATCAATGCCTCCGATGATATTGAGCAGTGTGGATTTTCCGGAACCGGATGGTCCTAACAACACACAGAACTCCCCTTTTGCAACGGAAAAATTCATGCCGCGCAGGACTTCCTGACGCGTCTGTCCGCTTCCGAATCCTTTCTTTAAATCTACAATTTCCAAAAACTTCTTTTCTTCTTCTGACATAGAAACTCCCTTTCCTTTTGGTTTTACTTTTCATACTAATATTAGTTTTATCTAACCTCTGGTTCTTTTTTTAGGTCTCCCGCAAAAAGCGAAAGACCTGTGCTTCTTTTCTGAACCTTTTGTCCAAACGCGGACGATCTGTGCTTCTTTTCCCGACCTTCCGTCAAAACATGCGGACAGCCTACGGTCTGACGAGTCCGTACCAGCCTGCCAGCAGATATTTTACACCTTTTTCCGCAAACCGCAGTGCTTCTTCCTCGTCATCAATGTGCGTTACCATAAATATAAACATATCGATCTGTGAATGGGACATCCAGTGTACAACGCTTTGTTCCACCATCGGCACATGGTAAGCTTTGCACATCGCTTCACAGATAAATGCATTGTGCTCATCCATCTGGTCGACCAACCGGTCCGGCATACGTTCCATACTTGATCCCTGCGCTTTTGTCAGCACTAAAAGCACTTCATCCCGGTAGGTGTACAGTTCATGGACAACCTGTGCGACTGCTTCAAAATCGCTGCTGTCATCATGCTCTTTTGCCTTGCCGCTCTCCATCTCCCTGACTTCAAAAGAAAAATGCTCCCGCAGAATTTCATTGAGCCGATCCATAAAATTTCCTACCACCTCACAGAACAGATCGTCCTTGTCCTGAAAGAAAAAATACAGTGCCCCTGTGGTCACACCCGCCTTCTGGCAGATTCCGCGGAGAGACGCCCCCACAAACCCTTTTTCCATAAATTCTTTTTTGGCACATTGGATCAGGTGTATCTTCGTCTCGCTGTCATGTATTTTCTTTCCTGCCATGGTACGCTCCCTGTAAATAAAAATGTAACATAACGTTGTTATGTTAGATAACACCGTTATGTTACATCATTCCCATGTCTATGTCAATAGAAAAACTTATGCATTTTTCTGTTTGTGTTTATCATAAGCTGCAAACATGCCGGCAAGCAATGTTCCGGAAATAGAATGCCAGGTGCAGGAAACTGCGCAGATGATCGCAGACTCCGGTGTTGCGGAAAACTGTGCGGTCGTTGTGGCAAGGTTTGTTGCCAGTCCCGCATTCTGCATGCCAACTTCGATGGCAATGGTTCTCTTTTTGGCGGTATTCATGCCAACAAGTTTTCCTGCTCCATAACCAAGCAGATAACCAAGTCCATTGTGAAGAAAAACAGCTACAAAGATTACAGCTCCGGACTGGAAGAACTTCGCGCCCTGGGAAGATACCACACCGCCGACAACACACGCCAGCCCCAGTACTGCCACACCCGGCATAATTTTCTGTAACTCACTGAACATTTTCTTTTTCCCCAGCAGATAGTTTAAAAGGAAGCCCAGTGCTACCGGAAGAATAACCGTTTCCACAATGGAAACAAGCATTGGCAGTGCCTTGATGGAAATATTGGTTCCGCTTGCCAGAAGAGAAACCATAAGTGGTGTCATGATCGGGGAAAGAATCGTGGATACGGTTGTCATTCCCACGGAAAATGCCACATCTCCACCGCAGAGATACGACATGATGTTGGATGACACACCACCCGGACAACAACCTACCAGAATGAGTCCCAGTGCAATGCCGGCAGGAAGATGCAGCACTTTCGTCAGTGCGAATGCCAGAAACGGCATAATCAGATACTGTGCCAGTGCACCAACACAGATATCGAATGGTCTCTGTGCCAGAATTTTAAAATCCTGCGTTGTCAGTGTCAGACCCATACTGAACATAATAATACCGATGATGATCGACTGACTTGTAAACTTATTGGAAACCGGATCGGTAAATAACTGATGGTTTACCCATCCCATCATTCCCGGAACGATAAATGTTACTACCGCAATTGCAATTACCACAATTGATGTGTAGTCCGATAACCATTTGCTGAGTTTTTGTAGTGCTTTCATAAACTTTTCCTCCTTGGTCTGTTCACTGAAAAACGAATTCAGACATTAAAAAAGTCCCTTCCCAGATACTACTCTGGAAAGGGACGAATAAAATCCGCGTTACCACCCTGATTCCACAGAAAAACTCTGTGACACTTCACATACCAACATATGCTATCCCATAACGGAGGAAACCGGCAAAGTTTACTCACAGTTGTCTGCTTTCAGCCCGCTTCTTAGAGAGGATCATCCATATCCGGCTACTACCTGTTCGCACCACCCACAGGCTCTCTGAAAATAACGATAAGATACGATGCTGTTCTCGTCAACGAATTTCGGTGAACAATATTTTCTTTATGTTGCCTATTATAGACTCCTGACAAAATATGTCAAGAGAAAAATTTTCCATCATCTGCTTTTCTGATTGACCTCCACGTTTGTTCTTATGGACCATACATTACATCTTTTTCTCTATATGTCCCCACAACTTTCCATCAGTCTTTTTCAAAATGCTGATAATCCTTCGAATGTGTCCAGTCCCCACCCCAGGTAAATCCATATCGGGTAAAAAGCTTGTAACACAGATCATTGTGATCAATCTTGTGCGGAAAATCCCCACTCCGGTCAACATATGCTTCTGCGTTTGCAGGCTCAATCGACAGCTTTCCGTTGACGGTTTTTACATAGGGGTTATAAAGTGTATTGATGTCAACTGCCATGCCCAGACCGTGTTTTGAGATTTTTGTCGTATGGGAAATGAAACGGAAATTAAACGCAGAGGAATTGTTATCGCTCATGGATGCCTCATCATCCGCATCGTATTCATCCACCAGCCGGACTTTTTCAATGGGATATTCTGCCTCATACAACTGCCTGAAAATGGCAAGGACATCCTCTGCAATGGCTTTATTTACCACAAGTTCTCCCTCTTTTGTCTGACCGTCAAACCCCATGTGGAGCACATGAAGATAGCGGAGATCTTCCCGCGGTACGGTACAATCTGCCTTGTATGATTTTCCCTGCATCTTCTCAAAAATATCGTCCGGGATTTTGGAAATATAGAACGCTTCCTCTGTGATACTTTTCCCGGTACGGTCCGCATTTTCAACACTTTGTTCTTTCTGCGTATGATCCGGTTCGTTCATGTTTTGTTTTTTCTCACTCAGTTCTGTCCCTGAAGTCCTGTGATCCTGTTCTTTTTCACTGTTCTCCTGATCCGCAACCTCAGACTTTTTTGTGTTTGATTTTTCCGGATGCCGGATCAGACGGCTTCCGGTTACGACTGCGGCAGCTGCAAGTAACACGGCCGCAGTGATGATCATTCCTTTTTGTGTTTTCACCAGTTTCTCCTTACTGACACGTTTCCCTTTTCTGTACATAAAAATTCATCCGCTTCAACATGATAACACCGCTAAGCCTACGCTATCGAAAAAAGTGTCATGTGAAAGCCCGAAGGCCGCATTTCTGCACGGATGAATTGTGTATATTTTAGCACTGATTTTTGGGATTTGCTATATTTTCATAACAAAAAATGCATTTTTCTTTTAATGCACCCTCGAAAAATAATCCATCAGAATTCCCTTAATATGATTATACCTTCTGGCATAAGAATTCTCCACCCGTATAATCTCCATATTGTGTGCCTGACAGATGGCATTTTTTTTCCGGTCGCGCTCCTGCACCACCGCATCCTCAAAATGCTCTTTCCCGTCAAGTTCGATCGCCAGAACCGGCAGTTCCTTTTTTCCCTGTTTTTCGTACACAACAAAATCAAAGCGCCCCATATAAAACAGATCATCATATGTCATGTTGTCCTGAAACACCTGCGATATGGCAACTTCTTTGTGGATCACATACTTACTCTGGGAAAGCCAGATATTTTCGAGCGCATGCGTCAGGTTTTCGAGAAATGCATTTTCGGTAGCGGTAGAAAACGGCTGGATGCCAAGTGCACGGGAACTGATATGTTTTTCCGTGATCTCTGACTTCCCGTTGGTTTTGATGTACTGCGCAAGTTCATAAAGATCATCGTCTGCCTGTCCTGCATGCAGACGCTCCAGTTCTTTGCTGTCTGCGAGCAGAACAAGTTTGTCTTTCGCCCGTGAGGTTGCAACATTGATCAGTTCCTTATTGTTTTTCAGCCACTGATAGGTACCGGCATTGGTGCGGTCGGACAGTGCCGTGGAAAAAAGCACCACATCCTTTTCATCTCCCTGAAAAGCATGCACCGTTCCACAGACTAAATTTTCGAGGTGGTTTTCTTTGATCGCCTGCTCGATCAGTGCCCGCTGGTTTACAAACGGTGTGATCACCGCGATACTTTTGTCCGTGTTCTGCTTCGCGTATGCAATGACCTCGTCTGCTTCCGCCGGAGATGTATTTTTGATCCCGGCACGATCGCTTTTTACATCTACATAGACAAGCGGCTCCGGCTCTTTGCTTTTTGAACAGATCTGCAATTTGGAATTGTAATATTTTTTATTGTTAAATCCAATAATTTCTCTGTTGCAGCGGTAATGGCTGCGCAAAAGCACTTCATCACTCACCGCATCACATGCCAGATACGTTTTATAAATCGAATTCTTTCTGTAATCATATTCCTCTGCCACATGATACCGCCGTCGCAGCTTGCGGTTGATCAGTTCTCCGAGCAGAATAACCGGATTCAGCTGCTGCGGATCTCCCACAAGCATCAGTTTCTCTCCACGGATAATCGGGACAAGAGAGATCGCAACATTGCACTGGCTGGCCTCGTCCATAATGGTCATGTCAAACAGCGGCTCCGGTTCCCCGATCTTATGTGCCGATATGCAGGTAGTGATAATAACCGGAAAAACACGCTGCAGCTTCTTTACATTTTCGGATTTCTGCATGTATTTGTTGAATGCCCGCGCCTGTGTCTCTGGATTTTCTCCAGAATCTAAAATCTCCCGCAGTTCCTGATATTTGGGTTCTTCGAGTGTCTTGATATAACGCGCAGACGTATAAAATAAATACTGATAAAATTCTTCTTCGTTGCGGTCGAGAAGCTGCAGAGCATCCGAATCGGAAATTTCGCCAATCTGGTGGATTCTCTGATCGAGCCTCTGCATCTGGTATCCCTGCAGGTCCATCTGAAACGGAAGCAGATTCATGGCATTTTTGATATGTTCCTGGTATTCCATGAGATGCGAAAGTGTCTCTTTCCGCTCCTTTAAATCCAGAATTTCCTCATACTCTTTCAGTCTCGCGGAAAGACGTTTTGCACGGTCAACCCGGTCATCCTTGCGCTTATCGAGCGTGGACGTAAATATTTTTACGGTCTGCACCTGATTGCGCAGGCGGTTGATGTAGCTGATTGCAGCTTTAACTTTGTCTATATTCCCAAGCCGCAGTACCGGAAACGGAATGGTCTGTCCATGGTACTCAAGATGCGTCAGTTTCTCAAATACATTGTCGATTGGAACGTTATTGTAGGACGCAAATAAAACGGTCGTATTGTTAAAAAACGCCGTTACTATTGTGTTAATAATCGTATTTGTTTTTCCCGTGCCCGGTGGCCCCTGTATGTAGGCAAGCGGATATTTCATGGCGTTGTTGATCGCCAACAGCTGATCCAGATTGATGTTCTGATTGATCAGTGCAATCGGATACGCCTTGGTGCGGCGTGGCCGTTCTAACAATTCCCCGAAGAAGGCTTTGACTGGATAAGTAACCTGCTGCTTTTCAAACATATCAAGTATGGCTTTGTACTCGTCATGCAGATTCAGCACTACATCCATCCCAAGCCCCAGCACATACGGCATATCATCTACGACCGGCTTTTGCCCGCCATGACCGGTAATCGCATCTTTGATTTTTTCCAGATTGTTTTCAAAATCTTCCAATAGTTCGTACTCGTCCGCATCCAGAAATTTACGCGCATTTTCTGTCTGTCCGTCAATGCCAAACTGTGTGCAGACTGTGATATCTTCATCCGGCTGAAACACTCTGTTTTTCACATCAAGGTTCAGGTTCCGGTATGCCAGAACGTACAACCCCTTCGCCGTATGAATACTCAATACATTGAGTGCCAGTTTCTTAATTCTTAAATTGGTGCTCTTTTTCTTTTCGTGAGACAGGGAATACTGGAAATTTGACACGACCTCCTGAAACTGCTGATCGTTAAGTGCATACCGTCCGTTTTTCACACGATCCCCATCAATATAATGGATCAGATCATAATCGGTGATGTAAGGTGTCGTATCCATGCGGTTACATAGTTCCAGATAATTTAGTATTTTCAGATTTGCAGAGCTGGAAAAAATAGTTTTATAACGCTCCGGATGCATCTCGATATCTTCGATCAGCTGCCTGTTTTCCGGACAGTACGTTCCTTCAATGACTTCCGTGGACAGGATGGAATCCACAAAAATTTTGTCATATTCCCCCAGTGTATACATTCCGAGGTGCAGACCATCTACTTTGAGGGTACGTTTTGCCGGATCGAGATCACGGATTCCAATCCAGTATTTTGTAATCTGATCCGCTTTGTTCCGATATTCGATTTTCAGCCACTTTCCCTCATGAATCGCCCGGAAAATGTCCCTGCAAATCTGATTCATACTATGCTCCGTCCTGTTTTACATGATATCTCTATCATTCATTATGATGTTCGGACAGAACCTTTGTCAAGCAAATCCTCAATTCCCCTTGCTGCTCAAAGGATTACTTCTTGTTTCAAAAAACTGATTGTTATCTATGCGTGCGCGGTTTTTGTCGTTGTACATACTGCTCTGCCGGATTGCGGCATTTTCTTTTTCCTGTTCCGGTGTGTTCTCCGCAAAATGTTTTGGTCCTGCGGTAACCGGATCTGCATCCGTTCCTACAAGCATCGCTGATTTATCCGTATAATTTTTGGGTTTCATGACATACCTCCATATTTTTTGTTAGTATGTCCGATTTTTATCCTCTCCACTCCCGTAAGTAAAAGTTTGTAAAACTTTCGTAACCGGTCCATCATCAGATTCTCAAAAAATTCTTTCTTAAATCTTCTTCTAATGGAATATCGTACTCTTTCTCAATTCGTCCGACATCGTTTCCAGATGGCTTTTTACTGTTCTTGCAATGATTTCATCATCTTCCACGATAAAAATGCGATACATCGATTTAGTATCTGCCACGCAACCGCTGCTGTTCGCCTTCTTCTCCTGATACAGAAAAAGATAATCAGCACAGCAATAATCACCAAATAACTTCCCATTGCCTGTCCTCCTGCGTTTCCATCATGAAATCTTAGTTCCTGCCTTTGAATACTTTAACGCTTCCTTGCAATATACAGACTGATTTACAATCCAAATCAGGCACACTACAAGAGATGGTAAGAATCCTATGTCAAAAACAAGCGCACAGATGGCAAGCACAATGGACAGAATCGAACAAACTGTGTTTGTGGCGGCGTAAGCTTTAAACGCACACTTGCCAATCATAATTTTTTCGGCTTCATCGCAGCTCTCCATCCATTTCTTTTGAAACTTCGTATCATAGACGGAAGCCGTTTTTTCGGGATTCATCTTTTTGGTGGTATCAACGCATTTCTGCTGGAATATAACCGCTTCGATCATAATGGTCAAGAAACCGATAATGCCCGCAAGAAACAGAGCGCCACTGGTTTCAGTTTTAAAAGTTTCAAATCCGTTGGCATAAGATGCCGCAATAAGGAAGTAAGAGAGGATAAAGGCTGCGCTTGTTACCCAAAGCACGATGGATAGTTTTTCGTCAATCGTATCGGACATTTCCTCATTTTCGCCGTCCCAAGAGGCGAGTAGTTTTGTTGCACTTTGATAAATAGGAACACAGACCACCGGCACAATTACCGCTGCCGCTAACATCAGCCACGGAGCGATATATGTCCCAAAAAACATTCCTGCGGTTTTCATTCCGCCCGCCAGCGTGTTCAGCCCGTATTTTGCCGAGCAAAAGCCTATTGTTCCGCCGATAATGAAGCATATTACCATAATAAGCATAAATTGGGGCAGAGCTTTCCGATTTGCCCTCTTAATTTCATTTTTATCCATTATCTTCTTCCTCCTGTAAATAAAAAACTTCCTCCACCGCGACGCCGCACACTTTTGCAATCGTTAAGGCAAGGGTAACGGACGGCGAATAATCGCCACGTTCAATCAAACTGATTGTCTGCCTTGATACACCGCATAAGCGTCCCATTTCCTGCTGATTAACATTCAGTGCAGCCCTGCGTTCCTTTAAACGATTTCGCAGTATCATATAGCACCTCCGTCTGACAATTTTGCTTGTCCATTTGACAACTTTAATTGTCAAAATGTATTATACTCTTGTCATTCTGATCCGTCAAGGGTAAATTATTGCATATGGTCAAAACAATCAAAACAGTTTCACCCAAAAAAACAAAACACTCAGCTTCTCACCCACTGAAATTCATAAACATCCGATGCCCTGTAATAGTTGTGTGAATCCATTGTTCCAAATAATTTCAAAATCAAAGAAATATACAAGCTTTTGCGTTCCGTACTTATATCATATGCTACGAATGCTTCAATAATCTCCGGCATGGTAATACTGTGGGTTTCATCCGTCCGTTCCATGTACAACTTTTATCTTTAATCCTACATAATCTGCTATCATCCTCACAGTCGTTCCGGTTCCGGACAGATTATGTTGCTGTAAAATTTCTTTATTTTCCATACACCATTTTAACATATCCTGTTTTTTTCCGTCATGGGCAATTAATGCTATATTTTTTTGTTTTCCAATCGTCATTGTAAGATATTTAATCATCTGCGTACCCCCATCTGCCATTTCTATATATATTCTGTAAAAAAATGATATATCGTTCTGGACTTAAATACTTTATATGCTGGCAATATACAACTTGGAAATTCCGAAGTATTACATGAATTAGGATAGAATTGAGTTTCAAAACATACACCGCTTCGTTTCTTATAAACTGCACCGTCTTTTCCTATCTGACTATTTAAAAAATTTCCTGTATAAAACTGCAATCCACATAAATCAGAATAAACATCCATTCCAATTCCACTATCTGCCCCGTACAATTTTGCAACTTTCCTCAACTTTCTGTCATTTTGAAATATATAATTATGATCATAACCTCCAGCAATTTTCATCTGTGGATTGTCTGCATCTATATCTTTTCCTATCTGCTTTCTTTTACGGAAATCAAATGGTGTATCAGAAATATCAATAATCCTACCTGTCGGAATCATATCGTTACCTATCTCAAGTATCTGTCCCGAATATATTTCCATATAATGTTTAAGAATTGTACCTGAATTGTGCCCATCCAAATTAAAATAACTATGGTTTGTAGGGTTAACAACAGTAGTCATATCACTAAGCATTTCATAATCAATTATAAATTCATTTTTATCTGTGAGGCTATATCTGATTGTCTGTTTTAAATTCCCCGGAAATCCCTGCTCCATATGGGGACTGTATCGTTCCATTTGCACAAACTCACAGACATCATCCTTTCCATTTTTTACGCTGTAAAGTTTATGGTGCGATCTGTTAAAACCACTGTGAAGGTTATTTTGATTATCATTTTTATCTAACAGGTATTTTGTACCTTCTATTGTTACTTCTGCTCCTGCAATACGATTAGCATTTATTATTGTGTTCCATTCTTTTTCTGTACTCTCTTGGTGTAATCTTGTATCTA
>OGQX01001755.1_pt1 | contig 18611 bp, 19 predicted proteins | sample 1553291 | NCBI WGS metagenome assembly OGQX01 (sample SAMEA2580030, study PRJEB22360) | human gut metagenome | biome: human gut; feature: human-associated habitat; material: faeces | place: Denmark | collected 2008/2010
TTTGTTGCTCAGGTACTTAAAAAGTTATATTTGTAATAGTGTTGCGGAATTAAGGTTTATAGTCAAGCAGAGTACCACTCATATCAAAATAACACAGACGGAATCTTACATTACAAATCGTTTGTTTCGTATGATTCCGAAGGGATAGCGTTCCTTCTGTATCATCCCAATTTTGCTCATAGCGTACCATGGTAACAGCCATGCTATCACATGCTGTATCGTTGGCAAATGAAGCTTGGATACAGAATACTACCATTGATAAAAGTAAAAAGAAATGCTTCATATTCAATTGCCGATTAAATTATTAATGTTGAATGATTACGCATTCAATTCCGTGAGTGCTCCAGTTGTGGAATCGATGATAAAACCGCGGACAATGATGTTGTCGGGAACGAGCGGATGGTTCTTCACCCGTTGCATCGTCGCCCGCACACTCTTTTCCGTGTCGCCGAAGCCGTTGAGCCACTGGTGGAGGTCGATGTGCTGTTCCACTTCCGCTACCTTGTCAGCGTCAATCCGCTCTCGAATCAGATGCTCCATGTGCTCGCCGGTCATCTTTCCGGCACCGCAATCCGTGTGGTGGATGAGCATAATCTCCTCAATGCCCAACTCATAGATGCCCACGATGATAGACCGCATGACTGCGTCATAGTCGTCGAGGATGACGCCGCCTGCCACCTTAACAATCTTCACCTCACCATTCTTGATGCCTAATGCCTCAGGCAGCATCACGCTCAGACGGGTGTCCATACATGTGACTATAAGCGTCTTGCCTGACGGCTTGCCATCGGTGATATGCTTCTCGTAGCCCTTCCCGGCAACAAAGCGTCGGTTGTTCTCCAGTATTTCGTCAATCATAATAGCAATCAGTTATATTACAGCAAATTCCCATGCGTTGAATATTATATAAAGACCAAAAATATTATTATAACATTAGATGCTATATAAGAAAGCATACATACCCACCATTGAGTAAGAATTTTATTTTTTCTAAACTTTTCATATGCTCTCGTACAACTATTTTTCATAAAAGGATAGAGAATAATCCACGTTAGGAAAAAACATATTAGTATGTTGAGAGTATTATATCCTATTCCGAATGCCTTTAAAAGTCTATCAAAAAGAAGACTAATCGGAATTGATAGAAAAAATGAACACCCTAAATATGGCGTTTCGTTCCAAAAGGGATCGGCACATGCAAGCCTATAAAAAACATATATTATATAATCAAGTACCAACATCAATCAAACTTTTTATCCATATAGTTATAAAATTTGTCCCCTACCAGAGCACCTTGGGCTTGATGATCTTGGCGGCGCGGGCGTCTGCTCAGGTGTCATGGTGAACGGCTGGTTGGTGGAGAGGAAAGCCACGTCAATGTTTTTGATGTTCCGCATCTCTGGAATATCCTCGGTATCGCCGGAGATATATACACGGAAACCGTCAAGAGTCAGTATGAAACCGTTGTCCCTGCCTTTGGGATGATATTTCTCTTTGCCCGGAGTGGTGTTGTACGCCGGCACGGCATCCACCCGGATGTCATCAGCCAGCTGCAGATGGTCGCCATTGTGCATGACCTTTCCCTTGCCGATGATTTTGGCGCAGTTCGCATTCGTGATGATTACGGTCGTTGGTTTCTCCAGTTGATGGATAGCTGCTGTGTCGCAGTGATCAAAGTGCTCATGTGTCACGAAGATGTAGTCAGCTTTGGGATAGGCGCTATAGTCCGTCGTCGGCTTCAAGCCACGCACCGGATCCACTTCTATCTCACGACCGTCAAACGTGATGCGGATGCTGCCATGTTTGATGGCGGTAAAGACAATCTCTTTGCCGCTCTTGATCTTGAACGTGTCTGTCTGGACAGCAGCGTCCTTTTGTAAAGTACTCTTCTTCCCTGTGCAGGCTGCGAAAGCCATTGTTGCCATCAAAAGCAACATGGTCAGTAATATATTCTTCTTCATCTCGATACAGTTTTTATTGAGTATCACTTCTTTGTGTCCTTTGCCTTGCTCGCAAACTCAAACAAGCTTTGCGGCAGATGACAGTAACCGTCGGGATTCTTGTCGAGATAATCCTGGTGGTAATCCTCCGCCTTGTAGAAGTTCTGTAAAGGCTGGTTCTCAACGGCAATCTTTCCGTTGATGTGCTTCTGCTCTTCGGCAAAGACCTCGTTGATAATCTTCTCGTCATCCTTGTCGGTGTAATAGACACCGGTGCGGTACTGCGTTCCGGTATCGTGGCCCTGGCGGTTAATACTGGTTGGATCTATGGCTTTGAAATACATCTCCAACAGAAACTTCAATGAAACCTTTGCGGGATCGTAGGTGACATGAACAGTTTCAGCAAAGCCGGTCTTGTCGGTACATACTTCTTTGTAAGTCGGGTTTCCCGTTCTGCCATTGGCAAAGCCAACCTCTGTGTCCACCACTCCATCAATCTGCGTGAAATAATGCTCGATGCCCCAGAAACAGCCTCCGGCAAGATATATCTCCTTCAAATTTCCTTTTTCCATATTTATCCGTTTTATGTTTTCTGTATATTAGAAATCGTTGTTGACTATTTCCTTTCCGAAAGGTGCCTGTGCCAGACGCATCAGCCGGAAGTGCATCATGCCCCAAGGAATGCCGACGATGGTGATGCTCAGGAGCAAACCAAAGCCGAGATGGGTCAGTGCAATCCAAATGCCACCAACGAAGAACCACAGTACATTCATGATCATGTTCAGGCATCCAGCATCCTGCGGCTGGTCAACAATTTGTGAGCCAAAAGGCCACAGTGCAAGAATACCCAGCCGCATGGTGGCAATGCCGAATGGTATGCCAATGATGGTGATCATCAGCAGGAGTGATGAAGCGAAATACTCCACTGCGATGCCCAATCCTCCAAAGACGAGCCAAATGATATTTCCTAATATTTTCATGAATTCAATCTTGGTTTCAAATGATGAACGCTTTTGCTTGCAAAGATAATGAAAATCACTGAAAGCAAAGAATGAACATCATCAATTTAGGCAGTCAAGCAAATTAGTAGGATTAAAAGGTTCAAGTCTTTTTTGAGGAGGGGGTGGTACAAGGGGGGGGGGCCTTCCGATACCGTGAAATTCGAGTCTTTTAGGGATACCGGAGAAGCGAATCCTTATTGGGTACTGGGACTTCGAATCCTTATCACCCCCTGGCCCCTCGTTGTTTTCAGGTATAGATTATTTAGGTTATACCTGTCCACCGATTGCACTTCTATGTTGAACTTGCCTATGGGGTACATTATATATCCGATCAATTTCTTCCATGTATTTCCTCCTGACAGTAAGTGACTGTCCTTCACTGATACAATTTCCTTCATTATATCTGATGCATGATGTGCAATCTCAATCGCCGTACAACTGTACATAACTCAAATCAAAATTATCTGAGGTAATGTAGGAGCACAACCTTTTTATGCCTTATTCGACAAAACTTCAGAAAAAAATGGTTCTTATTCGACAAAACTTCAGAGAAATCATCTCTTATCCGATAAAACTTCAAAATTCTTTTTGTTATCCGACGAAATTGCCTAACTTCGCATAAAAAAGAAGTCCATGACCAATAAACCGATGATAAACAAGATCACTGAGATAGTGATGGCTACTCAGGATAAACGCAAGTCAGCAGTAATGCGGTTCATGATGAAGGCTGGATTGCTGAGAAAGATTGCGCCCAAGGTCTACACCACCAACATGGAGGACATACCAGAGGACATCATAAGGCGTAACATCTTTTTCATTCTCGGCAGCTCTATCCTCAGGCAGTTATTAGTCACAGATCAGCTTTTGAACTTAAGCCGACTGCTGAAGGGAACATCTATCTGACTTACACATACACGAAGAATGTTGCTTTGCCGGGCATTAAGGTGCACCTGCTAGAAGAACCAAAAGGAACGGAATACGACATGCACTTCATAGAGAATCTCTATATATCAAGTGCGGAACGCAGGACACTGGAAAACCTTCAGAAAGGACGGACGAGAGAGGGCTCTTCCAAATGCCTTCCCCGCACCAGTATCGAGGACTACCTGGAGCGTATTCTGCAAGTGAACGGTGAGAATGGCTTGAACTCTTTTCGTGACAAGGCACGCGAGGTTGTCGGGTGTTTGGGAATGGAGGCTGAGTTCGAAACACTCAATACTATCATAAGTGCGTTGTTGAGCACAAAACTGTCCAAGGTCCTCACCTCGGCGGCAGCTTTGGCAAGAGCTCACGGAGAGCCGTACGATGCCAACAGGATAAAACTGTTTGACATTCTGTTCGATGCTCTGCACAACTAGACTTTCCCATGGATTGAAGAGCCCAACTTGGAAACCTCTGCCTTTCGTAATTTTGCTTTCTTTGAAAGCTATTTCTCCAACTATATTGAGGGTACTGAGTTTGAGATTGAGGAAGCCCGCCGGATTGTTGAGACGGGGCAGCCTATGCCTGCCCGTAACGCTGACTACCATGATGTGCTGGGTACCTTTCAGATTGTTGCGAGTCGCAGGGAGATGCGCCGTACGCCCTTATCTGCCGACGATCTGATAGATATTCTGCAAGACCGGCACCGCGTGATGATGGCAGCACGGCCGGACAGATATCCGGGAATGTTCAAGATGCAGAACAACCATGCGGAAGATACTCATTTTGTAGACTGCACATTGGTCAGAGGAACGCTGCGTAAGGGATTTGAGTATTATCAGGCATTGGAGCATCCTTTTGCGAAAGCTGTGTTCATGCTTTTCATGATAAGTGAGGTGCATCCATTCACAGACGGCAACGGACGCATCTCCCGAATCATGATGAACGCTGAACTTGTAGCGGCTGACCAGTCAAAGATCATAATACCCACTGTATTCCGGGAGGATTATCTCAATGCCTTGAGGAGACTGACCCACAGAAATGACCCCAGCGTGTTGCTGCGTGCCATGTCCCGTGTAAGGAAATTCAGTGCCAACATCACGGGCGACAATTTTGAAGAAACGTGTCAGTATCTTGACAGATGCAATGCATTCAAGGAGGGAGACGGATATATCCTGAGGTTTTAACCGGCCTGTCCTGTGGGCAAGTTCAACATAGAAGTGCAATCTGTAGACATGTATAACCTAAATAATCTATACCTGAAAACACCGAGGGGCCAGGGGGGCGAGCAGCCCCCATAAACGATCTTGAACGGCAGAAGAGATTAGCAATGCATAAAAAATTTTTCCCCTCATAAGTCCATACATATTTCCCTGTAACAGTTGTGATTTTAAAATTACCGGAAGCAGCATAGCCTTGGCTTAAGTCAAGAGAAGTCTTACCCGTCCAAAAGTTTGTGCCTTTATCTAAAGGGCCATTTTCTTGATCATGGGAAAGGTGAAGAAGACGGTGGAACTGCAAAAGCTTATCACCTCCCGTTTGCCGAAGGAATTAAGCAAGGACTATACACAGGACAACCCGGTGCCGTTCCCTGTCAATGACATCTTCTTTAAGGATGGAACCATAGTCTTCCTCTACGAGTCTGACGAGATAGCCAGCCATGCGGCGGGAAAGATCATTGTAACCTTCTATCCCGCTGAGATCCAGGACGTGCTCACCGAAGAAGGAAAAATTCTCACGGTCATGAACTAACCTTTCTCCAGACATGAAAATCCCTTTGCATGACGCTGACGGTCATGCAAAGGGATTTTTTATTTCATCTTTACTTCATTTTCGAGTGGCTTGCCCTCGTTGAAAGCCTTGATATTATTGAGCGTTGTCAGTGCGATGTTCTTCAATGCCTCTCGCGTAAAGAAGGCCTGATGGGACGTGATGATGACATTGGGCATCATGAGCAACAGAGCCAGGTAGTCGTCGTTGAGCATGCTGTCGGAGTGGTCCTCATAAAAGAATTTTGCCTCTTCCTCATAGACATCGAGTCCTGCCGACCCCACCTTGTGCTGCCTTAGCCCTTGTATAAGGTCTTCGGTGCGTATGAGCTTGCCGCGCCCGGTATTGATAATCATCACGCCAGGCTTCATCATGTCGATGGCATCCTTGTCGATCATGTGAAGGGTCTCCATGGTCAGCGGGCAGTGGAGGGTGATGATGTCACTGTTCTCATAGAGCTCAGGGAGTTCTACCATCTTCACGTTGTGTTCTTTGGCAAACTTCATGTCGGGATATTTGTCATAAGCCAGGATGTTCATGCCAAAGCCATGAAGGATCTTTATCAATTCCTTAGCGATGCGTCCCATGCCGATGATGCCGACAGTCTTGCCATACATGTCAAAGCCGAGAAGTCCCGAAAGCCGGAAGTTGCCTTCACGGGTGCGCTGTACAGAGCGGTAGACCTTGCGGTTGAGGGATAGCATCAGTGTCACGGCATACTCGGCAACGGCATGTGGCGAATAGGCCGGCACACGCGCTACCATGATCTTGCCATTGACAGCCTTGAGGTCTACATTGTTGAACCCAGCGCAGCGGAGGACGATGAGCTTGACGCCATAGGCCACCAGCTTCTCTATGACGGGAGCCGTGAGGGCATCGTTGACAAAGACGCAGACGACATCCTTGCCGTTGGCCAACTCCACGGTGTTCATGGTCAGACGCTCCGTGTAGTAATGAATCTCATAGTTGAAACCCTTGTTCCAGGTGTTGAAAGAGTCACGGTCGTAACTGTGTGCATCGAAAAAAGCAATCTTGGTCATAGTCTTTAGTTTATGCATAGATGTATACTGTGCGCAAAGGTATGAAATAATTTTGAAACGAAAGCAGGCAGTTTCGAAATTCTTTCATATTCCTTTAAATATAGGTCGGTTCTAAAAATTCGGTCGAGGCGTATTCTGCCAGCTATCGAGACTCAAAACGTAAGTTGAAGAGGGAGTGTAGCGGGCTACACGACTGATAAGACTTGACGTTTTGAGGCCGATAGATGCAGAAGACGACCGAAACAACATGCATCAGTATCGTCTAATTTTCTAAAACTAATTTTTAGAACCGGCCTATAGTAAATGGGGACTGCGGTATGTCCACGTAGTCCCCATTTGGTTTCGATATTACCGATACATTCTATGAAATCTTCACTACCGACTTCACGATGTCAGCCTTGTCGTTGACACTGCGGTCCATTGCGTTTTGGATGTCGTCGAAGTCGAAAACATTGGTGACGACGCCTTTCACGTTAACCTTTCCCGTGGCAACGGCTTCGATGGCCATGGGATAGATGTGTCGGTAGCGGAACACGCTCTTGAAAGTCAGTTCTTTGTCGAGGATCTTACTGACGGGCAGCGTCTCTTCTCCCGATGCCGGATAGCCAACAAAGACGATGGTGGCACCTTTGCGTGAGATGTCGACAGCCTGGCGGGTGCATATCTCCTGTCCACTGGTCTCAATGCAGAGGTCTACCCCCCGACCGTCGGTGAGCGCGTTGATACGGTCCAGCACGTTTTCCTTCTTGGAGTTGATGACCACATTGGCTCCGAGCTCCTTTGCCTTGTCTAATCGCTTGTCCATGACATCGACGACATATACCCTGCCGACGCCCTCGGCCTTGAGGGCCATCATCGTCATCAGTCCTATGCATCCGGCACCGAAGACTACCGCCGTCTGACCGATGTGTGCTCCGCCCTGGTTGGCAGCATGGAAGCCGACGGCCAAGGGTTCAATGAGTGCGCCTTCCATCGTGTCGACATTGTCGGGGAGCTTGAAGCAGAGGTCAGCCTCATGAGCGACATACTCTTGAAAGACACCATCGACAGGCGGCGTGGCGAAGAAAATGACATCATTGCAGAGGTTGTAGTTTCCGGTACGGCAGGCCTCGCAATGGCCACAGGTCTTGCCTGGTTCCAAGGCCACACGGTCACCAACTTTCAGATGGCGGACATTCTTTCCCACCTCAACGACAGTGCCGCCGGGTTCATGACCGAGGACAAAGGGTGGCTTGACGACATAGTCGCCGATAGCCCCGTGCTCATAATAGTGGATGTCGGAGCCACAGATGCCCACGTATTCGAGTTTGACGAGTACTTCATCGTCTTTGGGCTGGGGAATAGGACGTGTTGTAAAGCCCATTTTACCAATGCCGAGCATAACGGCAACTTTCATGTTTCCTTCCATAGTGTTATGTTTTAATAATTAGATATTATTATCTATTCGTGATTCTTTCTCTGTTGTAGTTCACTGAAAATCTTATCGTACGTCTTGCGGTTGAGCTTGTAGAAGAGCAGTACGAATCCCGTGAGGATCCATAGCACACCGGGAATCGTGCTGAAGCAGTGGTGGATAATATTGAGGACTTCCTGGTTCTGCACGGTGTTGGCGACATATCCTGCGTCGTCAATAGCCCATGCCAGCAATGCTGTGCCTATTGCCATGCCAATCTTGTTTCCGAGCGACACAAAAGCATATTGGAAGCCATCGTTGCGGATACCTGTCTTCCACTCGCCATACTCCACGCAGTCGGGGATGATGGCATAGATGGCGGTATTGAATCCGGAGAAGAAGAATTGGGTCAGTATGGCAAAGAGGTAGAACATCAGCGGTGAGGAGTTGGGACTGAAGAAATAGAGCATGAATGTAGCTATACCCGTGCAGAAAGAAAAGAAGGCTGCTGCCCATCCCTTGTTGTTAAGTTTCTCGAAGACCCATACAAAGCTTGCCGCCCCGATGATTGAGGGGATAATGATGGCGAGCGAATAGGTGGAGAAAAGGTTGGAATCACCTTCTACATATTTAAAATAATACACCAGGTCAGCATTGCGGCCATAGTTGATGATTCCGAAGAGCAGCTGTCCAGCCAGTGCGAGCAGATACGGAGTGTTCTGTCTGGCTGCACTCAGCTGAGTGCGTACAGGAATTTTCTGTTTCTTGGGTATTGCCACGACCTCTTTCGTATTGGCGAAACAGAAGATATGACAGGCGGCGAAGATGCAGCCATAGAGGATGGCAACAAGCAGAAAACCGGTTTTGATATCATCACCGCCGAAGAAATGAATGAGGGGGATCGTGATAATATTGATGATACCGATGGCTGTCATGGCACTGACAGAGCGAAAGGTATTGATTTGAGCCCGCTCATCGATATTCTGTGTCATGGCACCACATAGCGTGCCATAAGGAATGTTCACACAGGTATATCCTAAAACGAGGACGCAGTAGGTTACTGACATATAGATGATTTTAGCCGTATTGCTCCATTCAGGATGCGCCCAGAAGGTCAACACCAGAACAAAGGCAGTCAAGGGAGACGCTATCAGCAGCCAAGGGCGGAACCGGCCCCAGCGTGTATGGGTGCGGTCGCTGAGCTCGCCAATGACAGGATCATTGATGGCGTCCCAGAAACGACTGACAAGCATCAGTACCGATACGGCACCCATGCTGATACCAAAGGCATCGGTATAGAAGATCATAAGGAAGTTGCCGACAAACATCCAACTGAAGTTGCAACCTACATCTCCCATGCCATAGGCAAACTTGCTCAGCAAAGGAAGGTGTCCTGATGGTGAACTGTTTTTCATATTGCTTTCTTGGTTTTGTTTTTGGTTTCTGCTGCAAAGTTATCTCCTTTTATGCATGGGGAAAAAGAAAATCATCAGACTTTTTCCACAACCGTTCCCGCAACCGATTGCGATAAGCGCAATCGGTTGCGGAGTATGCTGCTGTTTCATTTAATGCTTCCAAAAGTTTTGCAGAACCATTAAATATAGTAACTTTGCAACATCAATCTATTTTTATGCGCATCATGAGATATGTTACCATTTCAGATATTGCTAAGGCTTTGAATCTTTCCAAGTCTACGGTTTCGCGGGCATTGCACGGTGATTTCATGAATGTCAGCGAAGAGACTCGCGACCTTGTCCAGCGCACGGCGATGGAGATGGGGTTTCGTCCCAATCTCTCGGCGGCCAATCTGCGCTCGAGAAGTACCCATGTTATCGGCATCGTTATCCCCGAAATAGAGACGTCTTTCTATCCGAAGGTAATAGAGACGGCGCAGGCTCGGCTGAAGGCGCTGGGCTACCGTGTCGTCTTTGCACAGAGCAATGAAAATGCCAGGGACGAGCTGGATAATCTGAACATGATGATAGACAATCATGTAGACGGTATCTTGCTCAGCGTCTGTGACGGAGCAAAAAACAAAACTTTCTATGAGTCACTGATAGCGCGGGGACTGCCTTTGGTGTTGTTCGACCGTCATGTCAATGACATCGGAGCCCCTCAGGTCCTTAGTGACGACTACAATTCCTCTTTCTTTCTCGCTGAGGAACTTATCAGACAGGGTTGTACCCGGATTGTACATATGCGTGGACCTGTGGGTATCAGCAATTCCGTGGACAGGTTGAATGGCTACCGTGATGCACTTGCCAAATGGCATATCCCCTATCGGGCAGAATTGGTTGTGGAAGGTGGTGTGAGTTTCCGTGACGGTGAGATGACAGCCCTTGCCTTGCTTGACAGCGGCGTTGCTTTTGATGCCGTTCATGCTTTCACGGAGATGTCGTTGTTGGGGGCGAAAAGTATTATCCAGCAACGGGGAAAGAGAATTCCGCAAGACATTCTTGTGGCTTGTCTCTCGGGAACGAACCTCTGTAAAATGGTTTATCCGAAGATTACGGCTGTGGAGCAAGACGCTGAAGGTATTGCTAATAAGGCTGTTGATCTCCTGGTCAGTCTTCTATCCGGGAAGGAAGTGCCCTGTGCGCCTGTCTATCTCTCTGCTCAGCGTATAGATAGGGAATCGACACATCGAAAATAGTTGGTGATGGCTACAACTTCATGGATCGCTACACCCGTCTGACTATGGCTAACAAGATCCACTCCCAAAGGACATATACGACTCGTTTGTTGAAATCATCAGTAGCCTGAGAAATTTCAAAAGTTACGGTAGCAAAGCCTACCAGTTGATTGGCTATAATAACGATGGCATTGTAGTGCATGACGTAAAGAAAGACGAAGACGTAGAGCTCTCAAAAGATGACATATTGAACGGATTGTCATTTGATGACGGCGACCGCACTGCATCCAACTTGAAAGAGTGTATGCCAGCAAAGCAGGCGGGTGCATTGGCAGCTATATTTTTCACGATAGGCTACGAGGAGGATATTTCTTACCGTCGGTTTATGATGGGCGACGAGTAAGGCATGACAAGAATACTAACAGCTGATAGGGCAAAAAGCCAATCCGAACAAGAAGAAATCGCTTTCTTGGCGGTTTTGGCCTCAACGCTCTGAGACTTTTAGTAGGGTTGCGTGCTTGTTCAGGAAGATATAAGTAGTGTACATCGCCTCGAAGTTCTTGCTGAGATACCAGATGCCATGGTAGTTGCCCATAGTCGACTCTACCCTACCCTTAATTTTTCTGCTTTATCAAGAATCTTACCTGGTATTTCATTCTCCATACGCCATGTGATGGTCATCGGACGGTCACCACGCGATGAGACATACCTGACGGGACCAAGACAATAATAGGACTCTGTCAGGCCATAAGCATCCTTCTTTTGTTCTCTGACGAATAGCAGAAACTGTTGATGTGTCTGCGCCTGGTCTACATACCGTCTGCCGGCATTATCGTGACTGGCAGTATTCTGGCTCTGCCATTGGAAAAGAGTTTCACTGATCGCATAATCTTCATACTGTGTACTCGGCGAAAAATCCCTATCACTCTTATTGAGGGTGACCCATAACAGTTCTGTTTTTTCGTCCACCTTATAGATACCACTCTGTGCACAGAAGTTCTTCTCGGCTGTGATCCGTCCGAAGAGAATAAGTTGTTCCTCCCGGGAATAGCAGCCATAGAGTTCGAGGGGAACATCATTGGGCAGACTGCCTATAAGCCGCGTCGCTAAGTCGACATGCTCCTTGAGCCAGGACATCATTTCCTTTACCTCTTCTACAAACAGCGGATGGGCGGCGAAGGTGCGGAATCCTTCGTCGATCGCTGAGAATCCCATTTTCCCTATGGGCGCATTGTACAACGCATAGTAGAACATCAACGCCCATTTTGCCTCCTTGCCAGTATGCTCATACATGAAATTATTCGCTATGAGCCGCTGGATGAAGCTGATATAGCCTATAGAATTGATATGCAACAGTTTACTGAGGTTACGCTCGTAAGCGCTTGTATACTTGTCTTCTTCGTAACGAACCTGGTTAGCCAGTTTCATATAGAGCGACCAGCATTTATTGTTCTTATAGATCTGTCGGATGTCAAGGTCAAACTGCTCCAGAAAATGGCTGAGCGTCAATTCCCGTCCTGTGTTTGTCTGAAACAACTGCATCTCATTGACGATACGCCGTTGATTGAAAATGGCCGAACGGATATTGTCAAGGATATATCTCTGGGCGATCTTATCCATCGTGATAGCGCACCCGCGGGGAAGCATTGGAAATCCTTCTTTTATTTGAGAAGCTATAGACCTGTCGGAGGGACAGAGCAGCGGACGGAGACGGCTCTCAAAGCTATAATTGTGGTGAGCTTGCAGCACAAAGTCGAGGACCGTAAGACAATCCTTGTCCGGTGCCAAACGAAGACCACGGCCGAGCTGTTGAAGGAATATAGTAAGGCTCTTGGTCGGTCGGAGAAAGAGGACCGTGTCAATCTCAGGAATATCAACACCCTCATTGAGGATATCTACCACACAGAGATAGTTTATTTTCCCCGTCTCAAAGCGCTCCAACACACGGCGGCGCCACTCTTCGGAATCTTGTCCGGTGAGGGTATCGGCGCGATAGCCAGCCTCCCGAAGTCCTTCAGCTGTAGCGCGTGCATGCTCGATGTTGATGCAGAAGCAGAGCGCCCGACAGTTCATCTCGTCAGCGAGGTATTTAGGAATCGTGGCGGTGATGAGATTGAGGCGGTTGCGCGTATTGAGTTTTGCGGCAAGCTCACGCTCGTCGTATCCTGCAGCCGTCCATCTCACATTCAAAAGATTGGCCGTGTCGTCACCTATACAGAAATACTGGAACGGGCACAGCAACATGCGGTTGATGGCTTCCGGCAGACGGATCTCTGCGGCTATCCGATTGTCAAAATCAGGTAGCAGGCTCTGTCCGTCGGCACGCTCCGGCGTAGCTGTCAGTCCCAGGAGAACAGAAGGATTGAATTGCTGAAAGAGAATACGATAACTGTTCGCCGTGCTGTGATGAGCCTCATCGACAAGGATGTAGTCGTAAAAATCATGCCTCATCCTCGTGAACAGCTCCCTATTGCTGTTGAACGTCTGGATAGAGATAAAGAGATGATTCAGGTTGCCCGTCACCGACGGCTGGTATTCTCCCACCCATAATTCACCGAAAGTAGGATCATTGAGCACGGAACGGAACGTTCGGATACTCTGTTCGAGAATCTCTTTTCGATGGACGATAAACAGCAGGTTGTGGTGATCAGGATGAGCATCATGAAACCGCTTGTAGTCGAAGGCTGCGATGACCGTCTTTCCTGTTCCCGTGGCAGCCACGACGAGGTTACGGAAGCTGTGATGGACCACACGGGCAACAGAAAGCTTGTCGAGGATCTCTTTCTGTTCCGGACGAATCATATATCTTGCCAACACGGTGGGGTGCTCTCTGTCGTTCTTATGCTGTTCGGCATAGATGGCACGTCGGAAGCGATCCTCGTCATAGGGTTCAAAGTCGGGGCGGTTCCAATAGGTATCAAAGGTTGCCAAGGCTGCTTTGATGATTTGTGGGTTCTCCTGTGACGTCACACGAATATTCCATTCCAGTCCTGTCATGGCCGACTTCGTCAGATTGGAGGAACCAATATAAGCGGTATGTAGACCACTATTGCGGAGAAAGATATACGACTTGGCATGGAGTCGGTCGAGCGTTGTGTCGTATGTCACCCGAATGTCTACCTTCTCAGGACTGAGCTCTTTTAGAAATTGCAAGGCCTTAGGCTCTGACGCCGCCATGTAAGAGGTCGTGATAATATGCATACGGGCATTGGGCCGCTCCAAGAAATGACTGAGGGCATCCTTGAAGATCCTCACGCCCGAAAACTTGATGAAAGCAATAATCCAATAGATCTCGTCGGCCGACTGAATGTCGAGATTGATCTCACTCTGCAGAGACAGGTCGTGATTGCTGCCCGTGAAAAGGTTACTGACGGTGAACCCTGATTTCGGACGGAGTAGGTTATAAGCTTTAATCTGTTGCTCATTCTTACCCGCCCTGGAAATAATCCCACTGAGCAAGTAATTTTGTACGACCAACAAGTCATCAGCTGTATCACACGACCACTCGCCTTCTATGAAGTGGAGAATCTTGTTAATGAATGATATCCGTTCTTCAAGACTTTCAAAGAGTTTGTCGTCAGTCAGTAATCGGGAAAGGATTTTGGATATATAATTTGTCAACAAGCGTGGAACCTCTGCACTGTCGATACTCAGCGTATTGACAGCATATTGACTCTTATTGAGGGCATCTAACTTTTTCTTTAGCGCCTCATAGATAAGACTTTCGTATATTCCAGTAGACAATTCCATACTATGTTGATATTTATATTATTTCTGATTGCTTGCAAAGTTACTATTTTATTTTATAACCATCAATTTAAATTGGGAATAGTATGGCAGAAAATGCGAATTTCACTTGTGAAGCCGAGGTCGTTGGAATGCTTGACAAATAACTATTCAGCTACCATATCGCCCTTTGGCGATAACAAGTTGTTGATATAACAGGGTTAGTTATATAGAAGCGAATTCCTTTCGGCGGATAGCTACTGTGAGAACAAAAATAGCTAAACAATCTTAATGTATGAGTTCGTAACTTTCTCAGTATCAGCAATAGTTACCTCAAGGTAAGTGTCTTACTTTCAAGTGCCCTCTTGCAGAAATCAAAAACAGTAACTAACTTTGCAACCGTAAACAAGAGAAAAGTAAATATCAAATTAGAACATTATGAAAGAGGTTAAGAAAATTGCTGAAGGCAAGAACTTCAGTGCAGTGGATTTCGGTAAGCTGAACGAGTTAGGTGACTATGTCTTGTCTTTGGGCGATATAAAGATTCCCGGCAAGGTGTTTGGCGGACAGGCTCTCGGTACCAAAGGTTCTGAGTTTTCATTCCAGATTTATCAGCCCGGTCAGGAGGGTGGTTTCTACCACACCCACAAGAACCACGAGGAACTTTACTTTGTGCTCAGTGGCAAGGGTGAGTATCAGGTTGACGGCGTGAACATTCCGTTGCAGGAGGGCAGTGTGGTGCGCGTCTCACCAGAAGGCAAACGCACCATTCACAACAACGGTACGGAGCCGATGGTGGTGCTCTGCGTCCAGTATCGTGAGACGCCTTTCACCCAGGAAGATGCTACCGATGGCGTTATCCTGAAGGACCAGGTGAAATGGTAATCAAAGGAATCATATCAACAATCTATACCGTCATGGACAAGACCGCTTGTCTGTGACGGTTTTGTACGTTTATAAGAAATGAAGAAGATGATCAGAAATCAGGTAGTCGACCCGTTATTTCCCCAATGTCCAGTAAGAAATGTACTTTCTCGTATCGGTGACCACTGGTCATTGCTTGTGCTGCTTGCCCTGCACGACAAGGCAGGAACCATGCGCTTCAGCGACCTTTGCAAGGCTATACCCGATGTTTCACAGAAGATGCTCACTTCAACGTTACGTAAACTGGAGGCAGACGATCTTCTGTCCCGGACCGTCTATCCCGAGGTGCCGCCGCGTGTGGAATACAAACTGACAAAGCGCGGAAAGACACTCATCCCACTGCTCAACCAATTGGTGGACTGGTCGTTGGACAACATGGATGCCATCATTAGGCACCGAAAGAAATATGCATTGTAGATTATGCATCACAAAACGGCATATTATGCGCTACATTGTCACTGTAGATGGTGCTCAACTCTGCGAAGAAACTTATCCCCATACCTCTTTTGCGATCTCTGTTACAAGATCGATCTTCGCCCACTGTTGAGCCTCAGTGAGTTTATTGCCTATCTCGCAGGATGCAAATCCGCACTGCGGACTGAGGCACAGTCTGTCAAGTGGTACATACTTCTCTGCCTCGCGGATACGACGCTTCACCTCTTCCTTGTCTTCCAATACAGGCGATTTGGTCGTTATCAATCCGAGTACGACCTGCTTGTCTTCAGGAATATACTTCAGTGGTTCGAAACTGCCTGAGCGCTCGTCGTCGTATTCCAGATAGAAGGCATCGACGTTTTCCTGAGCAAACACATAGGGGGCTACAGGGTCATAGGCACCCTTGCTGGCCCATGATGAGTGGTAATTGCCCCGACAGATATGGGTATTGATAACAAGGTCATCTGGTTTGTCTTGCAGAGCAAGATTGTTCACCTCAAGATAACGCTCTGCTTCTCCTTCAAGCGTGAAGCCGGTGCCCGCCATTGCCTTCCAATAATCATCGTCGATGATCATTCCCCAAGTGCAGTCGTCAAATTGCAGATTGCGGCAGCCCGCAGCATAGAGGTCTTTGATAACCTGACGATAGGCTGATGCGAGATCTTCTATCAGCTGATGCTCGTCAGGATATATTTTCTGTGTGTCTCTGGCATTATTGCCACGGAAGAACTCTGCAAGCGTCTGTGCCGGTGCAGGAATAGTCTGTCGGGCAACAACTCCCTCACCTTCAAACTGTTTCACATATTTGAAGTGCTCCACGAATGGGTGATTCTTGCCGCCAAGCTTGCCCGTTAATCGCGTAGATCCCTTCGTGGTCTCCTCATCGTGAAACTGGTATCCATGTTCCAGTTCTATATGCTCAACGCCCTCAAGACCCCACATGAAGTCGAGATGCCAGTATGCACGGCGGAATTCTCCGTCTGTAATATCTTGTAATCCGTGCGCTTTCTCTTTCTCTATCAGATCTTTGATAAGACGATCCTCTACCGATTTTAGTTCCTGGGCACCGATTCTACCCTCGACAAATTGTGCTCTTGCTTCCTTGAGTGCTTTCGGACGAAGGAAGCTTCCTACGAAGTCTGCGCGGAACGGCGCATGTAATGTACTGCTCATTGTTATTGTCTATTGTGTTAAACTTTTGATTTCGATGCAAAGGTAAGAACAATAAAAATATCTGCAAAATATTCTTTTGAATTCAGAAAAATGTGCTACTTTTGCAAGCAGATAGTCAAATATACAGAATATTATTCTACAAAATTAAGAGATAACTGATATGGCAAACCAAGATAAGCTCGACACTACTGATATTAAGATGCTGAAGATACTGCAACAGAACTCACGGCTCACCGTGAAGGAGCTTGCTGCAAAAGTGAATCTCTCCCCCACCCCGGCTTTCGAACGACAGAAGCGGTTAGAGCGGGACGGGTATATCCAGCGCTACGCTGCTATCGCAGACCACCACAAGCTTGGAAACAATGTTATTGTGCTATGCAACATCCGACTTAAGCAGCATACCCACGACCTTATACAGCAGTTTATGGATGCAGTGCAGTCGATCGATCAGATCACGGAATGCTATAACACCACCGGCGACTATGATTTCCTTATTAAAGTTTACGCACGAGACATGAAAGACTACCAGGACTTCATGCTCAATACGCTTGGAAATATTAGTTGTGTTGGGAGCTTGCACAGCGTTATCGTTATCGGAGAGATTAAGGACTCACACATTATACCAGTGGCAAGATACGAAGAAGAAAACCACTGACAAGGCATCTGTACAAACAGATGTTGCCAAGACCTGCCAATCTCTTTTCGCTCCATTGCTCAATAAAAAAATGGAACGGAGAAAGCGTGCAACAACCGCGACTGATTCAAGTCGGCACCTGTCTACATGCTGTGTTTCAAGAATTTCTGCTTCTTACTCATTCTCTCTGTGTCGCAGTCGCATCTCCTTAGGGGGCAGTCCCATCACCTGCTTGAAGGCCCGGTTGAAGTTGGCTGGTGAGCTGAAACCTGTATCATATGCAATCTGCTTAATAGACAAGGTGTTATCAGCTATCAACTCCAAGGACCGGATTATTCGCTGATAACAAAGATAATTGCTGAGGGTGGTGCCCGACTCACTGAACAATCGGCTCAGGGTGCGTGTGGAGATACCCGCGGCATGGGCTGCATCGCTGGCTCTGATATTGTCAGCAAGATGCTTGTGAATATAGTCCATCGCCTTACGGAGTACAGGACTGCTTTCTGTGTCTATGCCGCGCAAGGGCAATGACAGTTGCCGTTCCACTCTGTGGAAGGTTTCGAAGAAAGAAAGGCAGAAATTGTGAAGCGCGGCATCACCCTCATCCACAACAGGGCCGCGCTTGGCAATGAAACTTAGATTAGCCCGTGCCCATGGACATACATATAGCACGCTGAATGACTCAAAGGTCTTGTCTCTGTCGTCAGGCAACTGAAAATAGAATATACGCAGGTTTATCTTCCGGTTGTTACTTGCCAACGCATGCATCATGCCGCTGGGAATCCAGCAAGTGTAGCCCTCAGGCACAAAATATTCACGCGTACCGACAGTCACATGCAGAGAGCCGGCAATAGTCTCCACCACCTGTATGCAATGATGGCTGTGTGGTGCAAGATCAACACCCTCGCACCCCGTAACCTTGATGAGGACTTTTCCTTTCCCAACTTGTTCTACCTGACGAATAAAACTGGTTCTTCCGAAAAATGGAGTGATAGATAGAAGATTGTAGCAAAAAAGAAGAA
>OGQX01001757.1_pt1 | contig 18596 bp, 18 predicted proteins | sample 1553291 | NCBI WGS metagenome assembly OGQX01 (sample SAMEA2580030, study PRJEB22360) | human gut metagenome | biome: human gut; feature: human-associated habitat; material: faeces | place: Denmark | collected 2008/2010
ATGGCCTCGCTGCGCCTCGGGCAGCTCCCCGTAGAGCGGATGGGCTTCGAGCCTAAAGCGCTCGACCTGTTCGGGAGTGCGACCGCGTACAAAGAGCCACGAGCGATCGATCGGCGTCGCCATGAGCGTGCTGGGCAGCGCGTCGGCGCGGTCGGAAAACACCCGGGCACTCTCGGGATCCTGGAACGCCAGCACCAGATGCGTGTCGCAGTTGCCCATGATGGAGCGTGCGCGTGCCTCGCCATAGAGCGCATCGAGCTGGTTGGTCGACTGCAGCAGCAGCGTTGCCCAGATGTTGCGGCTTCGGATAATCGAGAGCACGTTGTCGATCTGGGGGATCTGCAGATTTGCGAAGTCATCGAGCATAAAGCGCACGGGCACGGGCAGGCTGCCGTCGGGCTGCCTATCGGCCTCACGAATGAGGCCCATAAACGCCTGCGAAATAAAGAGGCCGGTCAGCGGATCGAGATTGCGGTCAATATCGCTCACGGTTACAAACAGGGCGCAGGGGGTGTGTCCCATGGAAGCGAAGTCCACCTGATGGCACTCACGATAGAGCTGTGCCGCACCGTCGAATCCCAGACACATGACCTTTTCGGCAAGGATGCCGACGATGCTCGCGTGCATGCGCTCGGCATTTTGCGTAATGGCGTAGCGCCGCCATAGCGAGAGGGCATAGCTTTGGGGGTCGGTCGTGATCAGGTCGTCAAACAATCGACCCGTGGCACCGTCCTGCAGGTGCTCGATCAGCTTGATGACCGAGCTGATCGTCTGCTCGTCGGCGGGTAGCTGTTCGGTGACGTAGGCGATAAGACACGACAGCAGGTTTGCTGCCGCATGATCCCAAAAAGGCTGGTTGTTGTCCTCGATGGGGCAGATGGCCTTTGCCACCGAGAGGATGTCCTGCTGGTTGGGCCTGCCGTCCGCCTTGCGGCGAATGTGCCTCAGGGGGTTGTAGCCGCAGCGCTCGATGCCGGGCGCAAGGGCCGGGACGGTGTTGAGGTCGGCGAAGTTGAGACATTGCACGCGGTAACCGTGGGCTGCCAGCACGGGTCCCACTTCGCGACAGAGCGTGCCTTTGGTGTCGAGCACGATGTAGCTTGCGTTCATTTGCAGCAGGTTGGGCTTGAGGACGTTTCGGGTCTTGCCGGCTCCCGAGGGGCCGATTACAAGTGCGTTGTTGTTGAGTCCCGTTTGGCGGGTGTCGCAGGAAAGCGTTCGATCCTTGGCGAGGATGGTGGACGATGCGGACTCAGACGCGGCGAGGCGGCTGGCGAGGTTAGACATGGGCGACCTCCTTGGTGGTCGAGAGGATTTCGTGGGCAAAGCCGAGCTCGACGGCGCGCTCGGCCGAAAGGTAGGTGTCTTTTGCAGTGAGGGACTGGATGCGCTTGGGCGTGAGGCCGCTGCGGTCCGAGAGGATTTGCGTGAGGGTCTTGCGGGTCTGCATGAGACGCCGGCTGGTTTCCTGCAGCGCAAGTGCCGAGCCGCCTGCCCCCTGGGGGATCAGCGGGTCGTGAATCATGAGCTCTGCATGGGGCGCCATACGGCGATCGTCGCCGCCCATAAAGATCACGGCGCCCATGGACGCGGCGAATTCCAGGCAGACGGTGCGGATGGGGCACGATGCGAGGCACATGGCGTCATAGATCGCAAGACCCGATCGCACGCTTCCGCCGGCGCTGGCGACAAATATGGTGATGGGGCGGCTGGGGTCGGTGGCATCGAGCAGGCGGATTTGCTGGCATAGGTCGTGGGCCATCGGGGTTTCGATGTTTCCCATGACGGAGAGCTCGCGACGGGCGAGCATCTCATCGTAAATGCTGGTGAGCGTGATACCTCGGGCGGATTCACGCATGGTGAGGGGGCTGATGATGAGGGAATGATTGGTGTCCATGAGGACTCCTTTCTGTTGGTTGTGTTGTGGAATAGGATTGTTGCCCGCGGAGGGGCTGGCGGGCTACAGGGTTCGTCCGAGCCTGAGATCGAGCTCGGTTGTGGGGCAGGCTGCCTGTTCGTGCGGCTCGCAAGCGCCAAGGGCTCCAAAGCGATGGAGCGTTGCGACGGGCGTGGTGTAGGCGAGCCGCAGCTGATGCTCGACAGGGGCACATCCGTCATTTTTGTAATGAGCCGCGTAGTACTGCGCGATGCTGGCGTTCATCTCGCTGCCATTGCGATGGCGCTCAAACTGGCGTCTGCAGGTCTCGATGATCTTTGCTACCGACTTGGGTGCCGTCGCGGGAACAAGGGCGAGATAGCCCTCAAATAGCTCGTTGATGCTCAGGAGGCACAGCAGGTCGATCAGCGTCCTTATGGCTGCTCCCTCGGCGGAAAAGTGCGCGGTCATGCGGTTATATCGGTTGCGGTCGACGATGGCCGCATGGGGTCTTGGAGTTTTCTGCCCCGTGGTTCCGGGCTTTTGCCGCGCCTGTGTATTGAGCTCGACGTTGCAGCGCTTGAGGCCGTTCAACGGAAGGAACAGTGCGGTGCGCAGGGTGTTCCGCTTGCTTTCGAGTTCATGACGCTCGTCGGGTTCCCATTCGAGCTTGAGTTTCGTGTCGAGCGCCGTAAGCATATGGGCTAGGCAGCCTACGGTAAGAACGTACGAATCGTTGTCGCGTTTTGGGGCATAGGGGTCTGTCAGCTTGCGAATGTCGGGGTCGCCCATGATCTTTGTGCAGCGCTTCAGCAGTTGAGGGTGGTCGGCCAAGATTGTCGCGAGCGGTAGCGACGCGTAGTTCTTGATGGTCGCGGCGGCAAAGGCGGCGTCATATTCGTTTGCATATGCTCGCTCAATTCGGGCATCCAGAATGCTTTTCTTATCGCCGTCTTCAGCGTGGTGGTTTGTCATAGCTTCTCCAATCGGTTGATGTTCGTGCTGTTTGTTGATGTGTTGGTTGTCGTGAGTGATGTGCTTGCCGTGGGTGATGTGCTGACGTTGGGGTGCTATGCGGTTTTCAATGAGCCCGTGAGGCAGTTGCTGCAGGGGCGGGATGGAACGGCCCATGCAAGACGGAAGGCATCGTGCTCAAAATCGAGACAGCAATGCCCTGGGTGCCTCACATGTGGCAGTTACCTCATTAAGTTGTCATTGCGTTTGGGGTTGTACTTTGCCGATCTTCCTTCTCTTACACGCTAAAACTCAAACTTCATATGCTCGATCTACTTAAAACCGCAACGGCGGTCTTTTATCAACTTATATGTCGGAACGCGTCTTTGCAAGTACTTTTTTGCCTTTGTTTCAAATGGGGTGGTTTTGCAACCGTCATACGCGCGCTGTGCGAACGTGCCCCGGCTCGGATAAGATAGTGCGCGATAAAAACGATGCAAGGAGGCACATATGGCAATTAAAGCCATCGCAATGGATATCGACGGTACGCTTACCAACGATCAGAAGGTGATCAGCCCGCGTACGCGCGAGAAGCTGTTCGCGGCGCAGGAGTCGGGCATTAAGCTCATTTTGGCTTCGGGCCGTCCCGCATGGGGGCTGCACGCCTTGGCGCAGGAGCTCGACCTTCAAAACCATGACGGTCTGCTAGTCGCTTTCAATGGCGCGCATGTGGTCGATGCTCAGACCGATGAGGTCCTTTTTGACCAGGCCATGCCGGCTGACGAGCTGCACCGCCTGATTGATCACCTGCGTAATTTTGACGTGATCCCTATGATTTCGCTCGGTCGCGATTTGCACGTCGAGGACTCGTACCATTGCATGATTACGCTGCCTGACGGCTCGCAGAAGAATATCGTCAAGTACGAGCGCGACGCGTGCGATCTTAAGATTCGCGAGGTGGAGAGATCCTGCATGAGGTCGCAGATGCTTATCCTGTGGACAAGCTACTCACTGCGGGCGATCCGGCCTACCTGCAGGCGCATTACGAGGAGATGTATGCGCCCTTTACCCAGACGCTTTCGGGCATGTTTACGGCCGACTGGTACTTTGAGTACACGGCGCCCGGTATCGACAAAGCCCGTGCGCTTGAGGGTGCTCTGCCCAAGCTCGGTATCGATGCCAGCGAGGTCGTCTCGTTTGGCGACGGCCAGAACGACAAGTCCATGATTGAGTGGGCCGGCACCGGTGTTGCCATGGGCAACGCCGTCGATGAGGTTAAGGCTGTGGCCCAGATGGTGACCGCCAATAACAACGAAGATGGTATTGCGGTGGCGCTGGATAAGCTGCTGGGCTAGAATCGCCGATTAATGCATGATTCGGGCGCCTGCTCGCGGGCGTCCTTTTGTTAGGGAGGGTGCCGTGTCCGCATTTCCGTTCGACGCCGTTATCTTTGACATGGACGGCGTCATTGTCGATACCGAGTATTACTACTTGGGCGAGACTGCCGCGTTTGCCAAGGAGCTTGGGCTTAACCTGACTCAAGAGGAGTTGAATGGGCAGGTCGGTACCTCGCATCAGTTCTTCCTGCATATGCTGGTCGATTGGTTTGAGCGCGCCGGTAAGGGGCATTTCACTGGCGAGGAAGCGTTGGCCCGTTGGGATGAGTGGGCGCATGAGCGTCCGCGCGACTATCAGGCTTTGATTAACCCAGGCGCCGTGGATACGATTCGAGAGCTGCCGCGCCGTGGCGTTCGCGTGGCGCTTGCCAGCTCGTCTCCCATGGATAGCATCGAGGAAGTGCTCAATGCGTGCGGGCTGTCGGATGCCTTTGAGTATGTGGTGAGCGGCGAGCAGTTTAAGGAGAGCAAGCCTGAACCCGACATCTACCTGCATGCGCTGGACCTGCTGGGGCTGCCCGCGAATCGCTGCTGCTGCGTTGAGGATTCGGTGCCTGGCATCACTGCCGGCAAGCGAGCCGGCCTGACGGTCATTGCCAAGCGCGAGGAGCGCTTTGGCTTTAGCCAGGATGCCGCGGACAAGATTATCGACCAGCTGCCGGAGCTGCTCACGCTTTCTTAGGAGCGCGGTAGTTGCGCGTTTTTCGGGTCAGATGAGTAAATACCTGACATTTTGGTGCGGCAGCAAGCATACTTTATGCTAATGCGGGCTTAAGGGCTTGTTGAATGTCCTTGAGCCCGCTTTAGACTGAATTGTGCTGGGAGAGGGTATATGCCATCGACTGAAGGGCTAACTGACGGTAAAGCAGCGATACCGCTGTACCAACAAGTCATTGATATCATTAAAAACGAAATCAACTCCGGTGCCTACAAGGCGGGCGCGCGGATACCCAACGAATTCGAATTGGCTGAGAACTATAAAGTTGGCCGCGTTACCGTGCGACGCGCTATTGAGGAGCTCGTCCAGCAGGGCTATCTAACGAAGCGACAGGGGAAAGGCACGTTTGTCAATGCCCCCAAGCTTAAGCGCAAGATTCGCCAGAAGGATGACGTTCAGAGTTTTTCGGACGCATGCCGCGTTAACGGAATGGAACCGGGGGCGCGCGTCATTTCGAGAAAGATACTGCCGGCGGATTCCACCGAAGCGCAGTTCTTTGGTGTTCCCGTTGGAACTGATTTGATTTGCGTTGAGCGTGTGCGTACTGCCGATGGAGTCCCCGTCATGCTCGAGAACAACATATATGTTTACGAGGCCAACGCTTATCTATCAACGGCACCTCTATCTAACCAATCCATTTTTGAGTTCGTGCGCAACCGGACGGGCCGTACGCCCGCGTTTACCGACCCGTGCACGCTCGAGATCGCGTGCGCGTCGCCCGAGGTCGCTCGGCTGTTGGCGGTTCCCGTTGGCGAACCCTTGTTTTACATGGATGCCTTCTTTTTCGATGAGCAGCGGAGACCGTTTATCATTGGTCGTCAGCGGATCGTTGGATCTCGTTACATTTTTGACATCTAGGACATTGCGAATGGAAACGCCCGGTGGATCATCTCACCGGGCGTTTCCATACCGTTCACGGCGCGAACGCAACCGTTCAACCGCGTTACGGCAATCAGTTTGAAATAATCTTGATGACGGGAAAAGCTGCTGGTAATCTATGGAACGTCATAGAACGTTTGCCTCATGCAAGCGTTGAGGCGAGATGCGATGCAGTCTCGAGTTCTTTGGAGGTATCTATGTCAGATACGAAGGCGAAGAAGACAAACAGACGTTTTAAGTTCAAATTACCGCATGTCTATACGATCATGTTCTTGCTGATCGTTGTCTTTGCGGTCCTGACTTGGATCGTTCCTTCTGGTCAGTATCAGCGCAAGACGATTTCGACAGCGGCGGGCGAGCGTGAAGTTGCCGTTGCTGGAACCTATGAACAGGTCGATAAGAACTACACCGATTCCGAGACCGGCGAGACCATCAATCTGGGCCAGGATATCTTTGCGGTCCTACAAGCGCCTACTAAGGGCATCCAGGAGGCTGCCGACGTCGTTGCGTTCGTCTTATTGATTGGCGGATCGTTCGCAGTCATCACCAAGACCAACGCTTTGAATGCCGGCATGAGCCGTGTGATTAAAAAGCTCAAGAACAAGGACATCCTCATCATTCCCATCACGATGACATTGCTGTCCATTTGCGGCACTACGTTTGGTATGTCTGAGGAAGCCCTGCCGTTCTATGCCATCTTCATTCCCATCATGATGGGTATCGGTTATGACTCGATGACGGCATTCATCATCTGCTTCCTTGGTCCCAACCTGGGATATTGTGCCTCGACCATCGATCCGTTTAACGTCTTGATCGCCCAAGGCATCATTGGCATCGAGGGCAATCCGCAACTGTGGCTGCGCGCCGTTTCTTGGGTCATCTTTACTGCCGTCGGTATCGCATGGGCCATGCGCTACGCCATGCGCGTCAAGAAAAACCCCGAGTCGTCCATTACGTACGAGGACGACAAGCTCAAGCGTGTTGAGTTTTCCGTGACCGATGCCTCCATCGAGGAAGAGTTCACTACCCGTCAGAAGCTCGTGCTTATCGATTTTGCCTGCGGCATGGGCATTATCGTCTGGGGTCTTGTTACCCAGGGCTGGTACATGAATGAGATTTCCGCCGTGTTCCTTGGTATGGGCTTGCTTGCCGGTATCCTGGGCGGCCTTGACCAGCAGACAATCGCAGAGGAGTTCGTTAAGGGTCTCGCCGACTTTGCGTACGCTGCCATCGTCATCGGCATCGCTCGCGGTATCTTGGTCATCGCAGAGGGTGGCATGATCATCGACACCATCCTCCAGGCGCTCGCTACTGCACTCGCCGGTGCGCCCGCCGCCGTCTACACCACGTTTATGTATATCGTCCTTGGCCTGCTCTCTTTGCTGGTTCCCTCGAGCTCTGGACTTGCGGCGCTCACCATGCCCGTCATGGGTCCGCTGACCGAGCTTATGGGCCTCAATCCCGAAGCCGCCGTTACCGCGCTCCAGTTTGCTAATCAGACCATTAACACCATCAGTCCCGTGGCGGGCATGACGGTTGCCGGCCTTGCCGTGGCAAAGATCTCGTTTGGCCAATGGTGGAAGACCATTTGGAAGTTCTTCATCTTCATGGTCGTGTTTGGCCTGATCGTAACGGCAATCTCTGGCATGCTTCCGGTGTAGGTGGTTGTGATGTCTGATCGTTTGACGGTCCTGACGTCTAAGAGCGTCTTTACCGGTACGGGGGACCTGCCGTTTGAAGGTTTCGTAGCGGTCCGTGGCAATCGAATTGAGGCTGTTGGCACCAAGTGCGAGGTAGCTTCGTATTTGACCCAAGCGGACGAGGTAGTTGACCTGGGCGACCGCACCGTCATGCCCGGCCTGATCGATGTGCATACCTTCTATACGGGCTGGGCACTGCGGACGTTGGGGTCTGATCTGTCCGGCGTCGCTGATGCCAAAGAGGCCGTGTCGCTCTTGCGTGCATGGAAAGATGATCATCCGGATTGCGCGGCGGCTTTTGGCCACAACCTGCCCGAAACGTTGGCATCGGATGCCGAGAACGCAAATACGGCAGCTGTGTTTGACGAGTTTTTTGGTGATATCCCTGTCGTCTGCTTTACACCGGGCGCGGAGACCTGCGTTCTCAATGCTGCCGCCAGTGCGCGATACGGTTTTACACCGCAGGCGTGCTATGCCGAGAAGATCTGGCGCATGATGAGCGATTTCCTCGCGTTGCCCGAGGTGCGCGCGGGGTATTCGGACTACATGAGCATGCTTAACGAGCGCGGCGTTACCGCCATCAAGGAGATGGCGTTTGATGACTACTACGGCTTTGCCGACGAAATGGCTCGCCGTGAGGAATCTGGCGAGCTGACGGTTCGCGTCTCTATGATGTCGCAGCCGGTGGGCGCTGGTGCAAATCTGGCATATGCTCGCGAGGCACGAGAGTGCTTCCGGGGACCGTTCGTTCGTTTTTCTGGCTTCAACCGTATGACCGATCGCGGCGTATGGGCGGGGCTTGCCGAGATGATTGACCCCTATGAGGGTACGGCCGATGCGGGCGCTGCCGGCAAGACAGTCGTCGAGGAGCCAGAGTGGGATCTGATTGAAAGCGAGCTGCGTGCAATTGATGCTGACGGCTTCCGATATTCCTTGCATTGCCAGGGCGATGGCGCCGTTCGTCGCACCGTGGCGCTCTATGCCTCGCTGCCTCGAGACGAGCATGGACGGATGCTTCGCCGCCATGCGATTACCGATCTCGAGAACTCTGACCCGACCGATCTTGTCGAGTTTGGCAAGTTAGGTGGAATTTGCGAGGTCTATCCGCAGATTCTGACGCTGGACCGGCGCGAGGATTGCCTGTCGATGATGCGTCGACAAATTGGCGAGACGCGACTTTTGCACAGCTGGAATCGCCGCGGCATGGAAGATTCCGGATGCACAGTGTGCTGTGGCACTGATTTGCCGCTGTTGATTCCGAGCTTGGGCGAGTCAATCTACAGCGCGTGCGGCGGGTTCTTCGCCGACGGACTTCCCGTGAATGAGGCCAACGTGCTGACGCTTGTCGAGCTTTTGCGCGCTTGGACTGCCGGGGGCGCGTACGACCTGATGCGCGAAGACGAGCTGGGTACGCTTGAGGTTGGCAAGCTTGCCGATATCTGCGTACTCGATCGGGATGTGTTCGACCTCGATTATCGCGACGCACGCGATCTTGCGGTTGATATGACGATGTCGGACGGACAAATCGTGTTCGATCGAAATAAGGAGGCATAAGATGCCTGAACCCAAACCGACGCTGCGCCGCGAACAGATTGCAGGCATGAATATCCACTACATCATGTGGTCGCTCGATTACTTCCTTGATGTTCAGCAGCGCTTGGGCTTTGAGTCCATTGAGCTGTGGTGTGCAGAGCCGCATGTGACGCTCGACCATACGGGTTACTTTGAGGCTGAGGTCCTGGCGAAAAAGGCTGCAGACCGTGGGCTTAGGTATCGCACTCTGTGCCCCGAGAATGTTGTCTATCCTTGGCAGTACTGCGCACGCAAGCCGCTGCATGAACAGCGCAGCCTGGCGTACTTTAAACACGGCATTGAGCTTGCCGAGGTACTTGGGTGCGACCGTATGTCCGTCAACTCGGGCTGGGGCGACTGGGACGAGGACCGCGAGGAAGCCTGGAAGCGCAGCCGCGAGCACTTGTCCATTCTGGCGGAGTATGCCGGCGAGCACGGTCTGGTGCTTACGATGGAAAGCCTGCGTCCCGAGGAGAGCAACCTTGTGACGACGGTTTCCGATGCGAAGCGCATGATTGACGAGGTCGCGAGCCCGTACTTACAGCCCATGGTTGATACAACTGCGATGGGCGTTGCGGGCGAGACGCTCGAGGACTGGTTTGCCGCCTTTGGTGATGGGGCAATTCACGAGATGCACTTTATCGACGGTGACCCGTATGGCCATCTGGTGTGGGGCGATGGCAAGCACGATATGGACGCCTTCGTCGCCACACTCAACGCCCATGGTTTCGACGGCATGCTGGGCCAGGAAATCACGGACGGTCGTTACTATGATGACCCGGCGGCGGCAGATGCCAAGAACATGGCCGCATTCGAGAAATATCTGATTGACTAAAACAACTATCGGCCACGCAACCAACGTCATTGATTGCGGGCCAAATAAGAAAGGAACTGGATATGAACGCACACGATCTGATCAAAGAGGCAATTGCCGAGAAGGGCAAGTTCGACAGCGTCTACTGGATTGCTTGCGGTGGCTCCATGATCGATTTGATCCCGGCTCATGAGCTTCTGCAGCGCGAGGCAACCACCTTCACTTCGTATATCTATACCGCGCGTGAATTCGACATTATGCGTCCGCGTCGTCTGGGTGAGAAGTCCCTGGTCATCGCTTGTAGCCACAGTGGCAACACCCCGGAGGTTGTCGAGGGCTGCGAGATTGCCCTTGCTGCCGGCGCTACGGTGATCGCCCAGACCGACAACGCTGGATCCAAGATTGACTCCGGCAAGTGGACCACGTGGGTCTACCCATGGGGCGAGGGCGTGCCGCAGGCCGAGGTCCCCGCTGGCATTTCGCTGTCGCTTGCAGCAGAGCTGCTCGATCAGCAGGAGGGCTACGCCGATCTTGCCGATATGTATGCCGGTATTGCCGAGATGGATAAGATTCTTCCCCCGGCACGCGAGAAGGTAAATGCCGAGCTGGGCGATCGCTTTGCCAAGCTTTGCCAGGAGCACGAGTTCTTCTATATTCTGGGCAGCGGTCCCAACTTTAGCCAGACCTACGGTTTCGCTATCTGCTCTCTTATGGAGATGCAGTGGCAGCACTGCAGCTACATCCACTCTGCCGAGTACTTCCATGGCCCCTTCGAGGCTACTCAGGATGGCGTTTTTTACTTCCTGCAGATGGGCTCCAGCGAGTGCCGTGCTATGGACGAGCGCGCCCTGGCGTTCCTTAAGACGCATACCGATACGCTGATGGTGCTCGATGCCAAGGAGTACGGTATGGAAGCCGTGCCGGCGAGCGTCCGTGCCTATCTGGACCCGGTGCTGTTCTACGCCATGAACTGCGAGCTGCGTGCCGCACGCGGCAAGGTGTTTGATCACGATCCCGATTTCCGCCGCTATATGGGCGTCGTCGAGTACTAGAAGGGGCAAAGGCCATGGCATTTAACGTTAACGCGCTCGGATTTGGCGACAACGTCGTCGATCGCTACGAGCATATCCACACCATGTATCCTGGCGGCAATGCGGTGAACTTCGCCGTTTATGCCAAGAAATGCGGTGCCGCACGCTCCGCATACATGGGCATTTTTGGCAATGATGCCGCTGCCGAGCATGTCATTGCAAGCCTCGAGGATGAGGGTATCGAGCTTGACAAGTGCGAGCAGATGATTGGCGAGAACGGAGCGGCTCGCGTGACCGTCGTTGACGGTGACCGTGTTTTCCTTGGCTCCAACGAGGGCGGTATCCGTGGCGATGCGCGCTATGTCCTCGATCGCTTTGACCTTGCGTACATGAAGCAGTTCGATGTGGTTCATTCGGGTAACTATTGCTTTACCGAGCGCGAGCTGCCCAAGCTGAAGGCTGCGGGCGTCACGGTCTCTTTTGACTTTTCGGACGACTCCACCGACGAGTACTACGAGCAGATTGCGCCCTACGTTGATTTTGCTTTCTTTAGTGCGGCGGATGCTGCGAGTGAGGACGAGATTCGCGAGCGTTTGGCATGGGTGAAGGGCCTGGGTCCGCGTTTTGTGTCGGCTACGGCGGGCGCCGAGGGCTGCATTGCTTACGACGGCGAGCGTTATTACCGCCAGCTGGCTAAACCGGTAACGGACATGAAGGACACCATGGGGGCGGGCGACTCGTTCCTCACCTCGTTTTTGATGTGCTATCTCGATTCCGCCAAGCGTGGTGAGGATGGCGCCGAGGCCATCGAGCGCGCGCTCGACTTTGCTGCCGGGTTTGCCTCGACCGTGTGCGGCATGGAAGGTTCTTGGGGCCACGGAGCACCAATCGTCGAATAGCCGAGCTGTCCCGGGGAGCTGTATTGGTGCCTTCCCGTGACTCGGTGGTCAAAAAAAGCCAAATATGAGTACTGTGACTAATTTAGTCGCAGCAAAATCGACCCCTTCAGACGTGATTTGAGCGTTTGGAGGGGTTTAAGATTGCGAAAATGCAGGATGAGTGACTGTAAAAGTGTTAGTTAATGGACAATCGTAGATTATTCTGGTGGTCGGAAAGCTCAGAGTAATGTATCCATTTCGCTAGCAGTACTCATATTTGACGTTTTTTGACCACAGGGGTTAGCGAAGGCTAAAAACAGAGTGTGCATTCGCTAAAACCGCCGACTCAATATGCTTTGCGTCGCATTTTTTGAGCGAGGCGACGTGTTCTGAGGCGCTTTCGAGCGATCTGATGAGTGACTGTGCGCTTATTTCTGCGTTTGCCTCCGCTGGTGCATCGGTCTCGAGCAGTAAACGATCGAGTGGAATTTGTCGTACGTATTCGCGTCCTCGTTTAGATGCGAGCATGCGTTCGTTGACGGAAAAATAACAGCCCGCATTACGCGCGCGGACGAGTTCGTCCGAAGTACCGCTAAACCAGTGGAAGATGATAACGGGGGAGTCGGGGTTTGGGATGAGTAGTCCATGCGATTCGAGGACGTCCAGTACGGCTCCTGCCGAACGAACGGCGTGAATTGATATCACGCGCCCGGTAAGAGGATGCTGCACGAGCGCATCGCAGAGCCGGTTAAGTGCCTGTATTTGTAGCGGCTCACTTCCAGCAAAGCGCGCGGAAAAGTCGAGTCCGACTTCGCCGATGTAGCGTTCTTGGGCAGCAACTTCGCAAAGCAGATTGACTTCGACAAAACCGCAGTGGCCATCGGCGAGCCACCAGGGGTGAAGCCCAACGCCGGCGATGATGCCTGGTTGGCGACAGGCGCGCTCGTTTGCGGCCGAAAAGTCGCGCGGATTGACGCCGCAGTCAAATAGACCCAAGCCCAGCGCCGTCGCCTCATCGGCAACGGCGTCCGGGTGAGCCATTAAATCAAGATGGCAGTGTGCATCAAATAACCGGGGCTCCATCTCGGTGCGCTCCGCTAGTCCAGACGTTGGCCATCGGAGCGTACGCGCTCAGTGCCGCGGCCGCTGATCTGGCGGATAACCTCGCCGGCAATCATCTGGCCCATGATGGGCGGCATAAAGCTGGCGGTTCCCAGCTCGGTGCGCTCGTGGATGTTGGAAGGGTCGCGGGGCTGTGTCTTAACCGATTCCTCGCAGCTAAACAGTACATGCAGACTCTTGATTCCGCGCTTCTTGCATTCTTTGCGCATGATGCGGCTCATGGGGTCACGTACCGTATCGAAAATGTCGGCAAAGCGGAGGCACTCGGGATGGAGCTTGTTGGCCCCGCCCATGGAGCTAACCAAACGAATGTCGTGGTCCTGAGCATATTTGGCAATGGTGAGCTTGGCCGAGATGGTGTCGATGGCGTCGACGACGTAGTCGAGCTTGCCGTCCGTCTGCTCCAAAACGCTCGCGAAGAAATCATCGATGTTGTCGCTCAGCAGGTATTCGGTGCGCTTGATGACGGTAGCGGTAGGGTTGATGTCGTGAATCATAGCCTCCATGACGTCGACTTTGCGCTTGCCGACGGTGCTGTGAAAGGCGATGGCCTGGCGATTGATATTGCTGGGCGCGATGATGTCCTTATCCAGAATGACGAAATGACCGATGCCGCCGCGGGCGAGTGCCTCGCAGCAGTTGGAGCCCACGCCTCCGCAGCCGAGCACTAGCACCGTAGCATCGGCGAGCTTATCGAGTGCCTCGCGGCCCATGATAATCTCGAGCTTGGTGTCGCGTGTCTCGATGGCGGCTGCGGCAGCGGTTTCGGTCATAAATATCCTCCGATGGGGAAGCAGGTCGTGTTTTAGCTATCGCCATTATAGGTAATCGCCCATAGGTTGCGATGGCGTTTGCTTTGATGTGGTTTGAAGCATTGCGATTAGATAGTTAGACAAACATCTAAATATTGAGTATAGTGTGCACGTCATGAGAGATGATGAGAGGAGGTCTTATGCCGGGAGAGGGTTTTAAGGCGCTTGCCGATCCAACGCGACGGCGCATTTTGGAATTGCTGCGCGAGGGCAATTGCACGGCGGGGGAGCTTGCCGAGCATTTCGATATCAGTAAGCCGTCGCTGAGCCATCACTTGGCGACGCTCAAAAACGCCGGGTTGGTGACCGACGAGCGCCATGGCCAAAACATCGTATACAGCTTAAACACCACCGTCATGCAGGATTTAATTGGCTGGTTTATGGGCTTTACAAACACTGAAGGTGATAAGGATGAATAATGAAAACAAGGGCATTCACCCCACGGGGGTATCGTCGCGCGTGTGGATTGCGCTGGTCGCTCTGTGCGTCGCCAATGTCGTAGCGCACCTCATGGTGATGCCGAGCTTGCCTGCGCAGATTCCCACGCACTGGGGCGCGAACGGCGCCGTCGACGGTTGGGGTCCTAGCTGGATGGCCTCTGCGCTCGGTGTGCTGCCTCTGGCGCTTCTCGCAATGTTCTGCGTGGTGCCGCGCATCGACCCCAAAGGTGAGGCATATCGAACCTCGGGCAAGTTCTACCAGGGCTTCGTAATCGCCTTCACCTTGTTCATGTGCGCCATAAGCTGGCTGGGAGAGCTTACGGTCTGGGGCGTGGTGCCGGCGGCCGGTTCGGTTAACGTGCTGATTTCCGGTGTTGTCGGTTTGCTATTCATCGGCGTAGGCAACTACTTGCCGCGTGTGAAGCAGAACTATACGCTCGGTATCAAGACACCCTGGGCGCTTGCCGATCCCGAGAACTGGCGCCGTACGCAGCGTTTTGGCGGCGCCTGCTTTATGGTGCTGGGTATTGGCCTGATTGTGATGGGCGTGGCAGGCAGCGTGCTTTCGAGTGAAGTCGTCGCCGCGGTGATTGCGGTTCTGGCGTTTGGTTCGGTTGGAGCCGTCTACGTCTACTCGTATCTGTTGTGGCGCAAATCGCAGCGAGCCGCTCGTTAAGGTTGCGGAAAACTAGCGTACGCAGTTCATAGTATGTTCCGGGGGACTTTTCCCAGGTAGTATTAGGGGGTGTGGGCAACCATGCCCCTTTTTATTAGAACGCGCGAACTGCCTCTCCGCTTTTTCCAAAACGGAGAGGGGGAGAAGATTTCCGCAGCTAGATAAGGAGAAATGACTGTGGCGGAGTTCATTTATCAGATGTATCAGGCTCGCAAGGCCCATGGCGACAAGGTAATCCTTGACGACGTGACCCTGAGCTTCTACCCCGGTGCCAAGATCGGCGTCGTGGGTCCCAACGGCATGGGCAAGTCGACCCTGCTCAAGATCATGGCCGGCATCGAGGAGGTCTCCAACGGCGATGCCAGGCTCACCCCCGGCTACACCGTGGGCATCCTGCAGCAGGAGCCGCCGCTCGACGACGACAAGACCGTCATCGAGAACGTGCGCATGGCGTTTGGCGATATGATCGCCAAGGTCGATCGCTTCAACAAGATCGGCGAGGAGATGTGCGACCCGGATTGCGACATGGACGCCCTCATGGCCGAGATGGGCAAGCTCCAGGACGAGATCGACGCCGCCGACGGCTGGGATATCGATTCCAAGCTCGGCCAGGCCATGGACGCCCTGCAGCTGCCCGATTCCGACATGCCGGTCAACGTACTTTCTGGCGGCGAGCGCCGTCGCGTGGCCCTGTGCAAGCTGCTGCTCGAGGCTCCCGACCTGCTGCTGCTCGACGAGCCCACGAACCACCTGGACGCCGAATCGATCCTGTGGCTCGAGCACTTCCTGCACAACTACCAGGGCGCGGTGCTTGCCGTCACGCACGATCGCTACTTCCTGGATAACGTTGCCGAGTGGATCTGCGAGGTCGACCGCGGTCACCTTTATCCCTACAAGGGCAACTACTCAACGTATCTGGAGACCAAGGCCGCGCGTATCGAGGCTCAGGGCAACCGTGACGCCAAGCTCGCCAAGCGCATGGAGGCCGAGCTCGAGTGGGTACGCAGCTCGCCCAAGGCTCGCCAGGCAAAGAACAAGGCCCGTCTGGCTCGCTACGAGGAGATGGAGGCCGAGGCCCGCGCAAGCCAGAAGCTCGACTGGACTGACATCCGCATCCCTGTGGGCCCGCGTCTGGGCAACAAGGTACTCGAGGCCCATCACCTGCACAAGGAGTTCGATGGTCGTGTGCTCATCGACGACCTATCATTCACTCTGCCGCGCAACGGCATCGTGGGCGTGATCGGTCCCAACGGCGTGGGCAAGACTACGCTCTTCAAGACCATCGTGGGTCTGGAGCCGCTGACTTCGGGCGAGCTCGAGGTGGGCGAGACCGTCAAGATCTCTTACGTCGACCAGAACCGTTCCGGCATCGACCCCGACAAGAACCTATGGGAGGTCGTCTCGGACGGCCTGGACCACATGATGGTCGGCGAGACCGAGGTTCCGAGCCGCGCCTATGTGGCGAGCTTTGGCTTTAAGGGCCAGGACCAGCAGAAGCGCGCTGGCGTGCTCTCCGGCGGCGAGCGCAACCGTCTGAACCTGGCGCTCACGCTCAAGCAGGGCGGCAACCTGCTGCTCCTCGACGAGCCCACGAACGACCTCGACGTCGAGACGCTGTCCTCGCTCGAAGCGGCGCTGCTCGAGTTCCCGGGCTGCTCGGTGGTCATTAGCCACGACCGTATGTTCCTGGATCGCGTCGCCACGCACATTCTGGCGTGGGAGGGCACCGATGAGAATCCGGGCAACTGGTATTGGTTCGAGGGCAACTTCGAGGCCTATCAGGCCAACCGCATCGAGCGCCTGGGCGAGGACGCAGCCCAACCGCATCGTATCCACCGCAAGCTCACGCGTGATTAGCAACAAGAAGAAAGGCCGCCAGCAAGGGCGGCCTTTCTTGTAGCAATTGCATTGCAGCTATGTCAGGGCTGCTGGTTTGATTCATAATCAAAGTCATCTCTTTGGGATTAAAGCTCGTTTTTGCTATGAGTGATTTTCTAATTCCGTTTAAAACGTAAAGACGCATTGGGTTGCAAGGACATAAGCAAATCGAATTGAAATATAACCAGTGCTGTAACGTTACAAAAAAGATTATAGAATAGGAGTATCTTATAAGTCGCTTCTCTAGAAAGAAGAACACATGCTTTCGCGTCGTCGTTTTCTGCAACTTGTCGCGTCTTCAATTGTCGCCTTAGCCGCACGTCCGAAAGAGGTTTTTGCTTCGACGGGCAATATTGATGGTGAGCAGATACAATTTACTTCTGAAATTGCGCAAGAGCTTGCCGATAAATATATAAAGGGACTCCTCGGCTATTCGTATACGCCTTCTGACCCTATTCCTTTTGTAGATGTTGATGGGTCCCCGCTTGGTTACATTGTTCCGGTTGTGACATCCAATAGAGCCGCGGGCTATTTGGTTTTAGATGCTTCAGATGATGAAATACTTACGGGATATCGTTTTGGAGACGGCTTAGTCAGCCCTATGGATCGGGGAGGAGATCTTGGTGTCGAGTCTTATTCTTTCAATAACCCAGTCGTAATGATCAATCCATTCGAATTCGGCGTGCAATCTTTGGACGGTTCAATAACAACAAATTGCGGAAGAACAATCCCGGCTGTTTCCATAGAAGGACGGCCTGTCGTTTTATCGAATAAACCTTCAAGCTGGAACGATGTTGTAATTTACGCAACTCAAATGCAGGATTACACAGTATCTGGATTTCGTTCCATTTCTCAGTTTATGTCATATGATGAAAGCGAGATTAAGAGGCTTACCGCCCACTATGCTTGTATGGTGACAGCTTTTTCGAACGTTGCGGAACTGTATGGCATTGCCAATTTATATAGCGACCCTTCGCAATATATGCAGATATGGAATTACACCAATACCCATGCTCTTTCCGATGAAGAACAGACTGTTCCCGGTGTTGTTTTGGGCGGAACGCCGATTTCAACCTGTGCAACGGGGTTTACAAATTACTGCGCAAGCAGAGGGAGTAATCTTATCGCCCGCACTGTCTCCTCCCCGGCTATCGCGAACATTCAAAATGAGATTAACTCTAATAGACCGAATGTTTTACATGCGAGTTTGTACAACGGATCAGCCCATTCTGTAACAGCGGAGGCTTACGCCACTCTTACTGGTAAGAAAACTGGAGAGACAAGGCAGATGATTGGCATAGCGGACGGCTGGAATTCATCCTTATCCTTCCTGAAGTATGATCAGAGTTATTATGCGTGGACTTATGGAACGACTTTTTCGAAGTAGGACGATTCGTTTAGTCCTGTCTTTGGTGTTGATGGCTTTATTGGTGAGCTGTTCAACAAAAGAAGAGATGCCGCGCGGAGATTCCGGAGAAATGTCTGTGACAAACTCAGATTCATTGGAAATAGCTGGTGGGCATGCCGATGTGATGTTGCAAGGTAAAGGCATGCTTAGGTCGATTGATGCTGAAGACGCTGTCTGCTCAATAGAGGAATTAAAGACAGGTGAAACTGCATCGTACCGTGTTTCAGATAATGCTGCGAATATGATTGAGTCGATACCGATTGGAACACAAGTTTCTTTTAGGTATTTTGCTCCGCAACTTGAGGAGGAGCTTGCTTCTCTGGTGTCTATATGTGCTGATGACAGCCAAAAGGTCTGATTTCAAACGGCCCTGGATGGTCAAATGGCTATCCAGGGCCGTTTTGTCACTCGGCCGGGGCGTTGACCTTGTCGATGACCCAG
>OGQX01001763.1_pt1 | contig 18530 bp, 15 predicted proteins | sample 1553291 | NCBI WGS metagenome assembly OGQX01 (sample SAMEA2580030, study PRJEB22360) | human gut metagenome | biome: human gut; feature: human-associated habitat; material: faeces | place: Denmark | collected 2008/2010
TATATTTTTAATATTCTTTCATCATTTTTCTAATCTTTTTATAATCAGGACAATTTTCTTCTACTAACATCCAAAACTCTTTAGAGTGATTAGCGTGAATAAGATGTGATAATTCATGTACAATTACATAGTCTAAACAAACTATATCTTTTCTAATTAATTCTAAATTTAGGGTTACTCTATGAGTTTTAGTATTACATACTCCCCATCTACTTTTCATATTTCTAATAGTTAATGTTGGATATGGAATAGTTCTAGAAAACTCTGAATAGACTTTATCCAATCTACTTTTAAATAATTTAGTAGCTTCATTTTTTAAATATTTGTCAACGTTAACACTCTTTCCAATAAAAACCTTATCATTACCAAAGGAAATAGTATCGGAATTTACATACACAATATCATATTTATGTCCTAAATAATAAAATGATGAGGCATAATTTTTCTTTGCTTTTACTTTATTAATCATTTTAGTAACTGATGTTATGTTCTCATTAATAATTTTTTCTATTTCTTTTGAAGTAGTAAATATACTAGTAGTAACTACAATTTCTAAATCATCATTTACTCTTATATAAGTATTTTTGTTCCTTGCTTTTTTTATTACATTAATTTTATATTTCTCATTATCTATTTCTAAATACATGTTACTTCACCAATATCTATTTTAGAATAAATTCTAAATATAAACAAGAAAAAAGGACTATAATTGTCCTTCATTAATCACTATTTTGTTAGAGAATATATTAGCTTCTCTTTCAAAGTTTTCTAAGTATTTTGAATTGCTAGGGTCAGTAATATTATCATAGAAAGTAATTATATATGTATTACTGCTTCCAAATATTAAATATGTATAGTAATACTCATCTGTATACTTCTTATGAATACTAAAAATTCTATATGCCTCTAGGCCATCAACTTTTACTTCTTTAGTATCTTTTATATCTTCACTTTCACCAATATACTTCACATAATTATCTTTATAACTTACCTTCTCATCATCTTTAACAGCAATGCCTACTTGTTGTAGCATAATTTGAGTAGGTCCTGTTTTACCATAATTATTAAGTACTTCATAGCTCTCTGTTGACTCACCTAGTTTATATGTTTCTGGCAGTGATATAGATATATTATTAAAAGTAAAAGGCTTTTCCTTTATATCTTTAGTCGTATGGGATTCATCATAAGAGGAATCACTAATTAATGCGAATGTAGTAAAAACTGCACATATAGCTAATGCAATAAAAACTATTTTTAATACAAAATTAGTGTATGCCTTCTTACCTACAGCTGGATTATTAATTGCTTCTTCATTAAAGTAACATTTACCAGTTAAAGTAGTAACTATTATTCCTCTTTTTTGTAATTTAGTAAATATAGCATTTTTATTTTTAGAATTAATTTTACTTAAAATTATAGAACTAGGAACTGTAGATTTTTTATCAAATGCTTTGTAAGACGCAAACACTTCTCTAAAGATATTTATTTGTTCTTCATCACTATAATTTTCTATATAATTTGTGCTTTCAACATTATTTTCATCTTTAGAATATACACTGTGTCTAATATTAGATATTACTCCACTTATACCAAGTATAGTAAATAAAAGTGATGTAATATAATCTTTTAAAACTGCACTTACAAATGTATCATTCATATAAAGAAGTTTAAATTTATTTATATCAAATCCATATCCTTCTTTAAAAAGTAAAAACATAGGAATTATTACAAACATTGCAAGTGTTACTGATAGTACTGAAGATATTCCTATTATAAGAGGCGTTTTTTTGTCTACCATACCTCCAAATAGTTTATAAAATGTGAAAGCTCCTAGTGCGATAACTGCGGCTAGAAGCGATAATATATAATTTAGATAAACATATACCAAAACCCAAGGAAGGGAGAATAGTATTCCCCCAATAAGTGCTCCTAATATACCTTTAATATAATTTTCCCTCATAAAACCCTCACTATTCAATTGGAACTTCTATTTCAGTTACATTGCCAAGGTTATCAGTTGCGGTAACTGTAAAGTACTTATTAAGTCCTACTTTTTTAGTATATTTATAACTATGTCCTTCTCTTAATATATCTTCTGAATCAAATCTATTTCTCTTACTCCAAGTAAGATCAGGAACTTTTTTTAGAATTCTTTGTTTATATTTGATTGTATCTAAATTTAATCCTGATTCGTTATCTGTAATAGTAAATTCTATTGACTCTACACTTTCTTTTCCTTTTTTGTCTTTAGTTTTAATAAGATTATATTTAATAGTTGGTCCTTTAGTATCAATATATACATTTACCTTACATGTATTTGTATTACCCACTTTATCACTTATAGTTATAGTTGATGTTGCCATAGTAGTATTAAATGTTTTTGTAAATGTTGAAGAACTACAACCACTTCCATTATCACTACATACTACTTTAATGGTACGTGCGTCTTTTGTCCAAGTAGTAGAAGCTCCAATTATCTCATCACATTTTGGCTTAGTATTATCAATATTCTTAATTGACACTTGTTTTACGGCAGAGGCTACACCAGTGTTAGTGTTCTTTACAACTACTTTTACATTAGTATTTGAACTAAATGTTTTAGAATTTGATGATTGATAAGATTTACCTCCATCAAATGAATAATTTAGTTTAGCACTTTTTACTGTTGATTTTGCGCTAACTTTTAATGTTACACTCTTAGTCCATTCACTAGTATTTCCTGCAACTCCTGAAATTGTAATACTTTCATGTTTTACAGGTGGTTTGGTAGGAGCAGGTTCTTGACTAGGTTCTTGATTATTATTTTGAGTGTTATTTTGATTATTGTTGTTTTGATTGTTGTTGTTTTGTTTGTTGTTGTTTTGTGTATTGTTTTGAGTATTATTTTGTGTATTTTGATTATTATTGTTAGAAGAATTTGAATTACCGTTTGTTCCAGTAACATCTTCATCTAAAGAGAATGCTTGAAATGATATATTACCTACTTTATCTTTTGACCAAACATAATAAATTTTAGTAGATGTTGCATTATATTTAATTACTGTATCATTGGTAAGTTCAACTGTATCCCATTTTGTTGGAACATCTGCACTTTCTGTTACTATAATGTTTGTTATTCCTGATAGAGGATCTTTTATATCAATTGTGATTACTCCATTATCTTTATCAACAGATTGAACTTTTATTTCTGGACCTTCATTATCAACTTTATCTAATTTAGCAGTATAAATTGCTGATATATTGTTATTAATATCTTTTGTTACAATATATAATGTTCTGTTTGTATCAACAGTTATAGAATCTTCTTTTTGCCAAGTCGCACCTGCATCAAAACTATATGCACTATCTGCCATTTCATTTTGGAATGTTGTATCTACCTTAACAACAGTTTCTTTAACCCAATCAGTTGGGATACCTGTAACATCATTAATAATAGGTGCATCATTTCCTATTCTTGCAACTATAAAAGTATATTTTTTGTTTTTAAGAGAAATGACTATATTTTTAATTTCATTCTTATTAATTAGTATACTTTTATTACATTCTGAAATGTTAACCTCTTTATTTTTGTATTTACAAATTAATTTAATAGAATCATTTCTACTTTCAATTGTGTAAGTATCAGTATTCTTATCAAATTTTTCATTAATAGTTCCGCCCTCAACTACAATACTATCAATATCAGTAATAGTAGCGCTTTTTGAAGAGACTAGTTTATATACTAAAACACCTATAGACGCTAATATTCCTAGAATGATTATAATAAGTAAAACAACAAATATTTTACTTTTTTTATTACCTTCATCTGGTTCTTCAACAGTACTATTACTATCAAGTGGTTCAAAAGATGGATATTGATAAGCATCATTGTTTGCAGTTGCATTATAAGAATTTAAGTTGTTATTATCATTATTTTGATTATAATCATATGAATTGGTATTAGTATTTTCATTAATATTTGATGCATTATAATCATTACTTACATTGATATCATTTTGTGTATTATTATTTTCAAAATCATTATTATTGTTATAATCGTTATACATAAGAAACCTCCGTTATTATAGTTACATTATAATACAAGACAAGAATAAAATAAACATATTTTTTACATAATTCTAATTCAAATGTAAAGAATAATATTGGAGAGTGAAATATGAATATAAATATAAGAGAACATATAATTAATAATTTTAAAAATGATGATGTTGATGTATTAAGACGTGCGATTGAAGAATCAATAAATGAAAAAGATGAGATCGCATTACCAGGTATGGGAGTGTTCCTAGAAATAATATGGGAAGGTGCCTCCGAAGAGATAAAAAATAAGCTACTTTCTATCTTAGAAGAGAATATTATTAAAAAATAATGTAAAATAGTGCAAAATGAATTGGTTTTTATTTACTAATTCATTTTTTCGTTATACTCTTTTATTATAAGAGAGGGTTTTATGGGAGAAGATATACTTAAAGTTATTGAAAATTCAAAACAAAGTGGCATCAAATTAGAAGATGTAATAGGAAAATTTAAATCTATAAATGAAGAGGAAATCGAGTGTGAAGTTTCTCTTTTAGAAAAAGAAGGAAAGATATATAAAAATTGTAATGGCTATTATATAGTGCTTGATAAAGATTTAAAAATTAGCACATTATATTGTAGTCACAAAGGAAGAAGATATGTAACTGATAATAACACTATCTTTTTTGTAGATAGTAAAGATATTAATGGAGCTTTAGACTTTGATAAAGTTATATTTAGACCAAACGAAAAAAACAAAACTGCAAGAGTTGAAAAAATTATTGAAAGACAAAACGATATTGTAGTTGCGGAGGTTATATCTACTATTAATGGTAAAATACTATCAACAATAAATACTCCAGAAAAAGTTAATATACATATTAGACAAGGCGAATTAGAAAAATATTATGATGGGGATAGATTAGTTGTAAATGTAGAAAGCTACTCTACCCCAAATGAAATAAAAGGAAAAATAATAGAAAAATTAGGAAACAAAAAAGAGCCTAATATTGAAGAGGTAACAATTGCAGCTAGTAGAGGTTTTACTACAAAATATAGTAAGGAATATTTAGATGAATTAGCGGCTATTCCGGATAAAGTTACTGATGAAGATATTAAGGGAAGATTAGATTTAAGAAATGATGTTATATTTACAATAGATAGTGAAAGCACAAAAGATATGGATGATGCAATATCTATAAAAGTTTTAGATAATGGTAACTATCAATTAGGAGTACATATTGCTAATGTGTCACATTATATAAAAAAAGGAAGTGCAATATATGAGGATGCAATAAAAAGAGGAAATAGTGCTTACTTTGCTAATTCTGTTATACCAATGTTACACTTTGATATATCAAATGGGATTTGTTCTCTTAATGAAGATGTAGATAGACTGACTAAAAGTTGTATAATGGAAATAAATAAAAAAGGAAAAGTAGTAAATTATTATATTACGGATTCAGTAATTCATTCTAAAAAGAAAATGACTTATGAAGATATAAATAAAATTTTTGAGGATGGTGTTATTATAAGTGAATACCTACCCTATTATGATAGTCTTAAAATATTAAAAGAATTAACAACGATATTAAAAGAAAAGCATGAGAAAGACGGTTATATTGCATTCGCAAGTAATGAAATTAAAACAATAGTTGATAACAATGATGAGACATTGGGCTTTAAAAACATTCATCAAGGTATTGGTCAAGAAATGGTAGAATATTCCATGATAGCTGCAAATGAAACAGTTGCTGGACACGTATTTTGGATGAGGCTTCCTTTTATATATAGAATACATAATGAACCTAGGGAAAAAAGAATTGAAGAAGCAATGGAAATTGCTAAGAAAATAGGATATAGATTTAGTAAGATAAAAGATATGGGTGGTAGTCACTTACTTCAACAAGTAATAAAGCAATTATCTGTTAAAGAAGAATTTCAAGCATTGTCTCAATTTTTCGTAAAAACTATGCCTAGAGCTCTTTATTCCACTGAAAATATTGGTCACTTTGCATTAGCACTTGACTTTTATACTCACTTTACTTCTCCTATTAGAAGAGGTTGTGATCTTATAGTTCATGAATTATTAGATTTATATGATAAGGATATTTCTTATGTTAACTTTGAGGAATTAGAAGATGAACTGGCTATAATATCTGAACACATTTCATATACAGAAAGACAAGCTGATATGGTTGAATATGAAATAAATGCACTTAGAATGGTTAAATATATGCGGGAAAATATAGGTAAAACATATAAAGCAAGAATTCATGATATAACTCCACTAAATGTACAAATTGTTTTAGAGAATAATGTTATTGGAACTGTACCAATAGACTTTGTAGGTGGTGGTGGATTCTATTATATGGATGCTAGCAAATCATTAAAGCGTGGAAAATCAACTTATTGCATAGGAAATAATGTTATTTGTACTGTTATAAATATTGATGAAGAAGATAGAACAGTAATTTGTTCTATGGATAGAAATCTTACTAGAGAACACACTAAACAAAAAGTTAAGAAATTATAAAAAAAATTGGAGCTAATTCCAATTTTTTTATTTTATATAATATGCTTTTGAATAACAAGTTGATGAATTACCATTTTTATCACGAGACACTATTTTAATCATTCTCATTCCTTTGTTACTTAATCTAATTTGTACAGCACTATTAAATGTTGCATAGTATCTATAATTTTGATTAATGTTATTCATAATATTTGATTCATTAATATATACATCATAACTTACAGTATCTTTAGATGGCATAATTTTAATTAAAACTTTTTCATTAGTCCATGTCTTGTCCTTTATACTTCTACCACTTTCAGTTTTAGCTGATAATGTAGGACAAGCTGGTTTAATTACTATAGTAAATTGATAACTACTTGAAATAGCACTGTTACCTACTCCTGTTGTTACCCTAACACTATAGTTACCATTTGAAGATGCTTTATAAGTTTTATTTCTTGCGCCATTAATTACTTTGTTGTTTTTATACCATTGATATTTGTATCCACTAATACTATTATTAGGATTAGTAACTGCATTTAAAACCACACTATTTGAAGTTTTGTTTGTTGCATTTATTGATACCTTTGGTTTTGTATTATCTATTTTATTAATTCTTACTTTTTTACTTGTTTTATTACCCTTTATATCTCTAATTACTATATTTACTGTTTGGTTATTAGTAAATGTCTTACTATTTGAACTTTGATAAGTTTTACCTCCATCAAATGAGTAAGCTTTTGAGTTAAGACCATTACTACTAGAAGTCTCTACTGTTAATGTAACTGATTTAACCCATTTTGAACTATTTCCATTTACTTTAGTTATAGATAAAGTATATGGTGCAGGCTTTTTATTATTGTTTGATGAAGTATTACTTTTATTAGTTGTTGTATTTTTCTTCTTATTTGTAGTATTTTTGTTTGTATTTTCTTTTTCTTCTTCTATGTTAACAGTAAATACATTTGATGCGACTGGAGTTTGCATTCCTTCTTTACTAATTTCAACATAGTAATCACCAGTAGAAGTCACTTTATATTCACTACTAGTAGCTCCTTCGATTTTCTCATTATTTTTATACCATTGATAAGTTACAACGCTATCTGAAGGTAATACATAAGAAGTTAAAACTGCTTCTTTTACCTTTTGAGTATTATTGTTATCAATTGTAGAAGTAATTTGAACAACCGGAGTTTCACTACCCTCTTCTTTTGTAATACTTATTTTATATGTTCTAACGCCTTTATCTTCAGCAATTACAGTGATTGTATGAGTTAATGATTTATCATACAATGTTATTCTTTTGTTACATCCACTAGTAGTTGCTTTTGCACTTTCACTAGCGCATGAGATAGCCACTACATCTTCTTTAGTAGTTAGTGAATAAACTGTAGTGTTTTTATCAAATGCTGGAGTTAAGGTTGCATTATTAACTTTTAAATAACTTAAATAATTATTACTACTTTTAGTTTTCATACCACATGATATTACTAAAACTAGTATTATAACTATAATGATGATAGCACCAAGTAAAATTAAAAGTTTTGGTTTTCTATCTTCACCATCATTATATAAACTATTATCCTCTTCATATTTACCCATATATATACATCCCCTTCATTAGTTGCTTATTATACTACAAAACTGTCAAAAAGTAAAGTTTTTATGTATAAAAAGCAAACAAAAGAACGATATTTCTATCATTCTTTTAGCTTTCTTGATTATTTATCTCTTAATTTAGCATCTAATTTAGTAGTTACATCATTAATAATCTTATTAAATACTTGCATTACTTCATCTTCAGTTAGAGTTCTACTTGGGTCTTCAAATTTTAATGAATACGCAATTGATTTTTTGCCAGGTTCAACATTTTCTCCAACATATACATCAAATACATCTATATTTGTAAGAAGTCTACCACCTGATTTTTTTATTACTCCAACTATTTCTTCTGAAGTAGTTTCCTTGTTAACTACAAATGCTAGGTCTTTTTCAATTCCAGGGTATTTTGAGATTTCTTTATATTTTAGTTGTTTTGTTTTCTTATTATAAAGTTTAGTCATTGATATTTCACAAACATAAACTTCATCTTTCATATAACTTGGATGGACTCTACCTATTATACCTATTTCTTCTCTATCAAGTAATATTTTAGCACTTATTCCAGGATGAATTTCTGGATATGTTTCAGTTACAAAAGTATATCTATTCTTATATCCTAGGTAATTAAGTAGATTTTCTACTATTCCTTTTAATACGTAAAAGTCTACTTTTAGAGATGAGCCTTGCCAGTTATTAGTTAAGTAGTTACCTTTCATTAAAATGGCTACTTTTACATCTTCTTCATATGATTTATTATATGTTTTAGCTATTTCATAGATTAATACATCTTTTACTTTTCTTGCCTTGTTATATTCATAGGTTGAAACAAGTGATGGTAGTAAAGTAGTTCTTATTATTGATTTATCAACACTCATCGGATTAGGTAATACAATTTGTTCCTTATCTTCATATCTAAACTTACTAGCTAATTCAGGACTGGTTAATGTATAAGTTTTAACCTCATTTAATCCTAGAGTTCTAAGCCTTCTAGAAATGCTCTTTCTAAGTCCAACATCACCAACATATACACCACGTCTAGTCTTTACAGTTGGTAGTGTGCTTTTTAAATTGTGATATCCATAAAGTCTACCGATTTCTTCTGCGATATCATTAACATTAGGATCAATATCAATTCTTCTATTAGGAATAGTTACAGTAAAAATTCCATTATCATATTTATACTCAAAATCTAATCTAGCTAATTCTACTTTTACATCTTCATCTGTAAGATTAAGTCCTAGTAGAGTGCTTACTTCTTGAGTTTTAAAACTAACTACTTTTGGAGTTTTATCTATAACGTCGTATACTACCTTGCCTTGTTCTACCTCTGCGGATGCATATTCTTCTAGTAGGTGACATGCTCTATCAAGTGCTAGAATAGTATATTCATAATCAAGACCTTTTCCATATCTTATAGAAGCTTCGCTTCTTAAGTTTAAGTTTGCAGCAGTATATCTAATACTAACAGGGTCAAATATAGCACTTTCTATTAATATATCAGTAGTATTTTCATCTACATCAGTATTTTCTCCACCCATAACGCCCGCTATGCAAACAGGTTTTTCTCCATCAGTTATAACTATATCTTTACTTGTTAGGGTTCTATTTACTCCATCAAGTGTAGTGATTTCTTCATTATCTTTAGCATCTCTTACTAATATATTAGTACCAAGTTTTTCTAAATCAAAGAAATGTAGGGGTTGTCCAAATTCTAACATTACATAATTAGAAATATCAACTACGTTATTTATAGAACGCATTCCTGCGCTTTTAAGTCTTCTTTTTATAAAGTCAGGGCTTTCTTTAATTACTACATTTCTAACTATTTTAGTACTGTAGTATGGGCATTTATCTGTTTCTACTGCTACTTTCACAAATTTAGATATATCTTCACCACTAGAAGTATAGCTAACATCTGGTAGTGTTACTTTTTTATTTAATATAGAAGCTATTTCATAAGCAAAACCAATATGGTAATAACAATCATTATTTCTATGTTTATGAATGTCTAATTCGTACATTGTATCGTTTGTACCTAGGTATTTATTAGCGTCATCTCCAGGTTTTAAATCTGTATGAACTTCTTCTATTCCCTTGTTATAGTTTTCTTCTGTTTTTTCTTCTACTCCAAGTTCAAATAAAGCACATATCATACCATTTGACTCTTCTCCACGTATTTTACCTGCCTTGATTTCAAAGTCTCCTGGCAATACACATCCAGGTAGTGCAACTATTACTTTAATTCCACTTCTTACATTAGGTGCTCCACATACTATTTGAGTTATAGTATCACCAACATTAACTTTACAAATATGTAAGTGGTCACTATTAGGATGATCTATACAACTAACAACTTCACCTATTACTAAATGATCTATATGACTAGTTATAACTTTTTCTACATTTATACCTGCTTTGGTAATTTTTTCTGCAAGTAATTTTAAATCTTCACCATCTAAATTGATGTAATCCATTACCCATTCTAAACTTATCATCTTAATCTTCCTTTCTGTCAAAATTTTCTAATTCTCTCAAATCTGTTTGATAGAATGTTCTAATATCATTAATTCCATATTTTAACATTGCTAGACGTTCAGCACCAAATCCAAATGCAAATCCGCTCCATTCGTCAGGATCATATCCACAATTTCTAAGTACATTAGGGTGAACCATACCCGCACCACTTACTGTAATCCAGCCTGTATTTTTGCAAAGTGAACATCCACTACCCTTACATGCAAAACAAGTGATATCAGTTTCTACAGAAGGTTCAGTAAATTGATAATAACTTGGTCTAAACCTAGTTTCTATATCTTCACCAAATAATTTTTTTACAATAACATCAAAAGTTCCTTTTAAATCAGATAAACTGATATTTTTATCAACTAATAGTCCTTCTATTTGCATAAATTGATGAGAATGAGTTGCATCATCAGCATCTCTTCTATATGTTTTACCAGGGCAAATCATTCTAATTGGTTTATTTCCACCTGCAGCTAGCATAGTTCTTGCTTGTACTGGAGATGTTTGACTACGAAGTAGAATGTTTTCATCTTCTATATAGAATGTATCTTGTGCATCTCTTGCTGGATGTCCTTTTGGAATATTTAAAAGCTCAAAGTTATAATGATCTTCTTCAACTTCGGGTCCATCTACTACATCATATCCCATAGACATACATACTTCCTCAACTTCTTCAATTACTTTTTCCAAAATGTTTGGAGCACCTGTTTTAATAGAAGTTGCAGGTAATGTTATATCTATTTTTTCCTTTTCTAATTTTTTATTTATTTCTAGTGTATTTAATTCCTGTAATTTAGCCTCATAGTTTTCATTAAAAGTAGTTCTAACAGTATTAACTTGCATACCGTATTCTTTTTTATCAGTTGCATCTTTGATACCACTTTGTAATTCAGTAATAATACCTTTTTTACCCATGTATTCTACTTTTAAATTATTTAATTCATTAACTGTTTTTGCTTTAGCTATTGATTCTTTTATTTCACTACATAATAGTTCAACTTTTTCTTTCATTGTATCCCTCCTAAAATTAAAAAACATTCTATATCTAAGGACGAATTACCGTGGTACCACCTTAGTTTATAGAATGTCTATACACTTAATCTCTTAACGCGAGTAACGTTTATTATTAATAAAAGCTATAGGGTGAATTCATAGGTATTTATTTATTGTCTTTCACCAAAACTGACAACTCTCTTAAAATAAATATTATCTACTACTATTTCCTAATTACAGCAATAAATATCAATGAAGTAATTATAACACAACTCTTTTAACTCTTCAAGTCCTTAAAATTTACTCCTAACATACCAACTATACTAGCACTTTGAAACGGTTCAATTATAATTCCTTTTAGGGAATAATTATCAAATATAATTCCCTCTATGTTTGAATCTGAAAAATCCACATTAGTAAGTTTTGTTTTAAGAAATTCACATCTATAAAAATTATTCTTAGAAAAATTTATATCTTTAATTTTAACACAATTAAATGAAGCATCTGTTAAATCAGTATTTTCTATAGAAACTTTATTTATAATAGAATCTGAAAAATTAATATATTTTGCCTGACATTTATTAAACAAAACATCTCTAATTGATGAATCTATAAATGTTGTACCTACTAATTTACAATTTATGAATTCTACTCTACTAATTAGTCTTTCATTAAATTCTTTATTAGATAAATCACATGAATCAAATATTACATCAATCAAATCAACGTTATTTAATTCAATATTAAAAAAATCTATGTTTTTAAAAATACAACTATCAAAAGTAACATCACTTATTACTATATTTTCATCTGGTTCTGTTTCAATAATAACATTACTAAATGAATCGTTAATTGCTTCATTAAAATTAGAATCACTACAATTTATGGTCTTAGGCCTATTCAATTTCAAATGAATCAACCTCCTCTACCGGTTATGCATTCTCTATCTACTATAACATTATAAGCTTTATACATTTAATAAGCTTCCTTTTTACTACCATTTTAATTATATTAAAACAAACAAATGTTTGTCAATATATTTTTTCGCTTTTAACACAAATTCCTATTAAATAAAAATAAAAGAGAGGAAATTAAATTCCATCTCTTCTAATGTTAATCAAATATATTTATTACTTTGTCTCTGTTAGCTCTATCAGTTAAAGCATTATTAACTTTTACATAAATTTTTTCTGGAGTTTCATCATGATTTTTTTCAATTACATCAAGTTTATAGAAAAAGTCTTCTAAATTGTTTGATTCAACTAATGGATATATAAGTTCAAAATTTGCACCCCATAAATTATTTGATATACGTTCCTCACAATTATTAAATAATGGATAAACGCTTAATCCAACCGGTATATCGCTATCTGTATTAACAAGTTGTCCATAACAAGCTTTTTCTATAAAAAACTTCTTAAGTGAATATGCTTCTTCCCCTAAGGCAGAAAAATTCATTTTAGATACCATTTTTAAAATATATAATGTTTCTTCTGAATGATTTTGATAAAATTCCCTCATAAATTGAATCAAATTTATTTTTTCGTTAACACTTAAATCTTCTGCAAGTGCAGTATTTTCTTCAATCGCAAGAGTTTTGTATTTATCCTTTATAAAGTTATCTGAAGTATTTACATTACTTCCAACAAGATTCATAAGTGATAATTGTTCATCAAAACTACAATTAGTAAGAAGATTTTTATCAAGCGCTATCATAAGTAATACTTTTGATTTTGATTCATTATATCCTTTTAATCCAAATGTATCTTTTTTTGAAATAAATTCAAGTGCTGTATCAAAAAGAGACTTAACTTCATCTTTGCTTCTATTATCTCTTAATACTTCATAATTTATAATACTTTCAAGTTCATAAATAGAATCTTCTACTTCGGATTTTGTCTTAGTTTTTCTAATAGAATAACAAACACTAGCTATGTAATCTACTACCCATTTTTCGTTTTCATTAATAAAGTTATAAAATTTTTGTTTATCAGCAACTTCTTTAGAAAGCCACTTTAATTTTAAACTGTCCATAATTATCCCCCTTTAATTTTTGTATTTAATAAATAAGCAATCAACAGTTTTCATATTATAACACAGTTTTTAAAAAAAGCTACTATTTTTTCACTTTTGTCTTTAAATCTTTATTTTTTATATCTTCTAATTTCAAATATTCTTCTATTTTTTCTTCTATTGTAGGCGTAGTTTGTTTTGACTTTGAAATCTCTTTAGTAAAGCTATTATTAAACTCTTCCATCATATTATTTAGTTTTGAGGTTGTTAACATACTACTATTATATGACTTACCATAATCTATATCATAATTACTAATAACACTATCTAATAGAAATCTACATAAATTAGGGTCTGTAGTAAATTCTTCATTTGATACAATTCTGTTAATATCATATACTTTACTCTCTAATCTAGATTTGTTATTATCAGTTATTGATGAAATCTTTTCCATAAACTCCAATTTATCCCTAAATGATAGTTTAGATAATGCCACCATCTTTTTAGCGTACATTAACTTAATCTTTTCTTCATTATTAAGAGGAGAACTCATAGAAGATGCTTCATCCATAAGTATTAATTGACATCCTATGGAACCCATAAATGTAGAACCATTTAAATTTAATAATTCCTCACTAATAACCATATCCATTAACATTTTAAATTTAGCATCATCTGTTTTTAAATGAGGAAAATTATATACATCAAGTGCTCTATTTATAAGTTGCATCCTCTCAGGTAGTGTTCTATAGCTTGTTAAAGTATCATTATTAATAGTTTGAACAAGTTCATTAAAAAGCCTATTGGTATCAACAAATCTTTTCTTATAACAAGCATTAGAGACATATTCAATTACTCTTTTATCACTAGTTGTAAGAAATTCATAGAATGCTTCCCTATTATCAATTTTTTTTGACAACCATCTAACATTTTTTGTATTCATTTCTAATCACCCTATTTAACCTTTATTTTTTGATCTTGATTTCTATCTAAAATTTCATCAAAAGTCGCGATTTTTTCTTCTGTTGTTTTTTCACTAAACTCTTTATTATGTGTTAAATTATACTGCATTAAACAATAAGATACATGGTCTGCATTTACAAATTTTTCCATTAAAATTTTTATTACTTCTTTATCTTCATTTTTGTTTTTTCTTATATAGTCAGATGCAGAAAGAAAAACGTCTATTGTCTTAGCATTTAATACAATTTTTAAAACATCAAGATTGTCCTGGTTAAATGCTTCCTTAAAATGTGAAATAGATTTAAACAATGAAAAATCATTAAGTAATTCTTTATTGCCACTATAATCATTAATTATATAATTAACCATAGTTTTTCTAAGTTCATGTTCCATATCTTTAAATTTACTGTAGTCTTGTCTAAATATGTCTTGTAAATTTAAATATTCAAAGAATCCTTCCAAAATAAGTGGTGGAATACTAGGCATATCATCTATCTTATTCATTTCATATAGCATTTCTTGTTTATCTTCAATAGAAAACCCAGGATAGCAAATAATATTCTTTTTTACATCTAGACAACAGTCTGTATGTATTTCATCAGTAAATGTAGTCTCATGCATAATTGAATCAATTGCCATATCGTTTAAATATTTAGGATCCGTATTAATAATATCAAATAGTGCTTCAAGTCTTTTATATTTTACTGGAGTATATGGTTTGTCAAATTTATATAAGGCTCTTGCAAAATATGAATTATCTACTGATGTATATTCTTCTTTCCTAGATAATAATTCATTCTCTCTTTTAGTAATTGCATTTTTTAAAGTTATAAATAACTTAGTTGGATCTGCAGGCTTTTTTTCATAACAAGCCTCTACAACAAATGAGACTATATCCTTATCATATGTATCAATAAACTCTTCAAATTCTTTCTTTTCTGAATTAACAATTCTCTCTGATAGCCATCTTAATCTATTAATATTCATCTTACATCCTCCATAGAAATATATTAATTTCTTTTTTGTCTAAATTTAGATTTAACCTTTCTATCATTATCTGTATAATTACTAATTAATTTATTATAATTTGCTTTATTATACATTTTGTATGTACTAGCTATTAACTTTAGTTGTTCATCAAACGATATATTTTCAACACTTGTAAAAACTTTAGCAGTTTCAAGATATTCAAAAGTTTCTACATCATCTATTTTTGAAGCTATTTCTATTAATTTTAATTGTTCAGATACACCTCTAGTATCTAATACTTTTGGGTTAGAAATAATATTATATATTACGTAATATTTGTTTCTATCATCTATAGTATCTAATGGGCGAATAAGTTTAATTATTTCATCTGTAGTTCTCTTTTCTAGAACAGGCTTTGATAAAACAAAATGTCTAAAGTCACGCGCTGAAAATGAATCATACAGTTTTGGAGATTCATTCATTATTTTTAGTTGCTCTTCTAAAGACCTTGATTCCATAAGATTTCCAGATATAGCAACACTACACATTGTATTAACTTTTTTCTCATTTTTTTCTTTAAGAAGTTCATCTAAAACTATTTCTTTTTCTTCTATGCTTCTTCCTTCAATAAAATATGGATCTTTTAGAACATCACATATTTTTTGAAATCTTGTATCTGTTTTTGAGCACATCAATTTATTAAGAATAGTCTTAATCTCATTAACATCTTTAGAAAGATTTGCCCATACAACATCACATGCAGCATTAAAGCTTTTTATACTACTAGCTTTAACAAGTTCATCTATTAATTCTAATTTATCATTAGTAATCATTCTTGGTATAACTACCCTGTTCCCAAATGGTTTTTTATCTCGAGTACCATTATTTATTATACTGTTAAGGATAAATTCCTTAATCTTAACCGCCCTTTCTTCTAACTCAGGGTATTCTACATCAAGCATATGTCTAGCATATTCTAGCTCCTCAGTGTCATATATATCTGAGACTTTTCCCATAAGGCGTAATTTATCACTAACATTTAAGTCGTGTGATAAAGCAATGGTTTCCCTAACTGATACCCTATTATTTGTCATTTCTATATTAAATAGGGATTTACTATCAGTATTCATAGCCATAACAAGGTTCATCTGTTCATTAAAAGTACAATTTTCTAATAAATATTCACTTGTTACAACATCATTAATTTTTCTTAATCTATCTAAGTCATAGCTAGAAAAAGGACCACTTGAAAGTTCTAATGCTTTTTCTGCAAGCATTATTTGTTCCCGAGTGCTCCTATACTCACTAAAATTAAATATTAGTCCTGCCGTGTAAATAAATTCATGAAAACTAATATATCTATTTTTATAACACACATCGGTCACATATTCTACTATCTCTTTTGGATACGAATTTATAAAATCATAAAACTCTTGTTTATCCTCTGCTTTCTTAGATAGCCATTTTAATTTTTTTGTATTCATCATGTCCCCCAAAATTAATTATACTGTCAATAGTTCTTGTTCTTTTGCTTTAAGTAGTTCTTCTACTTTTTTATTGTACTCATTAACTAAATTTTGAATTTTATCTTCTTCACGTTTACTAACATCTTCAGGTAGATTTAACTTTCCAATATCTTCTATTGCTTCTCTTCTTATGTTTCTAATTGCTACTTTACCATCTTCTGCCATAGCCTTAACTTGTTTAGTTAATTCCATTCTTCTATCTTCAGTTAAAACAGGTATTACTATACGAATAGTTTCACCATCATTATTAGGTGTATATCCTAAGTTTGATTCAAATATGGCTTTCTCTATTGCATTTAAACATGATCTATCAAAAGGTTTAATTTGCAATTGTCTAGCCTCTGGTACTGAAATAGTAGCAAGTTGTTTTAATGGTGTATCAACTCCATAATAAGATACCATTATTCCATCCAAACTATTTGGATTTGCTCTTCCTGCTCTTACTGTTGTAAAGTGTTTTTCAACTACTTCCATTGCTTTTTTCATTTTGTCTTCTGCAAGTTTTAATACTTCATTTTCGTTCATTTATTCATCTCTCCTTAATATCTATTTTACTATAAATTTCTATTTTGTAAAACACTATTTTACATTTCTTCCATAATGGAACATATATTGTATCGCAATACCAGAATAATCTTTATATCTTTCTTTGGCAAAGCCTCTTATATTTTTTTCTCCTTCTATGTTATACTTTTCCTTCATAAATTTTTTTACCCAAGTATCAACTGGGAAAACATCAAACTTTTGATAGGCAAAAAGTAAGACACAACTAGCCACTTTAGGACCAATTCCTTTTGAATCTAGTAGAATTTCAAATGATGTTGGAGAATCAATTTTATAAAAGTTATTTAAATAATTAGGATTTTCATTTATAAGTTTAACAATACCTTCAATATATTTATCTCTAAATCCTACACTGCAAGTCCTATAATCTTCCTTGGTTACATTTTTTAACTCGAGTGGTGTTGGAAATAAATAATATTCTTCATTTCTAAAAGTTACCTTATCTCCATATTTTTGTGATATTTTATCAACTGATTTTTTGATAGAGGGCACACTATTATTTTGCGAAATAATGTAAGAAATAAGTGTTTCAAAAGGAAAAGAGTTAACCATCTTTAATCCATTACATGATAGAACAATTTCTTCTAAAGATTTATCATCACTTATTAGTGTTTTATTTATTGCATCATAATCTCTATCAAGATCAAAATACTTAATAACTTTTTCTTTTAAATTATCATAATTATTAGATTCAACATATAAAGTATTATCTTTATATTTTACATTTATTACTCTGTCATCTAATACAATTGTATAACTACCATCATCTAAAGAGGTATACCTAAATATTTGACCACAAGTAACTGTATCATCTAAATTAAAATTTTCTATATTTTCTATTT
>OGQX01001772.1_pt1 | contig 18458 bp, 27 predicted proteins | sample 1553291 | NCBI WGS metagenome assembly OGQX01 (sample SAMEA2580030, study PRJEB22360) | human gut metagenome | biome: human gut; feature: human-associated habitat; material: faeces | place: Denmark | collected 2008/2010
GGGTGGAATATAAGCATAAAACATTTCTTTAAAGAAAGTATTTATTGCTTCAGACGTAGGCCATAAACCAGCATTATTCACAGTGTACTTCTTTGAATCAGGATCACATGCATTAAAATATTGGTAAGTAGGTAAAGCAATAAATGCCCTCTGCTGATAAGTTTGTGAATGATAATTAAAATATGTATTCATAATTTCCTTATTCAAATCATCTATATTCCATGGCGTAGATGCAGAATTATTTACAAAGCCTTCAAATATTAAGTATGGTAACATAACATATATTCTTGCAGTAGTTCTTACTACATTAGTTATTCCTAATATAGTTGTAGAGAAGTTATTCATTACTCCACTATCAATATTACCTAGTGTTTTATTCGTTCTGTAGTCATTAATACCACCTGAAACAATAATTACATCTGCGTTTTGAAGCCTTGAGCTTGTGGCTTGGTTTCTAATTACATTACTTGTATATGTGGCGTCTGCGGCAGAGTAATTACTTACATTATAATTCATATTTTGGAATAATGTAGTAAAAGCACTCTGCCTGAATACGTCATCACCTAGTAGGACAAGATTCTTTTTGGTAGAGGCTTTTACGTATAATGTAGAGATATTTGCACTTCCAGCCGGTCCTTGCGGTCCTTGAGGTCCTTGCGCACCTGTTGCACCCTTTTCACCTTGGGGGCCTTGTGGTCCTGTTGCTCCGCGAGATGGTTTACCAGTATCGCTGGATCCTAAATACCAGTTCCCATTAGAACCGATTGTAGGAGTTGTTCCCGCCGGTCCCTGAGAACCTGTTGCGCCTTTTGCTCCAGTAGCTCCAGTATCTCCTTTAGGCCCTTGTGCCCCGGTATCTCCCTTAGGTCCTTGAGGTCCTTGCGCACCTGCGCCCCTACCACTTGCCCTAAATCTATTTTTGCCATATTATCACCCCTTAATTTGTGAATAGGAAGCCATAAATTGAACTACTCGTGTTGGGTTGCATATTGAGTGTGAAAGTTGGTCCAATAAAATTAGTGCCGGTTGCCTTGAGTGTAGTATTATTATTTGCGACATCCAGTCTGCCAAAGCCGATTTTTAGCTCTCCACCAACTAATTGAAACATATTCTCGTTTGCATCTATTGTAATTACGTTATCGGTATTGTTTTGAGCTAATACAAATATAAAAACCACCTTTCCCACTCTATACGTCTGATAACTTAACATTTCCAGCCCCGTTTCCGGTACGATTTGCAGCACATACTCCTGAGGTTTCAGAGGATTCAGTTCTTCCAAATCGCTCTGGATTTCTGTAATTTCACCATCAATTCTATCAATCTCAGCACCCAGTTCTTCAGATAGAGTTTCAATGGCCTGATTTAGCTTTTCTACTACACCAGCCAGTCTTTCCCGCGTCACTTCCGGTGTGACATAGTTCCATTTGTTGTTATAAAATAGGAAGGAAGCAGACCCATGAATAGTAATCTCCCCAGATGACAAAGCAACAACGCCATTCCCCCGGATGAGAGCAATGGTATTATTCTGAATGTTCTGATGAGGAAGCGTTACCGTTTCCCCATCGAACATAGTTACATAGAAGATGTTACCTTTAATAGATTCAAATTTCTGAATACTTGCCATTTTAGTTACCTCCTAATTTTGTGATTGTGATATTTGTAGGAGTAGGAAGACCACCGCCTATCTTTTCCCAACTTCTTGCGAAAGTCGCGTTTGCGTGTGAATCGGAAATCATACCGCATCCGTTAAATATAGCTGCAAAAGATAGATTTGTGACATCATTTGAAGATTTATACAGCATATATAAATCACCTTCCCAAAATGCGTATCCCAGTGAAATGTATTCATTCGGAGCGAAGGAGAAAGCATTAATCCAGTTTAATCCTCCATCTTGCTCTGTTCCGGTTATCAGGTATGTAGCCCCAGCGATTGAGAAATTAATATTAAATGTACCGATTACCTTAATCTGACCCATTACCTGCCAAACATCTTGGCGTAATGTAGACGTACTTCTCATTACAGTTTTATCTTTACTGAAGAAATAAAAATCCTGATTTTCTCCGATTGGAACCATCATGTTACCAGAATATTTATTATTTGCAAAACGAATGAAATCTAAGTCTAATGGAGTCCAATTGTCAAGTACAATACAAGCATCTTCATTTGCTCTTGGTATATCGAAAGCACAATTGACTACTGTTAGTGTAGACCACAATCCGAATGTTTGTTTAGAATGTATAACAATACATTTATCAGAACCTTCTGAAGTCCAATAAGTAGATCGACAAGCATCGATTGTTACCACTCCGGCATCAATCAACCATCCTGTTTCCCTTGTATCGTTTGAACACCCAAAAAACAGGTTTTGACCGTTTTGATTATAGTAACCAATTGTACCTGCAATTGTTACATTTTCCCCGGAAGCATCTGCTCCTGCTGACAGTGACTCACAGTCAATAACTTCATTTCCGCCTTTCCAGAAATGAAAACCGATTTTACCGCCAGATGCATTACACTGGAACAGTCTTCCATCTGCTGTATTGACTTCAAAACATTCCTTATTATTACCAGCAATGGTAGGTCCTGCCCATGCATGAACATTATTCATGACCAAATTTCCTATAGTAGTTGCAGCGTTCTCTGTTGTTACAATCACGTTACCAGTAGAACCGTATGCAAACGTATTTTCAAACAGTGTCAAAACCTGTGCAACCTGAATATTCACACAATTTACGGCAAGGTTATTTCCGTTGATTTGTCCGCCTGTCCAGTGAATACGCTCATCATAACGTTTGTTATCTACTGTCTGGAAGAATACCATCATTGGCATTTCCGCAACGGCCTTTAGAATTGCATTTTCTTGCAATATGATTTCAATTCCACCACGAATGGTAAGCATTGTTTCAATATTATAGGTACCATTTCTAAAGTAGAAGCTTTTACCCGGATTTTCTGTGAACAGATTATTCAGAGCAGATCCCACGTTCTCAGACCCGGTATTATCGATCCCTGTTGCTACAACGTCAATTAGGTTTTTAAACATAGGAACACCCCCACCTCGTAACGAGTCAATCTGATCCTGTATATTACTTCTGACTCCATCGAGCTGATCGAGTTCAGTATTTGAAATGTTAGAACTTGAAGTAATCTTCCCATCCGGTCCTATTACAGAAACAAAATTCGGTGTCAATGTACCAATTTTGGTACTTATAGCATCTCTCACAGAATCATCTACAATTGGCGGTAATTTAGTAGAGATAAGTCCTGGAAGCTGTTTAGAGACTTCATACGGAAGAAGATAGGCAATCTGTTCCTTAATTGTATCCGGTATCCCATCTACAATATTATTGATTTTTGTTTCAAACTCTGACCACTCATTTTCAATATTTGTGATATCTTGATTAATTTTCGCTTCAAACTCTGCAATTTCCTGCTTCATCTGAGAAATCGCTTCATTGATGGTAGTCTGAAACTCTCCCCAATCTACCTTCATCTGTTCCCATTCTTCAAGAACTTCCTTGAATTTCCCTAAAATGGCATAGAGTAATTCAAGTTCTGTCATATCATCAGAAATGAGATAGGGCCAGTTCTTAAAGCACCATGCTCTAAAAGGTGTAAGACCATTCTTGTCGTATCCGTCCATATTTTTTCTCCTTTCTGCAAGTTTGCAGAAGTTTCTAACTTCGGCAAATCTTGCGAAGTTCGCAACGCGAACTTCTTTATACAATGAGTCCCATGAAATTCTTTTTAAGATCCATGGTTATCATGCTATCAATATTATATATGATTTTCTGTGCTTCTGCAAGTACCGAAGGGATCGTAAAGAACCCACGTCTTCCCTGCACCTTTCTCCATTCATCCACGTTCCCATCTGTCTTTCGGTTTGCTGTCGTGTCCGTGTTCTTACTGGAAGTTCCAGAATCAGAACCGCTTGATGTTGTATCCGTGTTATCCGTTCCAGAAGTCGTACCGCTGGAATTTGAATTAGAATTATTCTCCTCCTCGTCCAGCATAGAGGCGTAGTCCCTCGCGTAGGTTCCCGATGCAAAATTTACTTGCGGTTCATCAGAATGAAGCTTGAAACCGTTGAAATCATTAGAGGAAGTAGACTGTGCTTCTGAAGAGGAGGTTCCCTCCACCTTTCCGGTGTTAGAGAATTCACTTGAGGACGTTCCCTCTTCCTTGGTATTTCCCTTGTCGTCCCTTGTTTCATAGTACTTTCGATTGAATATATCCGTGAAATCGGTATCATTGATCAGGTCCTCAATAGAGATATCAGAAATTTCTGATAATTGAGTCAGAGCCAACGCGTTATAATAGGGCATGATTCTGTTCAAATTCTCGTTAAGATGAAAGATCCAGCTCTGCACGGTTTGAAACCCGATTTCATATTCATAATAATATTGAAGAATCTTTTCACAAAGTGTTTGCCGATAAGACTCGTTCCATATCGGGAAGTCTCTGAAAATATAGGGAACTGCTTTGGTAATCTGTTTCCACATATCCGGTTCATCTGGATTATAGTACCGGATAATGTCGGAAACCTGCATTGTGAACGTTGCTCTACTCATCTTTTGAAGGAACATCGTCACTACCTCCCTTCGACTGCTCAGGCTGTCCTGAAATATAATATTCATCTGCATTGGTAATGCTGGAAAGAATTTTAGAATTGAACCGAACCTGAATATTCGTACCCGCAAGCTTATTAAACCTCTCAAGCATTCGTTCTCTTGGCTGTAAACGGGCATTTCTATAGATTTCAATCGGCTGTGTATTGGAATTGACCTCATCCACTACCATTCTTTCTTTCTTATCTTTATCACCGTTTTCGATACCGAGAATGGTAAAGATATCATTCCAATATTGATGCGACTGAATCTGAAGCTTGTCTACCACATAAGGCGCGTTGGTATTCAGTACATCAAATTGCTTCATGTCAAGGATCCCCTCCACACCCACAATCACGCTCATATTGGAATCAATTTGATCGACTGCATTTCTAACAGTCAACTCGTTTTCCTTGTCCGTCACCACAATGACTGGAGTTTTCTGTGCGTGAATGTTCACATCCATGGTACGATATAGATCAGTAAGGCGTGGAATGTAGTCCATCAATAGACCATATGTCGAAAGACCGCGTTTCGATAGATCATAACAGCATACTCCATTATCCGGTGTGACGTTGAAATTATAGCCATGAAAACCAATCGCCTTACCGGATGTCGGCCAACCATACACGTCATAATCTTTCCGGGACCCCCCAAGACCGAGAATCATATCCCCATCCTTGAATAGCCATGCGAATCCATCATAGAACAGCTTTCGTTCAAAGAAATACGGATTAAATGTATCCGGTGCATTCTCATAGATGAATGAATTGACGGCCAGTAATTCAATCATATTCTGGACGCGGTCGAACGTCCAGGCGTTTGACCAATTGGCGATATCACGTAGCTTGTTCCTGTTCCTCGCCATTTCCTACCACATCCTCTCTGAATCCTTTTACGCTTGGCGAATTGTCAAACGAGTAGTTGCCAACCTGAACAACCCCATCATTGACATGCCAGAACGTGATTCCGTTATCAAATATGCTTTTGATCTTTGCCGCGTCATTAAAAGGAAGAAAACCACCCAATTTACAGCCTTGCGTTTTGATGAAATTCCAATATTTCCTGCTATCAAGATTCGGTGTTTTAATCTCATTCACTGTGTACCCGTATGCCCATAGGAAGTCATCAATGATTTTTGCATATTCTCTTGACACTGTATAATGATAAACATTGAATCCCTTGATTGACATAGAAATATTTGCAGAGCCTGAACCGGTTCCTCTTACTTGGTCGGCTTTTGTCTCTATGGCTTTCTTTCTTGCAAGAGCGGTTCTTGCATCGTTGACAGAACTAGCGACCCCATACGCGCCGCCAAGAACCCCTGATGCACTTCCACTTGTTAAAGAAAGAAGAGTGTTAGCTGACGCTGTAATTGCGGATATCAAATTCTGCTGTTGCTGGATTTCATACACTTCCCCATGCATAGCTGTCCACGCCTTAAACGTATCAATGGTATATGCACATTGCGGATAGTTGGTTACATTCATCTTTTCCTGATAATTCACATCTTGGTTCTTATATCCAATAGGGACCATTGTTATAACAGGAGAAGCAGAACCACTTCCCCAGCAACCAAGCCTGAGCTGTTTTTGATTTTCAAAAAACTCTACTTTTAGCGCAGCAGTTAGCCCCTCATTATTAGTGACTACCCAAAAGCTATAAGGAAAGGTGTACATTTTGTAGCATCTTGGCGTGTAGCCATCCAATGTTAAAGGGAGGTTCGCGGTTAAGTTACTTACCGAAACACTACCCGCGTTAAATGTATTAGTAACAAACTTCGGACACATAAATATAGAAGCAATACCATCAGATTTATTCTGTTTCGCAGCTTCGTTTAAAAAATTATTGAGTGCAAGAATCCCTTCAGTATCCGTGTCGAAAACACTGTAGTGCAGACCTGAATAGATATTGGAATACATTCCGCCTTTAGCATCCTCGAATGAACCGCTCCCCGCATCGAACGTAAAAGAAGACGCGATAACAATTGACATTTCAGTCAAGGACGGATTCCAATCCCCATCCGCGTCTGAATATACAAAATCTCCTGTTTCCAGCTCCTCATCAATAATGGCATCCCCCACAATATCCGTGGTTGTGTGTTCGCGCTCCACAAAGCAATCTCTAATAAGCCATTCAAATTGCCAAGACTGCATAACGTCAATTTCGAACGTCACAAGCGTCATACTTGGGGATACATATTCCAAACCCGTTATGAAAGCAAACCACCACTTGTCATAGTAGTTCGCGTTTTTGAACATCATATAATTATAACGAGTCAATTCATCAGAATTGACAGGAACACGGATTGTATCCGTGTCCACTGTCCTAATTTCTGTAAAACCATCGATAGTAATTCCACTCAGACTCTCAAAATAGGAATATTGCGCGGGCATATCTGTGAAACGCAAAGTATCCGTATATGAGTTGTCTAATGGAACTTGCAGAAACCTAACTTCTCCAATTGGAGTTTTTGGTTGAACGTTCATTTATGCTGGACCCCCCCGCTTGGATTATTCCGGTGTGTATGGATTATCATAGTCCGCATATAGATGACCACCCTCAATGGAGAAAGTCGGACTAATACCATCCTTACCAGCTGGACCGGTTGCGCCAGCAGCGCCCCTTGCGCCCGTGTCACCTTTTGGACCTTGAGCGCCAGTAGCGCCTTTTGCCCCTGCTGGACCCTGAGGCCCCACAACCTGACCCAGATCAACTTTTGCCATTTCTTCTCCCTCCTTATAGAATGCTATTAAATGTCCGTTTTCCACATCAAAATGATCGATCTGCTGATATTCAGAATTTGTGTTATATGTCACGATTAAATGCCCTTCTTCCAATATCGCTCCGGAAATATCCAGACTCCTCTAAGCCAGAGTAACAGAAGCTGTCTTCGCGGTGGTTCCATCCTGATTGGCGACCGCTCGCACCGTAATGGCAGCCGCGTTCTCATCGGGGGCAATATACAATAGACCATTCTCATTGATATACGTGTTCGGGCTGTTCTCTCCGGAAATTTCCCAAGTTACACTCTTGTCAATGCCAACGCTTCCAGTAACCGTTGCGGTGAACTGATAAGACTGACCTTTCTTGTACTGAGTCACGGATGCCGGGTTAATCGTTACAGCAGTTACCGTCATTTCTGCTGTCGAGAATGCAATCAGCATGCCAAACGGTGAGTCGCTCATAATCTTATGATGATGGTACCAGAAGAACTGCATCATAGTTTCTCCGATATTCGCGGATTCAGACTCAATCACAGTATCCAGAACCATGAGCTTGTCCTTGCTCATCATCATAATGGAAATCGTATTGAGGAAGGTTTCCTCATCCGACGTAAAACGACGATACCAATTCTTATCGGGGAATAGCTGCTCCATGCGCTCGTATTCCTCTTCAGTAGGTACCAGACGGTCGAACCGTTTCTGGACGCCGCTCCACTCTACCTTATTCAGGTTAAAGGCATTCGCCAGTACATTGACATTCTGCACGGCCTTTGCACGCGGTGTCATGATAACCCATTGTTCAGACTTTGGAAATGTTCTCAATACGCCAGCCGCGTTATAATCCCTGCTCATGAAGTCCAGATCATCAGAAATCGCAAGAATATCCTCGGCCACATCCAACGCGTTATCTTTTGTGATCACGTCAATATGATTAATTTTGGCATGTCCGTCTACAATGTTTCGAGCGACAATGTAGCGCATTGCCAGATATTCATCATACTGTTCAGAAACCTCAGCTCTGGAAATCAGGTTGCTCAAAAGATCCTCAACGCCAGAGGCGTAGGAGAATGCCTTCCTCAGCTCGAACCTGCTGATGGGAATCTTATAGAATGTTTTGTAGTTAATAAAATGAAGCGCCTCTTCCACCTTGGGTTTATCCCAAGCGAAGTATTCGTCTGCCCCCGCATTCGGGTTATACAGATGAGGCATTACAATCTCAACGAATGCTTCCCTTGCAATTTCTCCATATTCCATCGTGCCGAGCTTTGCATCCGCCCACTCATTATAATAGATGGCCGATTTGATGATAGTCAGTCCGATTGCGTTTAGCATACCGACGAACTGATTGCGGATATCCGCGTTTCCAATAATTGCTGTTCCGATTCTCTGCCGGTTTGCATCACTTCCATCTGCAATCGGTACAGAAGTTGCATATCCGCCGCCTAACGTATTTCTGATAGCGTTCAGAATATCCGTAGACGTGGCGGACAATACTGTTGTGTCCCTCGATGGGATCATTGCCATTATAGATCACTCCTTTTTCCAAATAGATTTTGAATTGTGATTGTTTCTTCTTTGCTTGGTTCCTCTTCTTGAGGATCTACTTCTTTTTCTTCTTTTTCAAAGGACGTTCTACCCTTAAAAAGAAGATCCCTTCTTGCTTTTCTCTCGTCAGAAAGCTGTGTTGACAGCGACTCATATTCACTAATTCCCGCGTCAAAGCTTTCTCGCAAGGCTTGCAATTGAGCCAGTTCCTCATCATTCAAGCCTTCTCTTACAAAGGGCTCAAACTTGCTAAATAAATCCTTATCCATTATGACACCTCATCTTAACCTATCAAAAACGCCTTAAGTAATACATCCAGTTCATTTTCTTCCCCATACCGGGACTAGGCACAGGGCCGGAGGCGATATCGGGATGATACACGAACCCATTCAATGTGGAATTGGCACGCCAGATATACCCGTTAGACGCGTACAAACGTTCGGTATAAAAATACGTTCCGTTGTAAGCACTATTTGAAGTCACAATGCTGTTCACACTTCCATCCGCATTGTATTCAATTTCCTCCACAATAGCGACATGCCCGCCGCCTTCATAGTCCCATGAAACATTAGCGCCCAATCGTGGAATCATAGGATCATGCTCATAGCCAGCTTCAATTCCCATCTGATACCAATCCTTACCATCGTTATATCGGGTAAAATTGAATGGTTCAGAGGACCCCTGAAGCTCATACCATCTACCTAACGCGTAGCATGTGCAGTTAGGCATACCATAGCCGCTTTTGTAGTAGACGTTATCCGCATACCAATACGGGTTATTGAGGATCCCATCATCTGTGAGACGTGGTACAAAATCAGCCATTATACACCACTCCCTAAAAGACTATTCCACGTTTCCACGCCGCAAATCCTGTCCAGCTTCAGATTGTTAGCGATCTGGAATGCTTCTACTGCTGCTTGCGTGGAAGGACCGTATACGCCATCAATTCCATCCGGACCCAAGTCATAATCCAGCATATCCAGAATGAACTGAAGCATCAGAACCTGCTTACCCTTATCTCCACTGCTGATTTCTTTTGGTTCAAACATAACCTGAAGAATGGCATTCTTTTCATCACCAATACCGCCATTCAATGCATACGTGCTTTCTTTCTCCATCACTGCACCTCCATTCTTTCATATAGCTTCGTAAGGATATTTGTGTTGTTATCAAGGCTCTCCTTTAACAATGCGATTTCTTCTTTATGTGCATCTTTCTCGTCCATCAATGCTCGCCACATCAAAAGAAACGCAACAATAGGGAACCCGATTGTTGAAATTGACTGCATAATAGCATCCATTACTTCCATCAGCATCCCTCCTTCATGTTAATTTTACCATATTGACAATAAAAAAGCAAGCCCCACTGAATCAAAAGGGGGCTTGCCATAAGGAAAAAATGTTCATTTACAGTGCAACTATATTATAGCATGATTTATGATAGATATCAATACCTTTTATTATATTTTTTCGCTGGCTTCTTTTCCTCTTCTTCTGAAGATGGAACTTTCGCGTTATGAATGAAGTCAAATTGCTCCGCAACAACGTTTGTGAATGTCCTTCGGTTCCCATTTTCGTCCTCATAATTGGAAACGTCAATTCTACCCTCGATTAGTACTCTATCCCCCTTATGAGTATAATGACCGAACACGTCTGCTCTCTGTCCAAACATGATACACGGTACGAAAATCGCGCTCTTCTCGCCCTCCCGCGCGTTATAATGGTCTACCGCAACCGTGAATCGACAAATCACAGTGTCGTTAGCGCCCGTTCTGTTGTCCGGGTCCGCCGTTAATCTTCCTTGTAAAATCACTTTGTTCATACTACATCCTCCTAAATATTATTACCTTTGAAAGGTATCTTCATTATATCATACAACTTGCTAGTTGTAAATAGGTTTTAAATAAGTTGCAACTTTCTGATAATTTAAGACTCCACGTTCGTTTTAGGCGGAAGAATCCTCTTCTGTCTTGCATCTAATACATCCATCCCATAGAAATAGGCGATTGTGTTATCTGTGTAGAACGTCGGTTGTTTTAAGCTTACAGCATCTTTATATGCCGTTAGAATGAAATCTTTAGATACTGCATTTCTGCTGATAATGTTTTCAAATTCGGGATTGATATAATAAATGTATTTTGAAGATAGTGAACCGGTTCCGTCGTGGGTTACCACGTTGAATGTTTTTTTCCCGTCTGTAAATGAATGAACAAAATACATCTTGCCAGCCAGTGATACCCTAAAAAGAATAACATGCTTCAAATACTTATTCTTTAATAATAATTTGTATTGACTAAAGTCTATTAAAAACTCATCGTCCGCAAATTCGCCAGTAGTTGCGATTTCATTATGGGTTACGCGCAAGACTCTCGGTATTTCCTGCTCTGCTTCGTAGCTCATTTCTGCATATTCGACACAAACCCTTGCTCCATCCGTGAAACCCGGTACCTGCAAATATCGAATATCCCCCGGTCGAATGCGCATCTTATCCACGTCAATCCCAAAATAATCAAAATATATATTATGCTTCTTTATGACATTTCCGATAAACCATACCCTGATAGAACGATGCCGGCATATAGTAGACACGAGAGATAGAAGCAAGTTAATCTCATTCGGGAGATAATCTAGGTCGGATGCTGGCACAAATTCTTCAAACACTAAATTATCAAGCTTTGGAAAATTTGATGATTTATATTTGTGCTGATTGAATAGCGAGAAAGCAAATCCGACTGTTTCATTCCCAATAAACCAATTTCCATGCTCGTAGATGATTTCATTCCCTGTTATATCCTGAATGTAGTCTTTTACCCCACCCGGAAACCAATCATTCAATAAGGAAGCTTTCATATCGGATTCATATCTGCACACGCGTCCGAACTGGATACCCTTGGTATACCAGTCATAAAATAATGCATCCTTACACACGCTATAAGACTTCCCGTTGGAACGTCCTCCAAAGATAAAATTGTACTCGCACCCACTGTCATACACTCTCTTACAATTGTAGTATTTCATACCACATCTTCCTCCTTGCATTTTACTTCAAACTTATCGCGATATTCAAACCCATATCCTGAATCTGTTTTGTAGATCCATATTGGAAAACAGGAACGGGGGTCCACCCAACTATCCTTTTGAAACTTTAATAATTGATACAGAAACATTGAATTCAACTTGCTGTTGGTCGCTAAAATCGTATAATCAGCCCCTGCCAATTGTACCCCGCTATATTCATGGATCCAGCCTAATGTACCATTTTTGTCGCATACCTGCTTGTCAAACCTCGCGTTACCATATATAGAAGCTAACTTACTTGTTACGTTTCTATCTATAATGACGTTCGGTCTGAAATACATCTTACACAATCGTTCAAAATTATCATCACAATATGTATGATAGAAATAAGTATACATCTTACTCCCCGAACGTTTATTCACACCGGATATTGTACACTTTACGGAATCACCCTCTAATACAATATATTTCTTCGCACCCCATGTACAGAACCAATCATAGGATGGTTCCTCATCCATGGCCCCAATATTATACCATTCATCTAATCCTTTCACAAACCTTCTGAATAATTCATAGCATTGTTTCATAACCTTTCTTACACCATCTTCATCACCATGTACTTTTATACTGTCAGTATCCCAATATATCACATACGCGTTTGTATGCTGAAATATACAATAGGTATATATTGCCAGTGAAAGACGAGAGAACGCCGTGATATGAAGTCCTACAATAAAGTTGCGCATGATTCCCTTCTTTTTAATGTCATTGAAATCCGCCTCTTCAGAACTGTACATCATGCCCAGCCTGTCATCCCAATCCATATGAATATCATCTTTTAATATCTTTTCCACATTGATACCATATTGACCGTTTAAGTGTCCTTTGGATTGCATGTATAATTCATGGATCTGTTCGGCAAACTCATCATAATTTGATTCTTGTAAACTCATCAGCACTTCGATGTTTTCCTCACTCATAATAGGCTTCCCATCCTTATAGAACTCTTTCCTGTCAATAGGCTTCCCTTCTTCTGTCTTCGCATGAATCGGTTTTAGGTTCGCCTTTAGGTTTAAGTATGCGTAATTTGTATTGCGAAGGTATTCATGAACCTTTCGTATTTGACTCGCCACGAACAAACGTTTGCAATCCTCAATTTCAAAATCGTAAAATAGCGAATAAGCAAGCAGATCCACTGCTGTTGCCTTTAATTCCAGACGCTTTGCAGAAAATACACGTCCATTGATCACCAACGTTTGAGAATGAATCCGTTCCCCCCATCCCATCTTTATGATGTCTGTTTTAGATTCTGATATCAAGGCCATCTGATTAGACTTCTTATTTTTCCCGTCTTTCCCGTAAAACTTCTTAATCTTCACATCTTTCAATACAACTTCCGCCATGAAATAGTACTGGACCGGCCTTCGCCAGTTCCTGAAAAGACCGTTCTCAATCTTTCCATACTTCATATTATAGGTTATATTTCTTTCGTGCAAGTCTCTTACGGTCTCTTTTAATTCTGCATTATATTCCACAAAATGGTAAGGAAACTCCCGTTGTACTGTAGACGCTGGATAAGAGGACCCAAAATCAAAAGACATGCACCCTTTTACCGGGACGCCTACAAAAGAGGGATTAGCCGCTACGAAAGCACCGCAAAAAAGATCCTCCAGCCATTCCACTGTTTCTTTAGAATCAGGAAGTTCTCTTCTACATTCCGCTAAATATAGCTTGCTCAATGAAGATTCTTTTCTCTGCTTTCCGCTTTTTAAAAATACCTTTTTATTAATTGTTTCTTCTTTTAAGTTATTCTTTCTTGTGAATGACGTATATGTATACACACTTAAAGCATCCTCTAAAGAACAGATCCAGTCATATTTCTTATACTCTGAAACAATCGCTAAAAGCGTTAAAAAGCAATCTCTTCTATTATATTCATATTCCACTTCAGGCAATTCCGAAAACCAAAAGTATTTCTCTGAATAGTCAATGTCAAGCTTCTTATAGCCAAGCCTTTCCCCTAACGCTCTCAAGGACGCATTCAATAGCCTAGCAGAGTCTCTAAACTCAATATTTCCGCAAGCTATCTTCAAAGGCTTATTCGGTTCTGTATATAATGAATTATCATCATCATATGTAGTATGACAAAAGACAGAATTTTTATAGAAGAATGTCCATTCATAAGCCAGGTTATGAATAAAAATGACTGTTTTATAACCACTATTATTTATATCTATCAGCATTTCATCAAGTTCATTATATGTTCTATAAAACCCATGAAACCGCGCTTTCTCTTCAATGTTTGAATAGTTGATATTTTTGAAATTATCTGATAAATTAATAGAAGCCATGCTTCCTAAATAAAGCACGGCACCTTCTTCTATATCCGTTGTCTCTATGTCTGTTACATAGATATTCGGATTATATTCCAGCTTCCCCATTTATTTCATCTCCTATTGAAAGAATGGCGCGGATAATAGATCATCAATCAACTTAATCAAGGCTTCACCCGATTCCTTATCCGCTTCAGGAATCTTCCCTTCCCGAATAAAATCTCGAACTTGTCCGGACAATTCTCTAAAATAATCCTCTACTACTTGATCTGAAGGGCGATTATACTTGGCTCTTCTTAAGGCGTCCATTGCAGAAAATAAATCATCAACCACGTTAAAACCAAACCTTTCCGCCAGCTCTCTAATCTGATTGAATGTTTTCATATCAATCTTATCTGTGAAAACTCCAGAAGCAAATATATTGTAAGCTCTTGAAACTGCTTCTCTTCGCATTCCCTTAATACCGACAGGCTTCATACGCTCTTGTAACGCGTCTTGTAAATCCAAAGCCATCTGTTTTCCAGAACGTCTGTTCGCTTTTAACATTTCCTCGGTCTGGCGAATATCCCGGATTCTTCCCTTAATCTCCTTTGTTTCTCGTTCAGAAAGAGATTCTTTCTCTAATACCTTTTGAAGTCTTCTTCTCGCGGCTCCCATGCTTTCCAACTGCTTATTCCTCAGCGCGTTTAAGCCCCGCTTTACAGCTGGATCCCTTAAATCCAATTCGAATAATTTTGACAGGTTCTTTCTTAAATCCACACTCCATGAGTTTTTACCCGTCTTCTTAATCGGTATACCGTATTCCTTCAAGCGGTATACGTCCTCATTCCAGCGTTGCCTTCTATCAATTCTCTTCGCCATAAGTACACCCCCCAGTAATAGAAAAGATGGCCGCCAGGTGAACCACTCCCGGTCGCATGCAATACCCCATGTATGGGGTGGTTCCAGCATGCGGTTTATCGACCATCCTTATTTTCAAATTATAGCATAAAACGCGATCAAAATACAAGGGAACAAATGTTCTTTTATTGGTTCAAAAATGTTTTTATAAGTTGAAAAAATATTTCAAGGTAGGTTTTGAGCCTGACTTCATAATTTTCAGACAATTCGCTCAATTCCTTTTACATTAGAATCTAATATATCATCCGATAGACTCTCTAAAGGATCCTCCCTGCTGTCTTCATCAATATCAATGTAAAAGTAGTAATAGTCCTCACATTGCGCATCGATTCTAATCCGTGCAGGTGATGACAACTCAATACTTAAAATATCTCTCAATGTCATTCTTATCGTCCTTTCTCGCGTGATAGATGCAGTAGATTAATTGCCATAGTTTACCAATACCATATATAATGGCCGTTAAAATTCCTATGACGCTCACAATAAACAGAAAACATAATGAAACTTCATATATAGCACTCAGCATATTATTCTCCTTCTTTCTTTATGTCAATTCTAACAATATCCTTTACTTTATAAATATTATATTCACGTTCTCCATCATGAACGACTACCTTCTTTGCCTTACCGGCCTCAACGTCCTGCACAAACGGTTCACATATATCAATCATCAGTTTTCACTCCATTCCTTTTTAATATTGCCTTTTCCAGATTCTTGTAAGAAATCTGATTTAGTTCGCTTTTTAGTGGTAGCTGCTTCTTCGCGTCATAAACCTCTTCAGTGTACATTATCATTCCACAATGCCGGCATTTCAAACACCGGATTATATCGCCGTTCTCGCGATGAACCACCTTCACAACGTTTGCTTTCTCATGACAATTCGGACATTTCATTTTCAATTTCCTCCATTTCAGAATCCATAACTTTCATGTATGTTCTAATAGCAATTTTAAGGTACATTGTTCGATAACCCTTATCTAGTGAATCTAAAAATTCCACGATATCCCTATCTTTCTCATCGTTTAACGATAGGGAGAAAACTTTTCTCATAAATACCCATCCTTTCTTTGAAAATGCTTAAAATAAACAATATTAAATTGTATGATTTCTACCTGTCTAAAATGACTGAAAAAATAATATTCAAAATTGAAAAAATTTTTCAAGGCCGATTTTGACCACGATTTTGAAGTTTTTAGAATTGTCACACAATTCAGACACGCTTTGAGGTATGTTATACTTATTTGTATGTATATTATGGATCAATCTCTTTCATTAGACTGTTTGCGTCTTCAGCGGATATATAATCCAAAATAAACAATAAATTAACATAGCCAGAATATATACCCATTTCATAAAAATAATCTTTATATACCAAAATTCTGATCATTTCGCCAATAATAGCGCTCTTTTGAGAAATGCTCAGACTCATATTGTTTAAAATATCAATATTTTCATTCTTCATCTTCCCTCACCTCCTTTAATTTTATGAATTATCTTCATGTGCATAAAAACCAACTATAAATTTCTTCTTAATAAACATACTATTTCCGTTGACAGGTGATATATAAATATAATCTTTTTCATCGTTATAAGTTTTTATAACAATATTCATTACGTCTCCTACGGACAAATCAGAAAACATTCCTTTCTTATAAAAGCGCATTATGAAATTCCCATATTTTGTGGTAAACACAACTTCTATAAAACCCATTTCCTTCACCTCCTTTATGATGTCTATATGATATCACAAATATATTAGAATGTAAATAGGTATAGAAAAAGAAGTAATATTCTAAAAACGCTCTATTGCATTAGTGTAGTAAAGAATCGGGATAAAGAAATAGGCCCCTCAACAGGAACCCATCTCTTCATCTTTTTCTATTAAATCGTTCAATTCCTCGTAAACTTCTGGCGTTATAATATCCGCCTGATACAATGCAAGAACATAACCCCTATAGTTTTCAATTAACCTCTGTTCCATCACTGGATCATCAATTTTTGTGTTTGTCAATATAAAATGTGCTGTAGATAGCCTATCAGCTATCTTTTCGATGCTTCTTTTTGTTTTTGGCTTAAATCTCTTGACTCTTAACCAATGATAAAACATCCATTTGATACTCTCCTTATACATGCTAAACCCTTTCCGCGCTTTTAGCTTTCGCCCAGCTTATATGATATCGGATGCTAATCGCTTCACAGCGCTGGCTTCCTTTATCTTGACTATATTATAGCAGATATTTGTTTACCTGTCAATAGGTTTTTGAAAACTTTTATAAGAAAAAACCCCCGCTAGGCGGGGATGCATCAATATTTTTCAGTCTGTAGGAGTTCAAAAACATTATATGCAGAATTTTCCAGTTCATAAAAATCAATTTTTGAAATTACATTGGCCCTACATAATGCATATAAGTAAGTAGAATATTCAATATAGCATTCCCTTACTAAATCAACGTGAGCATTATAGTAATGCCCTTCCCGAATTAAATCGTATGTTACAAAATATTCATTAAACAGACGATTTGTGTATTTACGTAAATCATATTTCAATAATTCTGTAATGTCCATATTATTGATATAATCAAGTGTTTCTTTGCGTGTCATGGTTAATCCTCCTCAATTTGAATAGTCCTATTCTTATAAATAGTTGCTCCATATTTCATACGTATTTCATCCATTGCTAACTTGCTTCCGCCCCGTACATGGCGCGGGTTCGGTGTCCAGTACCACCGCTTTTTACCGCCAGAAAACCGAAAACCCATTGATTTTAGTTTTTCCTTATTTTGATACGTATTTTCATTGAAAAGCCATATCCAAGAACCTACTAACTCGCATGAAATGTTCATGGAAAGAATATCATTGATAATGGAATCAATCGTAAAATCCTCTTTTTCCATTTTTACGTTATTCTTACTTTTATACATTTCATAGGCTTCTTGCAAGTCTTGCATATCCTCAGTGCTACCGCCAGCGTCTGGGTGGGCTGTTTTCGCCAGGCGGATATAAACCCGCCTGGCTTCTTCTAATGATGAACAATCATGAAAGTAAGAATAATATTTATTCATCTAAATCATACTCCTTCCATTGCTTCCATAGATCCACCGCTAATGACTTAATATTCTCTTCAGTTTCTGGATCATCCATAGCGGCCATGTATTCGGGCTCCCAGAAATCGTCTATATTATCTCGCACTCTTGTAAAAAACCTATCTGCCAATTCCGCCTCTTCCAGATCCATGCTATATTGCATACTCACAGCATCTTTATATGTGATTTCAAATAAACTTTCGGCTTCTAAAATCGCCTTCTCGCTCGTTCATTCCTCGGCTTCA
>OGQX01001788.1_pt1 | contig 18379 bp, 17 predicted proteins | sample 1553291 | NCBI WGS metagenome assembly OGQX01 (sample SAMEA2580030, study PRJEB22360) | human gut metagenome | biome: human gut; feature: human-associated habitat; material: faeces | place: Denmark | collected 2008/2010
GCTGTCGCTGCTTGTCGACGGACTTTTATCCCCGTCCGACGGAAAAATTTCCGTATTGGGCTTGGATGCCGCCGAAGGAAAAAATACTTTTGAGATACGGAAGAACGTCGGCATCGTGTTCCAGAATCCCGACAATCAGACGGTCGCCTCTATCGTCGAGGACGACATCGCTTTCGGTCCCGAGAATATCGGCATACCGCGGGAGGAAATCGGGCGGCGGATCTCGTTCGCCCTCGACGCGGTGGGAATGTCCGAGTTCAGGCATTCCACGCTTTCCCGCCTTTCCGGCGGACAAAAGCAGAGGATCGCAATCGCCGGCGTTCTGGCGCTCAAACCGAAAATCATGATTTTGGACGAGTCGACGGCCATGCTCGACCCCCGCGGCAGAAAGGAAGTCACAGACGTCGTTTTGAAGCTGAATCGGGAAGAAAAAATCACGGTGCTGCTCATCACGCATTTTCCCGAAGAAGCGATGCTCGCCGACCGCGCCATCGTCATGAACCGCGGCGAAATCGTCATGCAGGGAAAGCCCGCCGATATTCTCTGCCGAGAAGACGAATTGGAGACGTTCAATCTCACGCTTCCCCGTCCCGTGCAGATTTGTCGGGATTTGAGAAAGCGGGGATTGCCGATAGAGGACGTTCTTACGCCCGAAGCGTTGGGCGAAGAGCTTTTTTGTGCGCTGGAAGCACGTCGCAAGGCAGTTTCTCCTTCGGAGTTCGCTTCTTCCGAAAACGGGAAAGCAGGCCTTCCCTCGGAGGAGATTCCGCTTTCCGAAAACAGGCAGCGGAATGGTTCCGCAGAGGGCTCGCACTTTTCAAAAACGGCGGAAACGGACGTCCTGTCGACAGAGGCGGAAGAACGGGAAAGAAAAAGAGACGAGTCGGTCGGACGGATAGACTGTCGGAACCTGAGCTATATATATAATGCGGGGTCTCCGTTTGCCTCGCAGGCACTGAACGGAGTGGAGCTCACGATCGAAGCGGGCGAATTTTTCGGGATTATCGGTCATACGGGGAGCGGAAAATCCACGTTTGTCCAACATCTCAATGCACTGATAAAACTTCCGACGGCGGAAAAGAAATATAAACCGAAAAAGCTCAAAAAGGGGGAGGCTCCGCCGCCTTTGGTAAAACTGACGGTAGACGGATACGATTTGACGGACAAAAAGACGGATTTCAGGGAGCTTCGCAGCAAAGTGGGAATGGTTTTCCAATACCCCGAGTACCAGTTGTTTGCGGAGACGGTTTTTGCGGATGTAGCATTCGGTCTCAAAAATTTTTCCAAGGAGGAGCCGAAGGAAGAGGACGTCAAAAAGGCGGTGCGCGCGGCGTTGGAGACGGTGGGGCTCGATTACGAAGAAATGAAAAACCGCTCTCCGTTCGAGCTTTCGGGCGGTCAGAAACGCCGCGTCGCGATTGCGGGCGTCATCGTCACGAAGCCGGAAATTCTCGTTTTGGACGAACCGGCCGCGGGACTCGATCCCCTCGGAAAACGAGAAATTATGCAACTTTTACACAAAATTCACAAAGAGTGGTGTAAAACCGTCATAATTGTGTCGCATGATATGGATGAGATCAGCGAGAACTGTTCGAGAGCGGCAGTATTTTCCGGCGGACGAGTAATCGCTTCCGCGCCGCCGAGCGAGTTGTTTCTTTCCCCCGACCGCCTTACGGCGTTGGGATTGGACGTTCCGTTTACGGCGAAAGTGACCGAATTTCTCGCGGGGAGAGGAATAAAAATTCTTTCCGATTTCACCTGTCGGGACTTCGTGGAAAAAGTATCCGAATACGCGGGAATCGCGGGGGGTGAAGCGCATGCGTGACGTGGCGTTCGGACAGTATTATCCCGCTCAGTCCTTCGTGCATAAATGCGATCCGCGCACGAAAATTCTCTTCCTTATCGTCTATATCGCGGCGATATTCACGGCGAAGAACTTTTACGGGCTTGCGGCCTGCGCGGCGGTTTTCGTGCTCATCATGGCATTTTCGCGAGTGCCTGTAAAGAGTGTTCTCCGTTCGGTAAAGGCGATTATCTTTCTTCTCGTGTTTACCGCCGTGTTGAATTTATTCTTCTATTCGGGCGAGACGGTGCTGGTCAAGTGGGGATTCTTGAAGATTACCAAAGAAGGGATATTTTATACGATTTTTCTGGCGGTGAGATTGTTCCTTCTCGTAATGGGTTCGGCAATTCTGACCCTGACGACGACGCCCGTTTCTCTGACGGACGGCCTCGAAAGTCTCCTTTATCCTTTGAAACTCGTCCGTTTTCCCGTTCACGAGCTGGCGCTCATCATGTCTATCGCTCTCAGATTCATTCCCATTCTGACGGACGAAACGGGGCGTATCATCAATGCGCAGAAGGCGCGGGGCGCCGATTTTGAAACGGGCGGACTCATTCGGCGGATCAAGGCGATCATTCCCGTGCTGATCCCGCTTTTGATCAGTGCCTTCCGCCGAGCGGACGAATTGGGCGACGCGATGGACGCGAGGTGTTATTCGGGCAGTAAAGTTCGCACAAAATATAAGAAATTGACTTTTACATGGCGCGATTTCGTGGCGTTTTTCATCGGAGCGGCGCTTTTGGCAGGTGTAATTTTATTGCGTATTTATCTGCCGCAGATTATTTGATTCTCTGAGGAAAAGACGATTTTTTAGAAAATACGCTGTTTCAGACGGAGGAAGAATGCGTTACGTTTTCAAACTTTCCTATGACGGCACGAGTTATGCGGGCTGGCAGAGACAAAAGAACGCGCTGTCTGTCCAGGAAGTGCTGGAAAAAGGAATGGAGTCGGCCTTGGGGGTGCCGTGTCGGGTTACGGCCAGCGGCCGGACGGACGCAGGAGTGCACGCGGCAGGGCAGATGTGCCACTTCGATGCGGAGGGACTGACCGTCCCGCCCGAAAAACTTCCCGATTGCGTCAACCGTTTTCTGCCCTCGGATATCCGAATTTTGGAGGGGTGGGCCGCGGCAAGGCCGGATTTTGACTGTAACCGCAGCGCCAAGAAAAAGACCTATTGTTATTCCCTCTATGTATCGAAACGGGAGATTCCCTTGAAAGAGCGATTTTCGGTGAGAGTGGAAGACGCGCCGCTCTTGGCGGCTCTCCGATCGGCTGCGGCGCTGTTTGAAGGGGAGCACGATTTCAAGGCGTTTTGCGCGTCGGGTTCCTCTGTAAAGACGACGGTGCGGACGGTATATTCCGTTCGGGTGGAGGAAGGAGAGACGTTCGGCGGCAGGGATTTGAAGATATATGTCTGCGGAAACGGATTTTTGTATAATATGGTACGAACGATGGCGGGAGAACTTTTGGATATCGCTTCGGGAAGGCGGAGCGCGGAGAGCCTTCGGGAAGCCTTCGTTTCGGGAAGACGGGAGCTGCTCGGAAAGACGATGCCCGCCAAGGGACTGACGCTGATGAATGTGGATTACGAGGAGGCCTTTTGAGAGATGAAAGAAACAAAGCGATACAATCCGAACTCGTTCAACGCCGCGCATGCGGCCGCGGCGTATTTGGCCTTTTGGCTCATGATGTTCGTTTCCGCATTTGCTCTGTCTGCCGTTTTGAATTCTCAGGGGGAAGGTAAGGTTTCGGATTATTCCCCGTATCTCGTTATGGAATCCGTCCTTATCGCCGCGGGATTAGGCATTATTACGTTGATCGTCTGCCTCTCGGCCAATGTCAGAGCGGTCAACGGCGGAGGATTTCTCGCGCGGAAGGGCTGCGGCATGGAAATATTGATGGCATTTGTGCTCATCGGCGGACTTTTGTCCGTCTTTATGCCCCTGTCGAACAGTTTCGGATCGGAAATCCGCAACATTCAATTTTCCCTCGGCTTTCCTGCGGCGGGGGGCGGCGATGTTCCGCTCGAACCCGGCTTTTGGTTTTATATTTATCTCTTTATCTGTACCCCTTTGCTGCCTGCAATTTTTGAAGAACTTCTGTTCCGCGGCGTTATTTTGCGGGGACTTCTGCAATTCGGAAAAGTGCCCGCCGTAGTGCTTTCGGGACTCCTGTTCGCGCTCGCGCACGGCAGCTTTGAACAGTTTATCTATCAGTTTCTCACGGGAATGGTATTCGGCGTTTTGGTCTTGGAGACGAAAAACATCGTCGTGGGAATGGCGGCGCATTTTGCAAATAATTTCTTCGCGGTCGTATTCAGTCTCGTACTGGGCGGCGTCGAGGTTTCGGGCGAAGGCCGTCCGCACGGAGAGGTGTATTTGTCTATCGCGACGCTCATGATTTATGCGGTGGGTACGGTTTGCCTTATCGCGGGCGTCGTGTATTTTGGAAAGAGAATGTTACATTCTCAGAGAATACCCGACCATTCCTTCGGGGCAATAAAGGCTTCTTTCGTGGTCAACGATATGGTTTCGGGAACGCTTTGCGAAGAAAAATCTTGGTATGACTGCGGCGGGCTGGAAGATAGAAACGGAGAGCAGAAATGTTTCCTAGTCGGAAGAAAGGGAAGGGGTAAAATCAATCGCAAAGCGGGAACAGGTCTGTCAATCGCGCTTCTCGCAGTCGGCTTTGCGATAGCGTTGACGATGTCCTTGATTTCGTTGATAGGACTTGCGGCCTGAACGTTTTAAGTTTAAGGAAGAATTAAGTAAGGAGAATAAATCGGCCGATGATCGATCGGCGGGAGTGTTTATGGAAATATATACGATTTATCGCGGATTTGTTTCGATTTTCGCTACGGTGCGCGGGCTCGAACAAGTAGACGGAAAAATGCTGTTTACCGCCTTGGGAATAGGGGGCGGCATTTGGTTGGTGCTCTTTGTCTTGCAGGGCTTCGGACTCTATGCGATGGCCAAGAAACGCGAGATGAAAAACAAATGGCTCGCGTTCGTGCCGTTTGCTTCTGTCTGGTATATGGGAAAGCTGGCGGGCGCGTGCGACGTGTTCGGCAAAAAGATGAAGCGCCCCGGATTATATACGATGATTTCCCAGATTTTAACGGCTCTCGTATGTGCGGCGACGATAACGGTGGAAATTCTCTTATTTACCAAATACGGCACGGAAGAGTATAAAATCATCGGAGAATACGGCGTGCAGTGGAGCAACCTTCCCACCGCGGGAAGATATGCTTTCAACTTTTATGTCATCAGTGATTATATCCTCTCGATTGTTCAACTCGTCTATCTTGTCCTCTTGTTTATCCTTTTGATGGGATTATATAAGAAGTATTATACTCGCGGATACATGTTGCTTTCCTTTGTCGCTCTTTTTGTCCCCATGTCGAGATATATCGCAATATTCGTCATTCGCAACAATAAAGCAATCGATTACGAAGCATATATGCGTGCCCGCAGAGAGGAATTTATCCGCCGTCAACAACAGCAAAATCCTTACGGGCGCCCTCCTTATAACCAAGGCCCGTACAATCAGGGGCCTTATAATCAGGGGACGTATAATCAAAGTCCCTATGGACAAAATCCCTATCAGCCTCCTTATGGCGGGGCGCAGGGAACGCCGCCCCCTCAGGACGATCCTTTTTCGGAATTTTCCTCGAAAGGGAACGGGGCTCCGAGACAAAGCGAAGAGAATCGGGAAAATGCTTCGGGGAACGATGCCGAGAAACCGAACGGCGGGTCAGATTCGGACGACTTATTCAACTGATCGGGAAGAAATCGATTTTCTTTGAGTTCAACCGGGAAAAATAAAAAGACGGAAATAAGCGAAAGTTATAATTTCCGTCTTTTTTTTCTGTAAAAATGCTTCAAAACGATTTACACCGTGAAAGCTCTGTGATATAATAAGAATAATCATAAATTGAAGTTATAGCAAGGAGGCGCAAAAATGAAGGAAAGAAATATAGCGGCAATTGCCACGCCTCCCGGAAAAGGGGGGGTGGCAATCGTGCGAATCAGCGGGGACAGCCCTCTTTCCATAGCGGAAAAAATGTTTGTTCCGTCGGGTAAGACGGCGGTGAAAGATTTTCGGCCCTATCGCCTGTATCCGGGCGAAATCGACGGCGGAACCTTTACCGATTACGGACTTTGCGTATATTTCAAGGCTCCTGCCAGCTATACGGGCGAAGACGTGGTGGAGTTTCACTGTCACGGCGGGGAGAATATCGCCCGCGGTATTTTGAAGCGCACCTTCCGACTCGGCGCGTCGGCAGCCGGGCGCGGGGAGTTTACCAAGCGCGCTTTTCTCAACGGAAAACTTTCCCTCGCCTCGGCCGAAGGAATCGCAGACATGATCAACGGGGAATCGGAAGCGGAAGTCAAGGCGGGTTATCTCCTTTACAGCGAATGTTTGACGGGAAAGGTTCGGGAAATTCAAGATGTTCTCAAAGAAGTGCTCGCGGGGATAGACGCGGCGATCGATTATCCCGAAGAGGGGATCGAGGAGGAATCTACGGACGATATACGTCTGGCCCTGCAACGCGCGAAGGGCGAGGTTTCCGTTCTTCTTTCCGGGTATGCAAAGGGCAAAAAAATAAAATCGGGAGTTACGGTTGCCCTCTGCGGCAAACCGAATACGGGAAAAAGCTCTCTTTTGAACCGCCTTCTCGGCTATGAAAAAGCGATCGTATCGGACATTGCGGGGACGACGCGGGACGCCGTGGAAGGCGTATTGGAAATCGACGGAGTGCGCTTCAATCTCTACGATACGGCGGGAGTGCGCGAGAGCGGCGACGAGATAGAAAATATCGGTATCGAGCGCGCGGAAAATATCGTCCGTTCCGCGGATCTCGTAGTGTTCGTGGCGGATTCGGCGGCGGGTACGGACGGAGAGGACGCGCGCGTTTTGGAACTCGCAGAGGGAAAACCGCTCGTGAAGGTTTTCAATAAAATCGACCTGACGAACGACGAGACGGAGACGGACGCCGACGTACTGACCTCCGCGGTGACCGGAGAAGGAATAGAACGGCTGAAAGAACTCCTTTACGAGAAGAGTTTCGGTTCGCGTGGCGAAGACGCGGCGTTTCTCATAGAAGAAAGACACTATGATGCGTTAAAAAGGGCGGAAACGGCTCTTAAACGCGCGGTTGCGGCCTGCGGCGAGCTGTCTCTCGATCTCGTGGGAATCGACGTCGGGAACGCATGGGAGAGCCTTGGGGAAATTACGGGGGAGACGGCTTCGGAATCGATTATCGAAGAGATTTTTTCCAAATTTTGCGTGGGAAAATAAACGTTAGGAAGAAAGAGAGAGAATTATGGTCAATCTTGAATTATACAGAGTATTTTATACGGTGGCGAAGTGCGGCAGTCTCACCAAGGCGGCGGAAGAATTGTATATTTCCCAGCCGGCGGTTTCTCAGTCGATAAAGCAGCTGGAAAATCAGCTGGGAATATCCCTGTTCAACCGCACGCACCGCGGCATGGAATTATCCGCCCAGGGCGGGAAGCTCATTTTCTCAAAGATTGAACAGGCGCTTTACCTTCTCAATGAGGCGGAGGATATGATCGCCCAGCTGAATACGTCTGCTTCGGGCACGATACGAATCGGCGCCTCGGATACGATTTTCGAATATTTTCTTGCGGATAAAATCGTGACGTATCACGAGAAATTCCCCGCGGTGAAGATAGAGTTGGTTTCCGACCTTACGCATAAGACGCTGGAAGCGCTCAAAACGAATAAGTGCGACGTGGGGTTTATCAATCTTCCCATTCCCTCCGATCCCGAACTTACCGTATACGGCAACTGTATGCGGCTCACGGACGTGTTTGTAACGAACGAACAGCATATAGAATTGACGAAGGGAGTTATTCCCTTGTCGAAATTGCAGGAATATCCCCTGATTTTAATGGATCCGAACACGATTGCGCGGAAATCGATGACAGTCTTTCTAGAAAATAACGGGATAGAATTGAAACCATCGATCGAAATCAGCAGTTGGGATCTCATGAAACGTCTGGTAATCCGCGGCATGGGAGTGGGCTGTATTCCGAGGGAATATGCTCTCCATCGTCTGGCGGATAAATCCATGTACGAAATCAAGACGGATCCCGCGCTTCCCGCGCGATCTAGCGGCATGGCTCTGCCCAAAAACGCACAGATTCCCTATGCGCTCCGCGCGTTTATAGACCTTTTCGATTTGGATATATGAGGATTTCAGTAACAGAAATCCGTAGCAAAGGCCTTTTTTATGGAAAAAAGGCCGTTTTATAGAGGAAAAAGACAATGGCGAAACCCAATCCGCTTCTCAGAAATTTTTGTATTATTGCACATATCGACCACGGCAAGAGCACGCTTGCCGACCGCCTTATCGAGCGTACCGGCCAAGTCTCCAAGAGGGACATGGAGGAGCAGCTCCTCGACAGTATGGACATCGAGCGGGAGCGCGGCATCACGATCAAACTTACGCCCGTCCGCATGTATTATACGGCGAAGGACGGAAAGGAATATGAATTCAACCTCATCGACACGCCGGGACATGTGGATTTTACGTACGAAGTCAGCCGTTCTCTGGCGGCGTGCGAAGGCGCGATCCTCGTGGTGGACGCCACGCAGGGGGTAGAGGCGCAGACGCTTGCGAACGTCTATCTCGCGATAGAGAATAATCTCGAAATTTTGCCCGTCGTCAATAAAATCGACCTTCCCAGCGCGCGCGTGGACGAGGCGAAAAAGGAAATCGAAGAGGTCATCGGGCTGGATGCGAGTTATGCGCCCTGCGTATCCGCCAAAGAGGGATTGAATATAGACGATCTCCTCGAAGCGATCGTCAAATATTTCCCGCCTCCCGACGGGGATACGGACAAGCCGCTCAAAGCGCTCATTTTCGACAGCTACTACGACAATTATAAAGGGGTCATTCTCTTCGCCTCAAAGACGGCAGAGTGAAGGTCGGGGATAAAATCAAGACCTTCCTTTCCGATACCGTGTACGACGTCACGGAGGTAGGCGCCTTTGCCCCTAATCTCCTTCCGAAAGCCGAGCTCGCCGCGGGCGAGGTCGGCTATATTGCGGCTTCCATTAAATCCATTCAGGACGTGGCGGTAGGCGATACGGTGACTTTTGCGCTCAATCCCGCGGCCGAGCCGCTCCCCGGGTATAAAAAAGTACAGCCGGTGGTGTTCTGCGGTATTTATCCTCTGGACGGGAGCCGCTTCAACGACCTGAAAGACGCGATTATGAAATTACAGCTCAACGACGCGTCCCTGATTTTTGAACCCGATACTTCCGTGGCGCTCGGCTTCGGGTTCCGATGCGGATTTTTGGGGCTCTTGCACATGGAGATCATTCAGGAGCGGATAGAGCGGGAGTTTAATCTCGAAATCATCACTACGGCGCCCAGCGTCAGCTATCTCGTGCATAAGACGGACGGAACGGAATTTTTCGTGGACAATCCTTCTCACCTGCCCGAACCCTCCGACATCGAGTATATGGAGGAGCCTATCGTCAAGGCGGATATCTATACGCCGCCCGACTATATGGGACCCGTGATGGATCTCTGTAAAGAAAAGCGCGGGGTATTCAAGAATATGACCTATCTCGACGAACGCCGCGTAAAGCTGGAATACACGCTTCCCTTAAACGAAATCGTCTATGACTTTTTCGACGGACTCAAATCGCGGACGAAAGGATACGCCAGTTTCGATTATGAAATTGCGGGTTACGAGCGTTCCAAATTGGTCAAATTGGATATTCTTTTGAACGGAGAAGTATGCGACGCGCTTTCGACCATCGTTTTCGAAGACAGAGCCTACGAGCGGGGACGGACGCTGTGCGAAAATTTGAAGGAAGCCATTCCCCGTCAGTTGTTCGAGGTTCCCGTACAGGCGGCAATCGGCGGAAAAATTATCGCCCGCGAGACGGTGAAAGCGGTTCGGAAGGACGTCCTCGCCAAGTGTTACGGCGGAGACATCACGAGAAAGCGCAAGCTCCTCGAAAAGCAGAAGGAGGGGAAAAAGCGCATGCGCCAGGTCGGAAGCGTGCAGGTTCCATCCGAAGTGTTCATGGAAATTCTCAAAACGAATAAGGATTGACAGACTCGGGCCGGCTTCAATAAACCGGCAGGAAACGGAAATCGTTTCAAGGCGGAGACGGAAAATGGCGAACTCTTTTTTCGAGCGCGTATATAAATTGCTGAAACAAATTCCGAAAGGAAAAGTAGTGACTTACGGACAGATCGCGGTCATGCTGGGATGTCCGCGCATGGCGCGCCAGGTAGGCTATGCGCTGCACGTCAATCCCGAACCGGGGATTATCCCGTGTCATCGGGTGCTCAACCGTTTCGGCGCCCTGGCGCCTGCCTTTGCGTTCGGCGGAGCGGAGGTACAGGCGGCGCTGCTCGAAGCGGAGGGCATAGAGGTGCGGGAGGACTTTACGGTAGATCTCGATAAATACCGTTGGGACGGCAAGGAGGCCGTCGTGGATTTTTAAGGAGAATTATGGCAGGTATCTATATTCATATCCCGTTTTGCAGACATAAGTGCAGCTATTGCGATTTCGTTTCCTTTCCCGACAAAATCGACTATGCCGAAGCCTATATGGCCTGTCTGTATAAAGAATTGAAAATGCGCGGTAAAGAGCTGCGGGATTATACTTTCGATACGGTGTATTTCGGCGGCGGAACGCCTTCCTATATTCCGCCGAAGCTCATTCTCGGCGCGATGAATCAGATACGCAAGTGTTTTACGCTTTCAAAGGACGCGGAAGTGACGCTGGAACTCAATCCGGGTACGATCGGGGAGAGTAAAGTAAAGATTTATAAAGAAGCGGGGATCAACCGCTATTCGATAGGGCTTCAAACGGCGATAGACGAACAGCTCGCGGATATCGGACGTATCCATAACGTTCGGGACTACGTATACGCGACGAAACTTCTGAAAGGGGAAAATTTCAGCACCGACGTCATGCTCGGTCTGAAAAATCAGAGTAAAGAAGACATCGGAAAGACGATAGAGCTCGCGGCGGCATGCGGTTCGAAACACATATCCATGTATGCGTTGACGGTGGAGGACGGCACGCCCATATATACCGATTATCTCAACGGGGAGCTTCCCGATTCGGACGAAGTCGCGGATATGTACGATTTCGGAAGAGCGCTCCTCAAAAAATTCGGCTTCGAGCGTTACGAGATTTCCAATTTTGCAAAGCCGGGCTTTGAGAGCAGACATAATCTCAATTATTGGAAACGGGGCGAATATATCGGTTTCGGCGTGGCGGCAAGCTCCTTCATGAAGGGAAAGAGGTTTACGAATACCTTTAATTTGGATGAATACATGAAATGCATCATTTCCGGCTTTTATCCCGCGATAGACTGCGAGGAGGTCTCGGAAACCGATGCAAAATTTGAATTTATCATGCTCGCCTTGCGTACGAAGTACGGCGTTTCGCTTTCGGAGTATGAAAAGAGCTTCGGCAGCTCGCTCGAAGCGGATTTCCCCAAAGCATTGGAAAAGAGCGGCCGTTACCTCGAACGGGAAGGGGATACGCTGAGAATCAAAGACGAGTATTTGTACGTTCAAAACTCCGTGCTCATGCCCTTTATGGAAGAGCATGCGTGACGCGTGCCTGATTTCATAAACGGGGTATTTCTGCGTTGTCGTTCGGTCGATTCCTTTGCAACGTCTTGAACTGCGGGCTTCCGAAAATAGATAATCCTGTTTACGGAATGTGAAAAATCGGTAAGAAATAAAAATTTTTTCCGATTGCCGCAACCGAGCGAGAAAAGATTTCTACTCTTAATAGAAGAAAATTTTTCAGGATTGGCGGTCGGACGAGCGGAACGGGCGTATAAAAAGAAAAAGGCGGTGAATTGGTTATGGAAAAGCTGAATATCCGCCGCGCGGTGGTGACGGGCTGTACGGGAGCGGTGGGAACGGCTCTCGTCAAAGAATTGACAAAGCGCGGCGCGGAAGTTCTGGCGTTGTGCCGCAAGAGTTCCGAACGGACGTCCCGCCTTGCGGGACTCGAAAACGTAAAGGTCGAAGATTGTCCCTTGGAAAGGTTGAAAGAACTGACAAACGGCGGAGGAGAGCCGTTCGACGCCTTTTTCCATCTGGCTTGGTCAGGGACGACGGGGGAAGCGCGGGACGACGTTCGCATGCAAAGCGACAATATCCGTTATTCTCTGGACGCCGCGGACGCGGCCGAGAGATTCGGCTGCAAGGTATTCGTGGGGGCGGGGTCGCAGGCGGAATACGGTCCGTCGGGCGTTCCTCTCAGGCCCGATACGCCGACTTTTCCGAAAAGCGGTTACGGAATGGCAAAGCTCTGTGCGGGGCAGCTCACCCGTTTGGCGTGCCGAAGGAAAGGAATCAGGCATATTTGGACGAGAATTTTAAGTGTCTACGGTCCTTGTGACGGAAAGGGCAGCATGGTAATGTCGGCGATACAAAAATTTTTGTCGGGGGAAACGCCGAAGTTCACGTCGGGGGAGCAGATGTGGGATTACCTGTATTCCGAGGATGCGGCGCGGGCGCTGGTTTCTCTCGCCGAATCGGGAAAGGACGGAGGCGTGTATCCGATCGGAAGCGGAAAACCGAGGCCGCTCAGGGAGTTTATTTTAGCAATCCGAGACGCGGCGAACGGAGCTGCAAAGGCGGATTTCGGGGCGTTGCCGTATTCTTCGGAACAGGTGATGTTTCTTTCGGCAGATATCTCGTCCCTTGAAAAAGATATCGATTGGAGGCCTCAGATTTCTTTTGAAGAGGGGGTTCAAAGAACGGTGAATTGGTTCAAGCAGGAAAGTATCTTCTCCGCGTAAAAAAATTTGACAAAAATCGAAAATTCGTAGGGGGGGGGTAAATAGTTGCATTTTGTAAGCAATTGTACTATAATAAAAAATGTTGTTACAATTTTATTACAATCGTAACAGCAGAGACGGAGAGAGTCGAAAAACATGAAAAAATTCCCTTTGGACGGAAGCGTGTTTGAAGAAAAGGACAAGCTGGTTTCCCTGTTAAAAAATATTCTTCTCTTTACGGCTGCAATCGGCGGGGGCGTCGCGTTGATTTATTTGCTTTATCTCGCGGCGAACGCTTACGCGGGTACGGGAGTTAAGTTTTTTTATCCTCGCCTTTTCGGGGATTTTACGCAGGTAGCCTATTATTCTATTCGGAAAGACGCATATCTTTTAGAGGGCGGTTCTTCCTATTCTGCTTTGAGTCTTTTATTACTGGCTCCCTTCGCCTTGATTTTCAAAAAGGATTTAGACAAAATAGAGTATGTCGTTGAATCCGCCGAGTGGGGCGTTCCGAATATGCAGATTATTTCCTCCTGGCGGTTTTGGGTGGCATTTCTGCTTTATCAGACTGTTTGTTTTATCTGCATTTATTTTTTAATACGTCGCATGGTGGGGAACAATAAGAAAGAGGGAAAAGACATTTTTTTGATTTTTTTGTGTTGTGCCCCGAACATATATGCGCTTAAACGAGGAAACATTATTCTCGCAGCCTTAATTTTCGCATTGATTTTTTTGAATTGGTATAGAGATGAAAAGGCTTGGAAAAGAGAAGCGGCGATTTTGTCTCTTGCCGTGTCGGGCGTACTGAAATTGTATCCGCTATTTTTCTGTGCCTTTTTGCTTCACGATAAAAAATGGTTCAGGACGGCGAGGATGTTTTTTTACTTTTTCCTTTTATACCTGCTGCCGATACTTTTTTATGAAGGAGGATTTTCTGCTTATTTTGAGAATCTTTTAGCATTCGCGGGCGGGAAGGAAGCAATTCTTCATCGCAGTAACATATCGCTGGCTTCGTTTTTATATAAAATCGTTTATCAAATTGCACATTTTTTTCATACGGTTCCTCCTGTTTGGGTGAATGATGTTTGCATTGTGCTCGGTTTTATATTTCTATTTTTTTTGGCTGTTGCCGCAGTGGTGACGGAAGATTCTCTTAAAAGGTCACTCCTTTCGGCTTGCGCGATCGCCCTTGTTCCTTCCGTCAGTTATTGTTATGTGGCGATTTTTGCTTTAATTCCTTTTATAGAATATCTGAAAGAATTTGAAAAACGCAATAAGAAGGAAAATAAGGTATTTTTATTGAGTTGCTTACTGCTTTTTTTCTATCCGCTTTATTCGGAATTTTCAAATAAGCTTTTGTTTTCCGTCGGTGCGATGGTATTTATTCTTCTCGGCATAGTCGCTTGCGTAAAAATATTCAGACAGGGGGAATTCGGACGCTATATGTCCGGCCTTAAAAAACAATTTCGGAAAGAGGAAGAACGTCAATGAAAGTAGTTATCCTTGCGGGCGGCTTCGGCACCCGTATCAGCGAGGAATCCCATTTGAAGCCTAAGCCGATGGTAGAAATCGGCGATAAGCCTATTCTTTGGCATATCATGAAGGAATATTCTCATTACGGATTCAATGAATTTATCATCTGTCTCGGCTATAAGGGAGGAGAGATCAAAAGATTTTTCTCCGACTATTATCTGTATCAGTCGGATGTAACGATCAATCTTCAAACGGACGAATATACATATCACCGCAGCGCTTCGGAGCCTTGGAAGGTAACTTTGGCGGAAACGGGACTCTATACGATGACGGGCGGCCGCATCAAGCGGGTAAAGGAGTACATCGGGAACGAGACGTTTCTTCTCACCTACGGGGACGGGGTAAGCGATGTAAATATTGCGGATACCGTGCGTTTTCATAGACAGCACGGGAAATTGCTGACCATGACGACGGTCAACGTCGCTTCGAGATTCGGGGTAATAAAGCCCGATAAAAACGGTCTCATTAAAAGTTTCCGCGAAAAAGCGGACAGTGACGGTTCGCTCATCAATGCGGGATATATGGTCTGCGAACCGGAGGTGCTCGATTATATATCGGGAGATGATACGATTTTTGAAAAAGAACCTTTGGAAACGCTCGCAAAGGAAGGGCAGCTTATGGCATATCGGCATGACGGATTTTGGAAATGTATGGATACCATGCGCGATAAAGAGCAGTTGGAAGCCCTTTGGTGTACGGGCAGAGCGGAGTGGAAAACATGGTAAATCTACGGGAATTTTATAAAAATAAACGAGTTTTGATAACCGGACATACGGGTTTCAAAGGCAGCTGGCTGACCTTTTGGCTGCATGAAATGGACGCGGAAGTATGTGGGTATGCCTTGGAAGCACCGAAAGATTCCCTCTATGACCTTATCGACGGAGACGGCTTGTGTGTCTCCCGCATCGGCGACATTGCGGATTTCGAGCATTTGAAAGAAGTATTTGACGCCTTTTCTCCCGAAATCGTCTTTCATTTGGCGGCTCAGCCGATCGTGCGGGAAGGCTATCGCGCTCCGCGGACGACCTATCTCACCAACGTAATGGGGACTGTCAATCTTTTGGAGTGTATCAGATTGAACGGAAAAGTGCGGTCTTTTCTCAATGTGACGACGGATAAAGTTTATAAGAACGAGGAATGGGAATGGGGGTACCGCGAGAGCGAACCGCTCGACGGATACGATCCCTATTCCAACAGTAAATCCTGTTCGGAATTGGCGACGCATGCCTATAAGAATTCTTTTTTGGGCGCGGCGGGGACGGCAGTTTCTACTGCGCGGGCGGGCAACGTGATCGGCGGGGGAGATTTTGCTCCCGACAGAATCATTCCCGATTGTGTGCGCGCGGCTTCGGCGGGGGAGAACATTGTCGTGAGAAATCCGTATTCCGTTCGGCCGTATCAGCACGTTTTGGAACCTCTGTCGGCGTATCTGACGATTGCGGCGGAACAGTTCGTGGACGGAAAAAAAGCGGGATATTACAATGTGGGGCCGAATGAGGACGATTGTTGCCGTACGGGCGCTTTGGTGGAAATTTTTATCCGCGCATGGGGAGAAGGAATCGGGTGGATAGACAGGCACGACGGCGGTCCGCACGAAGCGAACTTTCTCAAACTCGATTGCTCGAAAATAAAAAGGACCTTTGATTGGAAACCGCGCTGGAATATAAAGTCGGCGGTGGAAAAGACCGTGGAATGGGAAAAATGCCACCTTTCGGGCGGAGATCTCAGGACCTGTATGAAAAGACAGATATGCGAATTTATAAACGGGTGAATACAGCGAATAATGGACAATAAAGAACGAGATAAAAAAGAAATTTTGCGCCTCGTGGCGGAATACTGCAATAAATATCATAAACCGAAAGCCTTTTGTGAGGGAGATAAAATTCACTATGCGGCACGGGTGTACGGCGAAGAAGAGATGACCAATCTCGTGGACAGCGCCCTCGATTTTTGGCTGACTTCGGGCGAGTATACGGAAAAATTTGAAAACGATTTTGCGGCATTTTTGGGCGTAAAGAAAGCATTTTTGGTCAACAGCGGTTCGTCTGCGAATCTTCTCGCGTTCATGGCGCTAACCTCTCCTCTTTTGGGCGAACGCAGAATCTGCCGCGGGGACGAAATCATTACGGTTGCGGCGGGTTTTCCGACCACCGTTACTCCGCCGCGGCCAATTTTCCCACTACCATCGCCCCCATTCTTCAGACTGGCGCGGTTCCCGTATTCGTGGATATCACCATTCCGCAATACAATATCGATGTTTCGATGCTGGAAAGAGCGCTGTCCCCTAAGACCAAGGCGGTAATGATAGCGCATACGTTGGGAAACCCGTTCGACCTTTCCGCCGTGAAAGCCTTCTGCGAAAGAAATCGTCTGTGGCTGGTAGAGGACAACTGCGATGCGCTCGGTTCCAAGTACACGATAGACGGACAGGAGAAATATACGGGTACGATCGGCGATATCGGCACGTCGAGCTTTTATCCCCCGCATCATATTACGATGGGGGAAGGCGGGGCGGTCTATACGAGTAATTTGCTCCTTGCGAAAATCATTCGTTCGTTCCGCGATTGGGGCAGAGACTGCGTTTGTCCCTCCGGTACGGATAACCTGTGCAGTCATCGTTTTGACAGACAATACGGGGAACTGCCGCTGGGTTACGATCATAAGTATGTTTATTCGCATTTTGGATATAATCTGAAAGCTACGGATATGCAGGCCGCCATCGGCTGTGCTCAGCTCAAACGGATAGAGGACTTTGCCGCGCGTCGCCGTCATAATTTTTCCCGCTTGAAAGAGGGCTTGAAAGGGTATACGGATAAAATCATACTTCCCGAGGCCTGCCCTTCCTCCGAGCCGAGCTGGTTCGGCTTTCTCATTACCTGTAAAGAGGGTGTGGATGCGAATAAAGTCGTGGAATATATTGAAAAACGCGGCGTGCAGACGCGTCGGCTGTTTGCGGGAAATCTGACAAAACATCCCTGTTTCGACGAAATGCGAAAGACGGGAGAAGGGTACCGAATCGTCGGAAAGCTCGAAAATACGGACAGGATTACTACATCTACGTTTTGGGTCGGCGTCTATCCGGGCATGACGGACGAAATGACGGATTATATGCTGAAAGTAATAAAGGAAGCGTTGTCGCTGTAAAGGGCGGCCGCGGGATTGGTTTTACGGAGATTATGCAAACGGAAATCCAAAGGAAAAAGATAAGTTTTCTCATTCCCTGTTATAACGAGGAGGAAAACGTAATACCTTTAAGCGAGGCGATCATCGCGCAGACGGAAAAGCTGTCTTGCGGCTACGACTACGAACTGATTTTTATCGATAACTGTTCCACAGACGGCACGCGCGCGAAGCTGGAACAGCTCTGCGCGGGGAATAAACGGATAAAAGCAATTTTCAACGCGCGGAATTTCGGGCAGTTCAATTCTCCCTTTTACGGAATTTTACAGACCTCGGGGGATTGTGTCATCACCATGTGCGCGGATTTTCAGGACCCGCCCGAAATGATTCCGTCCTTGGTTTCGGAATGGGAAAAGGGCTATAAAATCGTCTGCGCGGTAAAGACGAAGAGCGAGGAAAAGAGATTTGTGCGTTTTCTTCGTACCGTGTACTATAAACTCGTTCATCGGTTTTCCGACGTGGAGCAAATCGAGCACTTTACGGGTTCCGGGCTATACGATAAGAGCTTTGTGGACGTCCTGCGCACTTTGGACGATCCCGCGCCGTTCATGCGCGGCATCGTGGCGGAATTGGGGTATAAGAAGATAGAAATTCCCTATACACAGCAAAAGCGCCGCGCGGGAAAGACGCATAATAATTTTCATACTCTGTATGACGCGGCGATGCTCAGTTTCACGCAATATACGAAATTTCCGATCCGTTTCATCATGTTTTTCGGGATCGTTCTGAACCTGCTGAGCGTGGCGGGAGGAATAGCCTGCCTCGTATTTCATTGCCTGCATTATAACGTATTGGGGCCCGCGCTCTTTTGCGGTATGGGATTTTTCTCTTCGTTCACCTTTATTTTTATGAGTATTCTCGGAGAATATCTCCTGAACGTAAAGACGAAAGTCAATCGTCGTCCGCTGGTCATCGAAGAAAAGCGAATCAATTTCGACGAATAGAAGCGGGGCAGAATTTTATATTTGATCGAAAAAGCTCCTTAAAAAGGATAAGAGGACGGCCGCCCGTACATCGGG
>OGQX01001798.1_pt1 | contig 18310 bp, 9 predicted proteins | sample 1553291 | NCBI WGS metagenome assembly OGQX01 (sample SAMEA2580030, study PRJEB22360) | human gut metagenome | biome: human gut; feature: human-associated habitat; material: faeces | place: Denmark | collected 2008/2010
TGGAGACAAAGATAACAATTTATAAATTTACCCCTCAGGTTTTTACATTGACCCCCGGTAAATGATATTCTTTTTCTTTTAGTATCTTCTATTGACAATAGTTCTATCTGATTTAGACCCATGATGAGGTTATCTCTTTTCATCGCGATAAAATTGAGCGAGAAGTACATATCTCAACCCAAGCCGAAAACCTAATACATTTATTTGCTAAGAATACTCTTAAGACAATTAAGCATATTCAAGTTATAAAGTTTATACTTCATAAAAGAACGCCTCACCATTAAGCGATTTGATAACCTGCTTCTAAAGACCTCTGTAGAGATTTGTTATTGGAAAACTGGCGAGTATATCCACTGAAGAATTAGCCAAGTTGTTTACACGAACATAACACGATTTTGAAGGTGATAAATTTTATAATTACATTTATAAATAACTAGTTGTCTACATATGTGTTACATGTAAGATAAGAAATGTAACGAAAAACGAGAAAGATGTAATATTAATGAAGGAATGTGTATCATGCTTTAAAAAGATGTATCAAACATTCTTTATACATTTGCAATGAGACCTTTAAACTTGTTATACGAAGTCTGTGTCATGAAAAACATGGCTATGTAACACAGATCCTTGTTATATGAAAATTCACTTGTTCTTTGATAAATTATGCTTTAGCATGAGAATTTCACAAATCTGACATTAAAGTATGTAGTTTTAAGTTGATATAGCACTGACCGAAACTATATGAGGCACTATTGCAGGTTGATTATTCCATTAAAAATTATATTAGATATGAATAAAAAAAGTATAATAATTATAGTTAGCTTGCTTTACTCTTTTATCTGTTGGGGACAAGGCTTTAAGAATCCGGTTCTTCCAGGCTTTCATGCCGATCCTAGTGTTTGCCGGGTAGGTGATGATTTTTATTTGGTAAACAGTACTTTCCAGTATTTCCCAGGAGTCCCGGTTTTCCACAGTAAAGATTTGATTCATTGGGAGCAGATAGGGGCATGTTTGACGCGCCCTTCTCAAGTAAATCTGGAAAACATGGATGGTAATAACGGTATCTATGCTCCTACTATCCGCTATCATGATGGGGTATTTTACATGGTGACGACTATTTTCCCTTCTCGAAAACATTTTTATGTTTATACGGATAATCCGGCTGGCGAGTGGTCTGATCCTATTATGATAGATTTTGTGACAGGTAGTTGCGATCCTACTCTTTTCTTTGATGAAGGTAAATGTTATTTTCTTTGGAAGGATGGGACAATTAAAATTTGTGAGATTGATGTCAATACCGGTAAACAGCTATCTGAGATTAAACGTCTGTGGTCAGGAATGGGAGGACGTTATCCTGAGGGCCCCCATCTATATAAGAAAGACGGATATTATTATCTGCTGTTGGCGGAAGGGGGAACAGAACATGGTCATCATGTGACGTTGGCCCGCAGTCGTTATTTGGAAGGTCCTTACACACCATGTCCGTCGAATCCTATATTGTCCCATTTTAATAATGAGATGCAGAATAGTCCTATTCAAGGATTGGGACATGCTGATTTCGTACAAGCCCCGGACGGTTCTTGGTGGGTGATTTTTTTAGGCTATCGTACACATGGTTATTTGCAACATGTGATGGGGCGTGAAACATTCTTAGCTCCTGTGCAATGGGAGAAAGGAAGTTGGCCCGTTGTGAATAAGAATGGAACTGTTCAAATTAATATGGATTGCAAAACCCTGCCACAGGTGAAACTACCAAAAGATCCGGAAACTGATGATTTTTCTCAAACAAAGCTAGCGTGGTGTTGGAGTTATTTATGTAATCCGGTTTTTGAAAATTATTCATTGACAGAACGTAAGGGCTATTTACGTATGAAGGCAAGTGAGAAAACAATAGATCAGGTAGGAACACTGACTTTTATTGGACGCAGGCAAACTGAACCTCGTTTTCAGGCAACTACAGCTATTGATGTTTCTTCTCTAAAAGAAGGAGAAGAAGCTGGAATTACCGCTTACGCAGCTCATACTAATCATTATGATGTTGTAGTGGAATGTCGTGGGGGGAAAAAGTATGTCAAGGCATATATACGTATTGGACAAGTACGGCATGTAGAAAAAAAAATCTCATTGAATACGGACTTGATTTATCTTCGTATAGAAGGTGATTATAACTATTACCATTTGTCATATTCAGAAGATAATCATCGGTTTCTCCCTTTGGGTAAAATGGAGTATCGCTATCTTAGTACAGAAACCATCGGAGGATTTACTGGAGTTCATTTAGGGCTTTTTGCACAGCAGGCAAAAGGTAAGCCAGGTGGAAGTGTGGATGTGGATTGGTTCCGTTACAGTGTAGCAAAATAAGAAAAGATAAATATGTTCTATTAGAATAAAGAATAAGTTATGAGAGTCAGAACAATGTTTTTTAATTTGTTGTGTATGATAGTTTTGTTGCCAGCATCTCCTGCATGGGCAGCTGACACGTTTGTCGTATTTAATTCGGATAATGCCAAGTTTGGCTTGGTTACTCCCCATTGTAAGGCATTTTCGGTTTTATGTGATAAGGAGGAACATAAAGGAGTCTTGACTGCCGTAAAGAATCTGCAGACTGACTTTCAGAAAGTAATTGCCGTACGTCCGGATATGGTGTACAGTACTGATGAGACAGTACGTGTCATTGTTGGCTCTTACGATAAAAGCTCATTTATCCGTCAGTTGTTGAAGGCCGGAAAGTTGGAAAACGATCTTCTGAAAGATAAAAATGAAAAATTCATCATAACTACACTTCATAATCCTCTAAAGGGGCTCGAAGGTGATGTCTTGCTCATTGCCGGAAGTGACAAGCGCGGTACCATTTATGGAGTTTATGAGCTTTCGCGTCAGATAGGAGTTTCACCTTGGTATTGGTGGGCGGATGTTCCCGTAACGCACCAAGATGCTATTTATATAAAGGACGGTATTTATACAGACGGAGAACCCGCCATACAATATCGTGGCATTTTTATTAATGATGAATGGCCTTGCATGGGAGGATGGACCACTGAAAAATTCGGAGGGTTCAACAGCAAGATGTATGTACACGTATATGAACTTCTACTTCGCCTGAAAGCAAATTTCCTGTGGCCTGCTATGTGGAGTGCAGCGTTTTATGCCGATGACCCGATGAATAGTCCGTTGGCTGATGAAATGGGAATTATAATCGGTACCTCGCACCATGAACCTATGGCAAGAAATCATCAGGAATATGCACGTAGACGTCAAGAGTATGGACCTTGGAATTATCAGACGAATAAGGAAAACATAGACCGTTTCTTTCGTGAAGGTATCGAACGCATGAAAGGCAAAGAAGAAGTGGTGACTATAGCTATGAGAGGCGACGGTGACGCTCCAATGGGCCCCGATACTGATACACGACTTTTAGAGAATATAGTGAAGGAGCAACGTAAAATCATTTCGGATGTTACCGAAAAACCCGCTTCTAAAACTCCTCAGCTTTGGGCACTTTATAGCGAAGTATTGGAGTATTATGACAAGGGTATGAAAATTCCGGATGATGTGATGATACTGCTTTGCGATGACAATTGGGGAAATGTACGCCGTTTACCGGATCTGAATGCCAAACATCATCCCGGTGGATATGGCATGTATTATCATGTGGATTTACATGGTGCACCTCGTGCTTACCAATGGTTGAACATGACACAGATTCAGCACATGTGGGAACAATTATATCTGACATATACCTATGGTGTAGACAGAATGTGGATCCTGAATGTGGGTGATTTGAAACCTAATGAGTTTCCTACGGACTTCTTCTTGAATATGGCTTGGAATCCGGAACGTTTTAATGCTGATAATTTGCAAGATTATACCCGTAACTTCTGTAAACAGCAGTTCGGAGAGAAATATGCTGCAGAAGCAGCTCGTATTTTGAATCTGTATTGTAAATATGCATCTAGAGTGACTGCCGAGATGCTCGATAGCCGGACTTACAATCTCTCCAACGGGGAGTTTAAGGCGGTGACAGACGAATTTTTGGCATTGGAAGCCTATGCTTATCGCCAGTTTCAGATTTTGCCCGATAAGTTGAAAGATGCTTATAAAGAATTGATACTTTTTCCTGTACAAGCCATGGCCAATCTTTATGAAATGTATTATGCTGTGGCTGTAAACCGTAAATTGGCTTCTGATGATGATTTGCGCGCTAATGAGTGGGCGGACAGAGTAGAATATTGTTTTAAACGTGATGCTGATCTCTGTTATGATTATAATCACAATATTGCAGGCGGAAAATGGAACCATCTAATGGACCAAACTCATATCGGATATACTAGCTGGGATGAACCCAAGGGAGGTAATATAATACCTGAGGTGAAACGTGTGGATGTAAGCTCTTGCAAATCTGGAGGATATGTGTACGAAGAGACCCGGGGAGTAGTTGTTATGGAGGCTGAACATTTTGCGGAAAGCACTCAAGGAAGTAATACTCGATGGACAGTTATTCCAGATTTGGGACGTACACTCTCAGGGTTGGCATTAATGCCATATGATAAACCAGTGGAGGGTGCTTCATTAACATATCGGATGAATATTAAAACAGAATCAAGAGGAGTGCGCTTGCGATTGATTTTGGATAGTACATTGCCTTTTATAAAAGGAGGACATAGCTATGCTGTTAGTTTGGACAACGGAAAAGAACAGATTGTCAACTATAATTCAGATTTGATTTGGGCCAATTGCTATACAAAAATGTATCCTGCAGGTGCTGCTCGAATTATAGAGTCGATTGTGCATTTTCCCGATGTCAATTGGGAGAAAGGTACACATACACTGACCATTCGTCCGTTAGCTCCTTCTATAGTACTACATAAAATTGTGGTGGATTGCGGTGGAGATGAACCAAGTCGTTTAAATCTTATCGAAAGCCCTTATCGGAGAGAACAATAAGTATATTATACTTTATCAATTGATTAAAGCGCTCTGTGACTTATCTTTGTGGTCTAAAAGGGGCATCCTGTAAATACAATAAAATTGAAAGTGTGTCTTCAGATATGATAGTCTCAACCACAATCAAAGGTGCGCCCAATTATACAACTACCATCAATGCCTTAGTCCGTTTCATAGATAAAGAAGACAATAAACTAACTATCTCTTACGATGATGGTTATTTAGATATTCTTACTATCAATGGACTTATAGCTAATAGATTGCTTCTCGCCTTTGAAGATTGGGACAATACGGATGACGATGGTTTAGAGTTGGACGATATTACTACAACTACTTATAAAAAGATTGGCTAATTATCAAACTAATTTAAATCAGAGCAGCATTTGAGGAAACTCTTATGCTGTTTTCCTTTTTATAAAGCTACTACAATTCTAAGAAATACTTCTATATATAACCCCATTCGCAAGAATGTTGCAGCAGTTTATAATATATAATCTTCTATTTCTTGAGCAGCTACAGCATAAATCGGTGTAAGTTGCTCAAAATGGGAATCTCTTGTAAAACGAGAGCCGTTGGTGATCATAGCTAATTGACCCACATTCCTTTTTCCGCAAATCTTAATGTAACATAATAATACCTTCTTGCCAATAGCAGTTTATTGACTGCATCGCAGTTAGTTACAACTCCACATGTATGAATTTGTACTTTTTATGGACAATTACAGATTTCACATTTCTTATACAATCCATACATTTGCACATCCTAATTTTTTAATTTTATTTTTATGAGACCAAAAGTTATCTTAAATCTTTTATTCATCCTTTTCTGTTGTACAGCAGTACAGGCACAGACAGGAAGACAGATTACAGGTAAAGTAATTGATGCCATGGGAGAGTTGCCCGGGGTAAGTGTTGTAATTAAAGGAACAACCAATGGAACAACCACAGATTTAAACGGAGAGTTTAAATTGGACAATGTAAAAAGTGGTGATGTTTTACAGTTTTCATTTATTGGTTATAAAACGGAAAATGTCAAAGTAGGCAATCAAAGTAAATTTGATATTACAATGACAGAAAATACCCAAACCTTGGAAGAAGTGACCGTTGTTGCTGTAGGATATGGTGATGTCAGAAGACGTGACCTGACCGGTTCTATCGGTTCTGCCAATATGGGCGATTTGACCAAGACTCCTGTCAGCAATATTACCGAAAGCCTCGGAGGACGTATTGCCGGTGTACAGGTTTCATCCGGTGACGGTGGACCGGGAGATAACTTTAATATAGTAATCCGCGGTGCCGGTTCATTGACCGGAAGTACAGCTCCGCTTTACGTTATCGACGGATTCCCTTCCGAAAGTTCCGGCTTAGGATCAATAAATCCTAATGATATTGAATCCATAGACATCTTGAAAGATGCTTCCGCCACAGCTATCTATGGAGCACGCGGTGCCAATGGTGTAGTTATCGTAACCACCAAAAAAGGCGGAGCTGGAAAACCTACCATTACATACAACGGTAGCGTAAAAGTAGGTCTTGTAAAAAACACACCGGAAGTGATGAATGCCTATGACTTTGTCATGTTGCAACAAGAAATCATGGGCAGCGGAGAAGAATTCCAGAAAAACTATATAACCGAACTTTATCCTACACTGGATGCCTATCACAATGCCCAATCTTACGATTGGCAAGATTATATCTACCGTACCGCTCTCAGCCATAACCATCATATATCCATGACCGGTTCGCAAGGCGACTTGAAATACACCACATCTTTGTCTTACGATGACACACAGGGAGTTATCATCAACTCCGGCGTAAAACGCTATCAAGGACGTGTGAACCTGAGCCAGAAAGTAAACAACAAACTGAAGATTGACTTTACAGGAAACTATGCCAGCACCGTTCAGGACGGTCCTACTGTATCAGGTGCCACAAGTTCCATGTCTACCGCCTATATGTATAGCGTATGGTCTTTCCGTCCGGTATCTCCTACTGGAAGCGATCTTCTCAACCAAATGTACGATGAGGGCGTCAATATGAGTGAAGACTACCGATTTAACCCCGTGAAGTCTGCTCAAAACGAATACCGTCATAAGACAACCAATAACCTCCAATTTAATATAGGTGCCGAGTATGAGATAATTAAGAAACTCAAACTGAAAGTTACAGCCGGATATACATCAACCGACTACAAAAACGAAGAATTCAACGGTTCTCAGACACGCACCGGTAACAGCCATCCCTCCAACACTCAAAGTAAGGGAATAAACGCTTATCTATACCAAAGCGAAGCAAGAAGTTACCTGAACGAAAATACACTCAGCTACCAGCTGAACAAGAACTCTCATAATTTCAATGCGATGCTCGGTATGTCTGTTCAGAAAAATACCAGCTATATACATTCTATACGGACGGAAAAAATCAGCAATGAATCTTTTGGCATGGCAGGACTCGATAAGGGAAGCACACCGGCCGTAAACTCTTCCAAAGGCGAAAACAAACTGATGTCTTATTTCGGACGTATCAATTATAACTACGACTCCCGTTACTATATAACAGCTACCATGCGTGCCGACGGTTCTTCCAAATTTGCCCGCGGCAACCGTTGGGGTTATTTCCCTTCCGGCTCTTTGGCATGGGCTTTTGCGCGTGAATCTTTCATAGCCGAAAATGCCAGCTGGCTGTCAAACGGTAAGCTGCGTTTCAGCTATGGCCAGACCGGTAACAACCGCATAGGCAACTATGACTATATGGCACACCTCATCACTGATGACGATCTTTACAAATATCCGTGGAACGGTCAGTTTGTACCGGGTTATGTATTGAGCAGCATGCAGAATGAAAAGCTGAAATGGGAAACAACCGAACAATTAGACCTCGGTTTGGACCTCGGCTTCCTCGACGGACGAATTAACCTGAATATGGACTATTACATCAAAACCACCAAGGACTTGTTGCTTGATGCCGATATATCTGCCAGCTCAGGCTTCTCTTCTGCTACCTTAAATGTTGGAAAATTGCGTAACAGCGGTTTGGAAATCACTTTGGAAACAACCAATATCAAAACTAAAGATTTCAGTTGGAATTCCAGCTTCAACATCGCTTTCAACAAGAATGAAATCATAGCCTTGAACTCAGGACAACCTTATATGACCAGCTATATCAGTTGGGATAACAAATATAAAACCACTCCGGCATATATCAGCAAAGTAGGTGAATCTGCCGGTAAAATGTACGGCTTCATCTATGACGGAACTTACAAATACGAGGACTTCAACAAAACAATAGATGAAAACGGCAAAGAGGTATATACCTTAAAAGAAGGCATCCCGTATTACGTAGCCGGTACTCAACCGGGAGACCCCAAATACCGTGACCTGACAGGTGAAGGCGAAATCAACGATAAGGACAAGACCACTATCGGTAACGGTCAGCCCAAACACATAGGTGGTTTTACCAATAATCTGGTTTGGAAAAACTTCGACTTGAACATCTTCTTCCAATGGAGCTATGGCAATGATATTCTCAATGCCAACCGCATGGTGTTCGAAAACCCTGCTGCCAAACAAAATACCAATATGTTTGCTGCCTATACTAACCGCTGGACTCCGGAAAACCCCACCAGCAACATACCGAGAGCCCGGGCGCAAGGTTCCAATGAATACAGTTCACTCTATGTGGAAGACGGCTCTTTCCTGAAACTCAAGAACATCTCATTGGGATATAATTTCGAGGCAAAAACACTGAAGCCCTTGCATATAAGCAGCGCACGTGTTTACCTTTCTGCCGAAAACATTGCCACTATCAGCGGTTATTCCGGAAGCGACCCGGAAGTTTCTACCCGTAATTCTCCATTGACACCGGGCTTTGACTGGTCTCCATACCCTCGCGCCTTCAGTATGTCATTGGGATTAAATGTAACATTCTAACCAAATATTAAAAATGAGACTGATATGAAAACAGTATATAAATTATTCCATGCAACAGTTTTAACATTATGCTCTGCCATAATGCTGAGCTCCTGCGACAGTTTTTTGGATACAAAGCCTTATGATTTCACCGCTCCGGAAACTTTTTACTCCAATGAAAGTGAATGCACGGCTGCTTTGGCCGGAGTCTATTATACTTTGGTCTACGAGAAGGTATACGGAAACAATTACTCATGCATGATATCCAACATAGACGACCTGAGTTACTACCAGCGCCAAAGCGGACAATTGGCAAGTCAAGTCTATGGCAACGACCATAATCCGGGAAACCAACATGTATGGGGTACATGGGAGACTCTTTACAAAGGAATCAACAATGCCAACGTTTTTCTTGAGAATGTTGACAAAGCCGACATGGATGAAAGTGTGAAAACACGAATGAAAGGTGAAGCTAAATTTCTCCGTGCATATTTTCACTTCCTGTTAGTACAAGGTTGGTACGAAGTACCCATCCGCAAGACCTCATTCAAAGATGTGAATAATTCATCCATAGAAGCAACTCCCCATGCCGATGCTTTGGATTGGATTATCGGAGAAATGGAAGAATGCGTAAACTTGGTTGATGACCAGACCTATGATAAGTCTCCCTCTTATATCAAAAAGAATACAGTAATGGGTATCCTTGCCCGCGTATACTTGTGGCGTGCCGGATATCCCGCCAACGGCGGACAGCCTTATTATGCCAAAGCTGCATATTGGGCCAATGAAGTGAAAAAGTCGAATAAGCATAAGATGAATCCGGATATCTATGCTATCTGGAAGAACATGGCAGCCGACAAATATGATACCGAATACAATGAAAGCATCTGGGAAGCCGAATTTATCGGTAACCGTACTGCCGACGGCATAGGAAACTATACAGATGGGCGTATAGGAAATGTTATAGGCAATCTTCAAAAATGCACCAAAGCTACCGGTAAGGGATACGCCTATGGCTTTTATGCAGCCACTCTGATACTTTGGGATTTATTCGAAGAAAACGATAAGCGCCGCGACTTGTCCATCGCTCCTTATTGGTATGATGTAAACGACAACAAAAAAACATGGACAAACAAACAGATTGTCCAACGTTCATGTGGAAAGTTCCGCCGCGAATGGGAAACCTCTTCTATGAAAGAGAAGAGTTATACTCCTGAAAACTATCCGATTTTACGCTATGGTGATGTCCTTTTAATGCTGGCTGAAGCAGAAAATGAAGCCCATCAAGGACCTACGGATTTAGCATACGAATGCATTAATGAGATACGCCAACGTGCAGGCATATCCAAATTGGAGGGTTTGTCCTATACAGACTTCCAACAAGCCGTCCGTGACGAACGTGCCCGTGAGCTCTGTTTTGAGTCTCTGCGGAAATATGATCTGGTACGCTGGGGTATTTATGTAGAAGCCGTACACGACAAATTAGGAGCTGCGACTCAAGATAAACGCTGGGCTACAGGAAACCAGTTTATCGGTGCACGCGATTATGCAGCACGTACACAAGAAAAACACCAGTTCCTCCCCATTCCGACAAAAGAACTGGATGTAAACGGCAAATTGGAACAGAATAAATATTGGCAATAACCTAAATAAAAGAACTACAATTCTTCTAACCTTCAACTTTTTTTATTAACTTAACCGAAAGAGGTTGTTTCATGGCATGAAGCAGTCTGCCGTTCCGTCCGGAAAGAGATGGCGGCAGAGTGCCTCTACATCGGAGACAACCTCTTTTTTTTGCATACCTGCTAAAATTTCGAAATATGTACCGATTCTATTTGTTATATTGTTTGTTTTTATGCCTTGGCAACATACTCTTTGCACAGACAACCGGATTTGAAAAAGGAGTGCCACAATCCTTCTGCACAGTACAACCAAACGAACTCTCTTCCTCAGAAGAGTTCTACAAAGAAGGGAAAAGAAGCCTTGCATGGCAATTTTCTCCCCGTTCCGTGCTCACCGTCAAACTAGATACTCCCCTACATCTGGACTCCGTATCAAAAGAAAAGCGCGGGATTACACTATGGATTTACAACGAACAAGTCAGAAAAGATTCACTGCGCTTTGAATTCTTCTCTCCAACGGGTCATATATCCTATAGGTTCGGTTTCCGGCTAAACGCTCAGGGTTGGCGTGCCTGTTGGATAGGCTTTGCCCACATGAAAGGAGATAAGCAAGAGAATACAATCGCCGGTTACCGTATTGTTGCTCCGGACAACAACGGACGCGTATTCTTCGACCGTCTCGTTTTCCCCGTAAAAGAAATGAATCAACGCACCACTCCCGACATGCAGATGCCTTACAATAATTCACTTACATTTAGAGACTTATGGCATTGGTGTCGTGTATGGCAATGGGAACAGCTGGAATATGACCTGCCTCTTCCTGCTACGCTGACTCCGACAGAGAAGCAGGAATTACAAACCATAGAAGAACGGCTGACAAAAGTCCTGACAGCGGATAAAGTTTCACAAGGCAAAATCGACAAAGCCTATGCTACATTCCAAAAAGCACAGATACAACGCTCCGGAAACGGCTTTACAGGAGCTCCTCTTGTAGTTCCCGATGACAAGTTGAACCGCAAAAAGGGAGAAATATCCCTCAACGATCTGGAAACAATGCTCTCTGGATTTGCCTATGATGCCTATTACAATCAATCCAAAGATGCAGAACACAAATATTTTTTAGTCTGGGACTATGCCATGAACCAAGGATTTGCTTTCGGAAGCGGCATGGGAACCAACCACCATTACGGCTATCAGATAAGAAAAATATACACCACAGCCTGGCTGATGCGCGACAAAATACGGCAAGCTTCCACATGCGATAATATCCTTTCAACACTATCGTTCTGGGCAGCCTTACAGGAAACCCGTAAGGCATGCGGCAAAAACCGCGACGAGTTACTGGATACATGGCATACATTGCTGATGCCTAAAATTGTTTCAGCCATGATGACAAAGGATGAGAGAGAAAGGGTCCGCGCACTGAAAGGACTTTCACGTTGGGTATCCACTTCGTTGAGATATACTCCCGGTACGATTGGAGGTATTAAAGTAGACGGTACCACTTTTCACCATGGCGGCTTTTATCCGGCCTATACCACGGGAGCACTTGCTATGCTGGGACAATTCATCAATCTGACTAACAAGACTTCTTATCAATTGACCTTATCTGCCAGAAAGGTACTGAAATCCGCTCTTATCGCCATGCGCAACTATTGCAACAAATACGAATGGGGCGTAGGTATCAGTGGCAGACATCCTTTCGGCGGTTCCATGAAAGATGACGACATAGACGCTTTTGCCTACCTTGCCCTATCCGGAGACTTCTCGGATAAAGGAGAACCGTTTGATCATCAACTGGCCGCAGACTATTTGCGCCTTTGCAAACGTAATACCCCTGAAGCCGCTTACTTCAAACAACAAGGGATACTTCCGGCAACAGCGCCGCAAGGCTTTTTTGTATACAATTACGGTTCTGCCGGCATTTTCCGCCGCAATAACTGGATGGTTACGCTCAAAGGATATAACACAGATGTATGGGGAGCGGAAATTTACACAAAAGACAACCGGTACGGTCGGTATCAAAGTTACGGTTCGGTACAAATAATGGGGGCTCCTTCCCGCAAAGCCAGCGGTTACAATGAAAATGGCTGGGATTGGAACCGACTGCCCGGCACCACCACCATACACCTGCCCTTCGAACTGTTGAACAGTCCTCTGCCTGGTACTACCATGGCACGCTCCAAGGAAAAATTCGCCGGTGCAAGTTCTCTGAAAAACCAAAACGGAATGTTTGCCATGAAATTAATGGAACGAGACCTTAAAAACTTTACCGGCGATTTCGTAGCACGAAAGTCGGTATTTTGTTTCGATAACCGCTTAATCTGCCTTGGCACAGACATCAAGAACAGCAACAGCGACTATCCTACGGAAACAACGCTTTTCCAACACGTCTTCCGACCGGGAAAAGATTTCATCAGGATTACCGGAGAAAAAGAACAGCAAATAGGGCTGCAACAGGAACTACCTGCCTCGGATACACAACCGGTCTGCCTTGAAGACGGCTGCGGTAACCTGTATTTTGTGAAAGACGGAAAGGTAAAGGTGCAAATCACAGAACAGGAATCGCGCCACGAAAAGTTACGCACCCCCACTACCGGAACATTTGCGTCGGCATGGATAGCTCACGGAACAGCTCCCAAAGATGGAAGCTACGAATACATGGTATGGATACAGCCTTCTGGAAAAGAACTGAAGACCCATGTGCCGGCAGCCACCTACAAAGTGATACAACGCGACCGCAAGATGCATGCCGTAAACGATGTTCTGACAGGCACCATGGCATACGCTGTCTTTGAAGATACCAAACCGACTGCCGATAATGTTTTCTCTTTCTTGCCTGCAGAAACAATGGTGATGTATCAAAAAGAGAATAATGCCTTGGTAATGAGTGTGTGTACTCCCGACCTCAACATTGCGGAAAAGACATTCACAACCAAAGAACCCAGCCGTATCATAATAAAAGAGTTGGAACTGAAAGGTAAATGGCATGTGTCTGCTCACGACAAAAGAGTGAAAACGACATACCGGACCGGCACAACCCAACTGAGTGTGGAATGCCAGCATGGGCAACCTGTAGAGTTTACCCTGGTTCAATAAAGCCTCAGCAGACAACTGGTCTACCTCCTGCCGGTTGTCTGCTGGCAAAACTCCTCAATCATATCACAATTATCGCTATCTTTGCACCGTTACTCAAACAATGCCCATGACACTGACTGAAGAAACACTCCGATTTATCCGGGAGCATCGCAAAGACAACGTACGCAACCTTGCTTTACAAGCACACAAGTATCCGACAGTAGACGTACCTGCCGCTATCATCCAAATTGTGGGACGCCAAATAGCAGAAGAAAAAATACCCGCTTGGGCAGCACGGGAAGGTATTCTTTACCCGGCACATCTTTCCATGGAACAATGCTCCTCGGAAGTAACGGCAAACTATAAGGTCAAAATAGTTTCAGACACGGGATACGGCAGGCCAGCCGCAAAACCTTTACCGACCTCACCGGCGGTTTTGGCATCGACTGTGCCTTCCTATCTGCCTGCTTCCAACAGTCCGCCTATGTGGAGCGGCAGGAAACACTCTGTACAATAGCAGCTCATAACTTTTCGCTTTTAAATTTAAAACAGGTCATGGTCTGCCATGAAGACAGCATCCGTTATCTGCAAATGATGAAACCCGTAGATTGGATATTCATAGACCCCGCCCGACGTGATGGACACGGAGGCAAAACAATAGCTATCAGCGAATGTGAGCCAGATGTTTCCGCTTTGGAAAATTTACTGCTTGAGAAAGCATCACACGTTCTGGTTAAGTTATCTCCCATGCTGGACCTTACCCTTGCACTGCATGACTTGAAACATGTACAAGCCGCCCACGTCGTTTCCGTCAACAACGAATGCAAGGAACTGCTCCTTGTATTAGAGCGCGGAAAGGAATTAGTACCAGAAGAAATCCCTATCCACTGCATCAACCTCACTGCATCGCAGAAAGTTCAAAAGCTCCTGTTCACCCGCCAACAGGAGAAAGAACATACATGCCCGTATACTCCCACATTGAAAACATACTTGTACGAACCCAATGCATCCATCCTAAAAGCCGGAGCCTTCCGCAGCGTTTCATCTATATATAATGTAGAGAAACTGCACCCCAACAGTCATCTTTATACTTCCGACGAGTATATACCGGACTTTCCCGGACGCAAGTTCCGCATTACCGATAGCAGCAGTCTCAACAAGAAAGAACTTAAAAAGCTGATAGGAACGGAAAAGAAGGCCAACCTCACAGTGCGTAATTTTCCTGCCAGCGTAGCCGAGTTGCGAAAACGCCTGAAGCTGGCGGAAGGTGGGGACATGTACCTGTTTGCAACGACTCTTGCCGATGAGAAAAAGCTGTTGATTGCCTGTAAACAGCCTTAATATACAGTTAAAGCAAATAAAAGTAAAGTACATTCCAATCTTATAATCTGTCATTCAGTACATACAAGATAAATTATATCGTCCCCTGATGCATCATTTGCAATTGGTTTGTAATATTATCGTTACCGTTTCTTCAAAATTCCGTAAGACAGACGTAATCCCATACCTATACTTTTGCCGCAGATTATTAACAGATAATAACAGGTATGAAACAAATTGTAAGAGCATTCTTATTCCTTCTAGTATTCGCAGCGGCCAGCAACACGACAATGGCCGACGAAAAAGCAAATATCGTTAAGCAAGGTACGGTACGCGGCCGTATCATCGACGTAACCAAGCAAACTCTCCCGGGTGCTTCAATCTACATCGAGAAACTACACACAGGCGTGACAAGCGACGTCAACGGCTTCTACACTTTCCCCAACCTCGACCCGGGAACCTATACAGTGAAGGTGAGCTATGTAGGCTACTCACCCGTAGAACTGAAAATTACAATTCCCGCCGGACGCACTTTAGAGAAAGATGTGGTACTGAACGAAGGGGTCGAACTTCAGGAAGTAGTTGTAGGCGGCGCATTTCAGGGACAGCGCCGCGCCATCAACGCCCAAAAGAGCAACTTGGGAATTACCAATGTAGTATCTGCCGACCAGGTAGGCAAATTCCCCGACTCCAACATCGGCGATGCCTTAAAGCGTATCTCCGGTATCAACGTGCAGTACGACCAGGGAGAAGCCCGCTTCGGACAAGTACGCGGAACAAGCGCCGACCTGAGCTCCGTAACTGTCAACGGCAACCGTGTACCCTCTGCCGAAGGTGATACCCGTAACGTACAGCTCGACCTGATTCCGGCCGACATGATTCAGACTATCGAAGTAAACAAGGTAGTAACCCCGGATATGGACGCCGATGCCATTGGCGGCTCTATCAATCTGGTAACGAAGAACTCGCCCTATAAGCGCAGCATTGCTGCCACCGCAGGAACAGGCTACAACTGGATTAGTGAAAAAGCCCAGCTGAACCTGGGATTTACCTACGGTGACCGTTTCTTCAATGATAAATTAGGGCTGATGGTATCTGCCTCCTATCAAAATGCCCCCTCCGGTTCTTACGACACCGAGTTTACCTGGGAGCAGGATAAAGACGGCAAAGCATACGTCAACGACTACCAAATGCGCCAGTATTACGTAACCCGCGAACGTCAAAGCTACTCCGCCGCTTTGGACTGGGACATCAGTACCAACCACAAACTCACTTTCAAAGGTATCTTCAATAACCGCAACGACTGGGAAAACCGTTACCGCACTAACCTGAAAGACCTTGAGCCGGACGGCAGCGCCACCGTACGCATACAAACCAAAGCCGGAACGCCCGATAACCGCAATGCCCGTCTGGAACGCCAGCGCACGATGGATTTTTCACTTGGCGGTGAACATTTCTTCGGACTTCTTTCCATGGACTGGCATGCAAGTTATGCCAAAGCCAGCGAAGAGCGTCCCAACGAGCGCTACATCGACTTCCAACTCAAGAAACAGAAATTCGATATAGACCTGAGCAACGAATGCCAGCCTTTCGCATCTCCCAAAGACGGTTCTACAATGACCTTGAATGACGAATTCAGCCTGAAAGAACTGACCGAGCAACAGGAAGACATCAAAGAGCAGGACTTGAAATTCTCTGCCAACTTCAAACTCCCGTTCAAGAATGGCAACAAACTGAAATTCGGCGCAAAGGTAGTTCGTAAAACCAAAGATAAAGCTGTGGACTTCTACGAATATTCTCCGCTGGACGAAGATGCTTTTATGGAAAACAGCCTTAAAAATACTGTTGACCAATCCAACAAGCACTTTATGCCCAATAACAAATACCAGACAGGAATCTATGCCAGCAAGGAATACACCGGAGCATTAGACCTTAACAACCCTGCATTGTTCGAGAAAGAACAAGTACAGGAAGAACTGGCAGGTAACTTTGAGGCACGCGAAACGGTCAGCTCCGGCTATGTCCGCTTTGACTCAAAAATCACAGACCGCATAGAGCTGATGTCCGGCTTGCGTATCGAGAACACCAATCTGGCTTATACCGGACGTACATACGATGCAGACGAAGACATCACCGGCAAGACCGAACGTCAGCGCAACAGCTACATTAATTTCCTGCCTTCGCTGCTGGTAAAGTGGAATGTAAACGATGACTTCAAGGTACGCGGTTCATTTACCCAAACACTGTCACGTCCCAAGTACTCGGCTCTTGTACCGAGCGTAAACATCAAGCGCTCCGATAATGAAATCACTATCGGTAATCCGGAATTGAAACCGACCACATCCTACAACTTCGACTTGAGCGCCGACTATTATTTCCGCAGCATCGGTCTGGTCAGTGCCGGTATCTTCTACAAGAAAATCGATGATTTCATCGTAGACCAAGTCAGCACCAACTACGAATATCAGGGCAATGTATATACTCGATTCACACAGCCCAAGAATGCGGGCAACGCCAACCTGCTCGGAGTAGAACTCTCTTACCAACGCGACTTCGGATTCATCGCCCCTGCCTTGAAGTGCATCGGCTTTTACGGAACTTACACTTATACGCACTCCCGCGTAGAAGACTTCAACTTCGAAGGGCGCGAAAACGAAGAAGGCCTCAGTATGCCGGGTTCACCGGCACACACCGCCAATGCTTCGCTCTATTTCGAGAAAGCCGGACTGAACATCCGCGTAAGCTATAATTTCGCTTCCGACTTTATCGATGAAATGGGTGAAAGCACTTTCTACGACCGTTACTACGACAAAGTGAACTACATGGACGCCAATGCAAGCTATACGTTCGGAAAGAAAATAAAGACTACATTCTATGCCGAAGCCAATAACCTGCTGAACCAGCCTCTCCGCTACTATCAGGGAACGAAAGACCGTACCATGCAAGCCGAATACTACGGTGTAAAGGTGAATGCCGGAGTGAAGATTAATTTTTAAACACATCACCACAGAGAGACAGAGCATTTTCTTTTGTAACACACCAAATGAAAAAACAATGCAACCGTATACCCTCTGCAGTGAATAAATAACATCCAAACAATGAAGAAAATATTCTTTTTACTATTCGTCGCCCTGCTGGGCAACTGGGCAAGTGCCCAAATTACCGATTATTCCGTATTCGACAAAAAGTTCAACTTCTATGTAGCCAATGACCTGGGACGCAACGGCTATTATGACCAGAAGCCCATTGCCGAACTGATGGGAGTAATGGCAGAAAACGGCACAGATCCGGAGTTTGTACTCGCTGCGGGTGATGTGCACCACTTTGAAGGCGTACGTTCCGTCAACGACCCGTTGTGGATGACTAATTACGAACTGATTTACAGCCATCCCGAACTGATGATAGACTGGTTTCCTTTGCTGGGTAATCATGAATACCG
>OGQX01001803.1_pt1 | contig 18277 bp, 15 predicted proteins | sample 1553291 | NCBI WGS metagenome assembly OGQX01 (sample SAMEA2580030, study PRJEB22360) | human gut metagenome | biome: human gut; feature: human-associated habitat; material: faeces | place: Denmark | collected 2008/2010
CTTCTTTTTTGCTACAATCTTCTATCTATCACTCCATTTTTCGGAAGAACCTTATTTCTTCCCAGCCCTCTTCTGTTAGCGGCACGCTGTCGGTCTTGCTGCCTCGCAATTCTTGAATCTTTTGGGCAGTATCTATCCTCCTAAGAATGAAATTGCGCATTGCGGAGAGTTGAATCTCCTTGTGATGCAATTCCTCGTTGTGTATCTTTTCTTCTTGGAGCAACTTTTCTTTCTCGGTCTTCAGCTTGAATTTTGCATTTGACTTAAATTGCCGGTAACAATGCAGAATAAATATAATTATAGCCAGACCGAGCAAGGATGCGATGACTATGAGCCAAGACAAGACACGTGTTTTACCTTTAGCAATGCCCTCCTCATATTTTGTTTTCACTAAGGAATTATAATATTTTTGTTTGCTATCCAGCTCTTTTCCATACATTTCTTCTATATAGTGATATGCAGAGTCTGCGAATGAAATAGCTTTAGAATAATCGTGCTCCTTTATCGCAGCTAAATGACGTATATAATAAGCTGTGTATAACTCTGAGAGATTTTCTGTTTGTATTGTGTTCAAAAGGGCATTACATTGTTTAATTGAGTCAGCATTCAGATAAGACCAAGCCAGATTTAGCATTTTGGATGATTGATCTGCATTGTCAAGTTTGCACGATTGATAGGAGTACCATAAAGATTCTTTGTAGTTCTTCTTTTCTGCCAAAACAGAAGCCATGTCCTGATAGACATCAGAAAGAATGCCTGAATCTTTTACCTCATAGGCTACAGACATGGCTTCTTTGCATTTCTTCTCCGCTTCGTTTACACTATCTGCGAAAAGTAAACACATACTTACGTTTAGTTTCGTGTAAACTATATTTGACTTTGAGGCTTCTGGTATACTTGAGTATGTCGTTTCTGCATGCCTTGCCACTTCTACAGCCTTTCGAGGATTTGTTTGACTTAGCACTCGAGAATATTTCTCCAATGCCATACATTGTGTATATCTGTCCCCATTCTTTTCAGAAACAGCTGCTGCCTTCTGCAAACAGTCCATAGCCAGTTCTGTGCTGTCGTTGAGCATGTAGTATTTGCCCATATAGTATTCACACTTGGCATAGAGCGAGTCATCCTCTCTATTATTATAATAGGTATAGGCCGTCCTTAACAAAGAGTCGTTGTCAACATCCAGCCCGCTCTTGTCCTGTGCTATGGTGTAGACAAGGGCATACCGCGCCATTTCGGCTTTACTAAGTTTTTTCTGGTTGACACCATTAAGTACCGATAAGGCACTGTCCGGTGCTGTTGCCGACAATTGGTAAGCGACATCAATGGATTGGTTGTGCCTCTCCTTACAACCAGTCATCAAAAGCGCAACGAAAACGAATAAAAATATGATAGTCCTGTTATTCATGGATCTTAAATTTCGACAAAGTTACGCAATAATCATCATTGAAGCAAATATCAAAGGTCTATTTCTTCTATTTGGTTATCAATATTATCTGTCTAATAATCAACGGCATGAAAATTATAGTTGAATTCGAAGGTCTATTTATGCGTCTACCATGCAGCAAATAGTGACTCTTCTTAATGGAAAAGACATTTATTACGAATTGCGAAGACAATTTCATCATGTACTCTTCTTTGCTTTCTGAATCTCAGTCTTATGCTCATCCATGAACATCCGCAGGATGGTTGATGACATCTTTGGTCGGCACACGCTTGCCTCATCTGAGGTTGAATGCTTCAATTTGACGGTACAGCCCCTTGTCCATCCACACCTTCGACTCGGCAAACTTACCATGTCATAAAGCAGACCTTCTTAGGTTTTGGCTCTTCCGTTGACACTTGCCAAGATAGAGCCGGAGTTTTATTGGCCTGTCTGAATACCTTTTTCTCATCTTGTCAACACCTTATTATATATAGTACGTAGAGGCACCTCACAAGGCGCAGAAGCATGTGCAGGAAGTAAGACATTAAAGAAAAATTGAAAAAAGTCGGCTAAATGTTTGGCAGTATAAAATAATTGTCGTACCTTTGCACTCGCTTACAAAAAGATATGGCTCCGTAGCTCAACTGAATAGAGCATCTGACTACGGATCAGAAGGTTCCGGGTTTGAATCCCAGCGGAGTCACTTCTTAAGCAAGCAACTTTATAACGGTTTGGCTCCGTAGCTCAACTGAATAGAGCATCTGACTACGGATCAGAAGGTTCCGGGTTTGAATCCCAGCGGAGTCACAAGAAGAGGGTGTATCAAAATTCTGGTTCATCCTCTTTTTCGTATTATTTTTAAAAAACAAAGCCTCGACTTTCACAAGCCGGGGCTTTGTCATATCACAAAGATTTAGTATCTTTGTGGTATAAAACGAATTACATGGCAAAAGTACACTTTCGGGATTACAATCCCAAACAAATTATCCTTTTTCCTCAACGTCTTGACAAAGATATTGCAACAAACGTTTATACAGAAATTTAGCAAGATTTTCAACGCTTGTTTTTACTGCCTTACAAATGATTGTTCGCTGCGTAGATTTTAATCATTCCCTGCGTAGCGAACGATCTTTTTCTATAGCGTTACAACATTGGGAACATAGCTTCGTCCCCGCAAGAACATAGCTTCGACCCCGCAAGAATGCAGCTTCAAACCCACTCAATCAAGGGCAACAGGATCATCGAGGTCAACCACCGTCTTGCCAAATACAGAAAGCAGGATGCACCATAAAACTTAATTATGATACACCCTCAATGAGCCCACCCTAAGCACAAGGTCATGTGATGATCAGACGTTGTGCTTAGGGCGGGCTTTTTTGTTCTTAAGAATTAGAGAATGTGTGGTGCTTGAAAGGAAAAAAGTTTTTGTTTCGCTATGATCAACTAACGCACACCTATTATATATATGGGGCTGTTGTGGGAGAGCAAATATGTCTTTTATGTCTTTCTGTCTTAAAATAAATATGTCTTTTCTGTCTTTCTGTCTTAAAAATAATATGTCTTTTATGTCTTTCTGTCTTAATAAAAAGGGTCTTTTGTCTTGTCTGTCCCTTCTGTCAAACAACACAACTTGCAGAAAATTAGTTAATTATTTGCGTATTTGGAAAATTAGATGTAATTTTGCAACCGCAAATTGTGGTACCATGTATTGATGGCGCCCGGTTGCGTATGTTTCACATTTAAAATAATAAAACCAAAACAAAATGATTATTGTACCAGTAAAGGATGGCGAGAACATCGAAAGAGCTCTCAAGAAGTTCAAGAGAAAGTTTGAAAAGACAGGTGTGGTGAAGGAGCTTCGCGCTCGTCAGCAGTTTGACAAGCCCTCTGTTAAGAAACGTCTCAAGATGGAGCACGCTATCTACGTACAGAAGCTTCGTCAGGAAGAGGAGTAAAAAACTGCTTCAAGAGTAAAAAATACTCAAAAAAGTTTGGTAGTTTGAATTTTTCTTCGTACATTCGTTGCTGAAAACGCAAGAGTAGCGTTTGGAGGCTATAATGATGGAGATAAAAGACCGATTCCTGGACTATCTCAAGTACGAGCTTAACCGCTCGCCCTTGACGGTAGCGAGCTATTCCGAGGACTTTAAAATGTTTGAGGAGTACTTTCAGGCATTGGATGGCCAGCCGACATGGGAGACCATAGACGGCGACATCATCCGCAACTGGATGGAGCAGATGGTCGATGAGGGCAATAGCACAACAACTGTTGCCCGACGATTGTCCGCACTCAAGTCGTTGTACAGGTTCGCCTTGTCGCATCATCTGGTCGAGAAAGACCCGACGGTCAGCATTCGTGCGCCGAAGCTGAAAAAGCCTCTGCCCAGCTTCCTTCAGGAAGATCAGATGGACAGACTCTTGGACAGCGATCACTGGGGAGACGATTATAAGAGTACGTGCGCGCGTACTGTTATTATGACTTTCTATGAAACAGGGATACGGCGCGCAGAGCTGATAGAACTGCGCGATGCAGATGTGGACTTTGTCAACCGGCAACTCAAGGTGACCGGTAAAGGCAATAAGCAGCGTATCATACCTTTCGGAGAGGAACTCGCGGAGACCCTGCGGCACTATATGTCGGTGAGAGACGAAGTGGTTCCCAAACAGGAGAATGCTTTCTTCCTGTCAGAGAAAGGATGTCGGTTGGGTGGTTCCCAGGTGGAAACGATGGTGAAGAGCCATCTGCGACTGGTCAGCTCTATGAAAAAGCTTTCGCCGCACGTCTTGCGTCACACGTTTGCCACAGCCATGCTCAACCATGGTGCCGGCATAGAAAGTGTGAGACGGTTGTTGGGACATGCGTCGGCCTCCACCACGGAGATCTATACGCATACGACGTTCGAGCAACTCAAGCGAGTGTATCAAGATGCCCATCCGCGGGCGTGAGTTTAACCTTTAACAAAAAACGGAGGTAACTATGGAAGTAAAGATTCAGTCGATTCACTTCGACGCTACCGAGAAGCTGCAGGCGTTCATCGAGAAGAAGACCGCCAAGTTGGAAAAATCATTCGAAGACATTCAGAAAGTAGAGGTGCAATTAAAAGTTGTCAAGCCCGCTACCGCTCTCAATAAGGAAACCAGTATCACGGTGACCGTGCCCGGTGGAAGTCCACTTTACGTGGCCAAGACCTGCGACACTTTTGAGGAGGGAGTCGACCAGTGTGTAGACTCTTTGCGGGTGCAACTGGAGAAATTCAAAGAAAAAATACGCAAACATTGAAAAATTTCCCCGAAAAGTTTTGGAGATTGAAAAATAAGTAGTATCTTTGCAGCCGTTTTACAACGAGTCCTTTGAAAGTCGTGCAAGGCGGCTGCAGGATATGCCTCTTTAGCTCAGTTGGCCAGAGCACGTGATTTGTAATCTCGGGGTCGTTGGTTCGAATCCGACAAGAGGCTCCTCTTTATGAGGACAGAGATCTTTTAAACATTGACTGGGTGGTTACCAGAGTGGCCAAATGGGGCAGACTGTAAATCTGCTGGCTCTTGCCTTCGGTGGTTCGAATCCATCACCACCCACAATGCGTAAGCATGAGACGACTCCTCCTTGGAGCGTAATGCGGAAATAGCTCAGTTGATAGAGCACTAGCCTTCCAAGCTGGGGGTCGCGGGTTTGAGCCCCGTTTTCCGCTCTCTTATTTTGCTGTAATAGCTCAGTGGTAGAGCACTTCCTTGGTAAGGAAGAGGTCCTGAGTTCAACTCTCAGTTACAGCTCCACTTTGATGCCTAAACGAAGTCTAACTAAATATCAGTGTGACAAGTCAAGGTTGTCAAGAGAATCATCTATTTGATTATTTAATTAATACAATAAAAAAGTAAAGCTATGGCTAAAGAGGTTTATGTGCGTACCAAACCGCATGTTAACATTGGTACAATTGGTCACGTCGACCACGGTAAGACTACTCTGACCGCAGCTATCTCTAAGGTGCTGCACGAGCGTCTGGGTACAGGTGAGGATGTTAAGTCCTTCGATCAGATCGACAACGCTCCTGAGGAGAAAGAGCGTGGTATCACCATCAACACCGCCCACATCGAGTATGAGACTGCAAAGCGTCACTACGCTCACGTGGACTGCCCGGGACACGCCGACTATGTGAAGAACATGGTAACTGGTGCTGCTCAGATGGATGGTGCTATCCTCGTGGTTGCTGCTACCGATGGTCCTATGCCTCAGACTCGTGAGCACGTGCTGCTCGCTCGTCAGGTAAACGTGCCTCGTTTGGTTGTTTTCCTCAACAAGTGCGACGATCCTGAAGTTGACGACGAGATGATCGACCTCGTGAAGATGGATGTCCAGGATCTTCTGACTTCTTACGGTTATGAAGAGGATACTCCTATCATTTGTGGTTCTGCTCTGGGTGCACTGAACGGTGTCGCTAAGTGGGAGGACAAGATCATGGAGCTGATGGACACTGTTGACAGCTGGATTCAGGAGCCTGTCCGTGAGGTTGATAAGCCTTTCTTGATGCCTGTTGAGGATGTCTTCTCTATCACTGGTCGTGGTACTGTTGCTACTGGTCGTATCGAGACTGGTAAGTGCAAGGTTGGTGATGAGGTTCAGCTGCTCGGTCTTGGTGAGGACAAGAAGTCTGTCATCACTGGTGTCGAGATGTTCCGTAAGACCCTGGATGAGGGTGAGGCTGGTGACAACGTCGGTCTGCTCCTCCGTGGTATCGACAAGGACGAGGTGAAGCGTGGTATGGTTGTCGTGCACCCGGGTGCTATCACTCCGCACGATCACTTCAAGGCTTCTATCTATGTGCTGAAGAAGGAAGAGGGTGGCCGTCACACTCCGTTCGGCAACCGCTATCGTCCTCAGTTCTACCTCCGCACAATGGACTGCACCGGTGAGATCACTCTCCCTGAAGGTGTAGACATGGTGATGCCTGGTGACAACGTTGAGATCGAGGTTCGCCTGATCTACAAGGTTGCTCTGAATGAGGGTCTCCGTTTCGCTATCCGCGAGGGTGGTCGTACGGTAGGTTCTGGCCAGATCACACAGATTCTGCCTGACGTAGCAGAGGAGGGATAATCAAGATTATCTGATTCCAAGATACGTAAGTCTCCGCATCTGCGGATGGGGAGACTTTCCTACGGGTTTAGCTCAGTTGGTAGAGCACTGGTCTCCAAAACCAGGTGTCGAGAGTTCGAGTCTTTCAACCCGTGCTAAATAGAAGATAATATGTTTAATAAGATAGTGAATTATTGCAAGGCTTGTTATGACGAGCTTGCACATAAAACCACTTGGCCAACACAGAAGGAGTTGACTCACAGTGCAGTGATTGTATTATCTGCTTCCCTTATCATTGCACTGATCGTCTTCGCTATGGACTTGGTGTTCAAGAACCTGATGGGTATTGTGTACCCAGGCTAATCATTAAGGCAATGGCAAATACTAAGAATTGGTATGTTTTGCGTGCGTCCAGCGGCAAAGAGGCAAAACTGAAAGAGTACATCGAAGCTGAGCTGCGTCATAACCAGCGTCTGGCTGATCATGTCTATCAGATTCTCATTCCGATGGAGAAACATGCAAGCATTAAAGATGGTAAACGTGTGGAGAAAGAGAAAATCGCTCTCCCCGGTTACGTGTTTGTGCAGGCTGACATGATCGGTGATGTTCCTGTGGACTTAAGAAATATGCCTAACTGTTTGGGCATTCTCGGCGGTCTGGATCATCCTGCTCCGGTTCCAGAGTCTCAGATCAATCGTATGATTGGACAGGCTGAGGAAACACAGATCGACAACGATGTGGAGGTTCCTTATCTGCTTGACGAGACTGTGAAAGTCACCGACGGTCCTTTCGCTGGTTTTGAGGGTGTGATCGAAGAGATCAACACAGAGAAACGCAAGCTGAAGGTGATGGTCAAGATCTTTGGGCGCAAGACACCCTTGGAGCTTGGTTTTATGCAAGTTGAGAAGGTTGCCGAGTAGTTGTTACGGGCTACACGCGCCTTATACGTTACATTTATTTTAATTTCAATTAGAAATGGCTAAAGAAGTTGCTGGATTAATCAAGTTACAGATTAAAGGTGGCGCTGCAAACCCCTCCCCTCCAGTAGGACCGGCTTTGGGTTCCAAGGGTATTAACATTATGGGCTTCTGCAAGGAGTTCAATGCTCGTACCCAGGATAAGGCTGGTAAGGTTCTGCCTGTCGTCATCACTTACTACACAGATAAGTCGTTCAGCTTCGTCATCAAGACTCCTCCTGCTGCTGTCCAGCTCAAGGAAGCTGCCAAGGTGAAGTCTGGTTCCGGCCAGCCTAACCGTAAGAAAGTGGCTAGCGTGACTTGGGATCAGGTTAAAGCGATCGCTGAGGACAAGATGGCTGACTTGAACTGCTTCACTGTCGAGAGTGCCATGAGACTGATCGCAGGTACTGCACGCAGCATGGGCATCACTGTTAAAGGTGACTTCCCTGGTAAATAATTAAACTTCAATTAAGCAAGTAAAATGAGTAAACTGACAAAAAATCAGAAATCAGTAGCTGAGAAGGTTGAAGCAGGGAAGGCATACACATTGAAAGAAGCTGCAGAGCTCGTAAAAGAGATCACAACAACAAAGTTTGATGCTTCTGTAGATGTGGATGTTCGCTTGGGCGTAGATCCTCGCAAGGCTAACCAGATGGTTCGCGGCGTGGTGTCTCTGCCTAACGGAACTGGTAAGACAGTTCGCGTGCTTGCTCTGTGTACACCTGATCAGGAAGAGGCTGCTAAGGCAGCTGGTGCTGACTACGCTGGTCTCGATGAGTATATTGAGAAGATCAAAGGTGGCTGGACAGATGTCGATGTCATCATCACTATGCCTTCTTGCATGGGTAAGGTAGGTCCTTTGGGCCGTTTCCTCGGTCCCCGTGGTTTGATGCCTAACCCGAAGAGTGGTACAGTGACTATGGATGTCGCTAAGGCTGTCAAGGAAGTTAAGCAAGGTAAGATCGACTTCAAGGTTGACAAGGCTGGTATTATTCATACTTCTATCGGTAAGATCTCTATGACTGCTGATCAGATCTATGGCAATGCCAAAGAGTTTATCAACACTGTTATCCGTCTGAAGCCTGCTGCTGCCAAAGGTACGTACCTCAAGAGTATCTTTATTTCAAGTACAATGAGTAAGGGTATCAAGATTGATCCTAAATCAGTTGAATAACTCTAAAAGTTTGGAAAAATGAAGAAAGAAGTAAAAGATACTATCATTGTTGACCTTGGCGAGAAGCTGAAGGAATATCCTCATTTCTATCTGGTGGATGTCACCGGTATGAATGCAGAGGCTACATCTTCTCTTCGTCGCAAGTGTTTCAAGCAGGAGATCAAGATGGTCGTGGTGAAGAACAAGCTTCTTCACAAGGCTTTCGAGGCTGCTGACATCGACTATTCTGAGCTTTATGGTACACTGAAAGGTAATACCGCTGTGCTGTTCACCAACACTGCTAATGTACCAGCCAAACTGCTCAAGGATAAAGAAATTGCCAAGGCTGGCGTTCCTTCTTTGAAGGCTGCCTATGCTGAGGAAGGTTTCTATGTTGGTGCAGACAAGCTCGATGAGCTGGCTTCCATCAAGAGCAAGAACGAGGTTATTGCCGACATCGTTGCTCTGTTGCAGAGCCCCGCAAAGAACGTGGTTTCTGCTCTTCAGTCAGGCGCAAACACTATCCATGGTGTGCTGAAGACTTTAGGCGAGCGTCCTGAGTAATCAATTAAGTCACTACATTTTCAAGAACAAAATTTAAATAAATACAAAAATGGCAGACGTTAAAGCTATTGCAGAAGAATTAGTAAATCTTACTGTTAAAGAGGTAAATGAATTGGCAACAGTCCTGAAGGACGAGTATGGTATCGAGCCCGCTGCTGCAGCTGTTGCAGTTGCTGGTCCTGCTGCTGGCGCAGCTCCTGCAGCTGAGGAGAAGAGCTCTTTCGATGTTGTGCTGACTGATGTCGGTGCTACTAAGCTCCAGGTCGTTAAGGCCGTCAAGGAGGCTTGTGGTCTCGGTCTGAAGGACGCTAAGACTCTCGTTGAGTCTGTTCCTGCTACTCTGAAGGAAGGCCTGTCTAAGGACGAGGCTGAGAACCTGAAGAAGGCTATCGAGGAAGCTGGTGCTAAGGTTGAGCTGAAGTAATTTAGTCTCTTTTAGCCGTCCGATCGCTTCATAAGCGACACGACGACAGTTACATACTTAAGGGTTAGGATTTGCCCAGTCGGTGAGTCCTAACCTTTTTGTATCTTCACCCCTCTTGATCCTTTTTCGATCATCTCTTTGTTTTCCTCTTTTCAGCTTCGGCTAAGACTGGTATTAGACTACAATTGATTTCTTATGTCAAACGTTATTGATAACAGAGTAAATTTTGCCAGCGTCCAGAATCCTTATCCTTTTCCGGATTTCCTCGACGTGCAACTGAAATCCTTCCGTGATTTCCTCCAACTTGACACTCCACCAGAGGAGCGCAAGAACGATGGCTTGTATAAGGTGTTTGCTGAGAACTTCCCCATCACCGATACGCGCAACAACTTCGTGCTTGAGTTCCTCGATTATTATATCGACCCGCCCCGCTATACCATTGATGAATGCTTGGAGCGCGGTCTGACCTACAGCGTGCCTTTGAAGGCTAAGATGAAACTGTATTGTACCGATCCCGACCATGAGGACTTCGGCACATTTATTCAGGATGTCTTCTTGGGTACCATTCCTTATATGACAGATAACGGCACCTTCGTGATCAATGGTGCCGAGCGTGTCGTCGTGGCTCAGCTCCACCGTTCACCGGGCGTGTTCTTCGGTCAGGGCGTTCATGCAAATGGTACTGTGCTCTATAGCGCTCGTGTCATTCCTTTCAAGGGCTCTTGGATTGAGTTCGCTACTGACATCAACAATGTCATGTATGCCTATATCGACCGTAAGAAGAAGTTGCCTGTTACAACTCTTCTGCGTGCCATCGGTTACGAAAGTGATAAAGACATTCTTCAGATTTTCGATCTCGCTGAAGAGGTGAAGGTTTCTGAAAAGAACAAGTCTGAGCTGATCGGCCGTAAGCTTGCTGCCCGTGTGTTGAGAACATGGACAGAGGACTTCGTCGATGAGGATACCGGTGAGGTCGTTACCGCTGAACGTAACGAGATGGTGCTCGAGCGTGAGACAGAGATCACCGAAGACAACTTTGATACGATCATGGACAGTGGCGTCTCTACCGTTCTTGTGCATAAGGACAACGATGCTGCCTCTAAGTACGATATCATCTTCAAGACTCTGGAGAAAGACCAGAGCAACTCTGAGATCGAGGCTGTCCGCTACATCTACAAGCAGCTGCGTAATGCTGATCCTGCTGATGATGCCAGTGCACGCGAGGTCTTCCAGAACCTGTTCTTCTCTGACAAGCGTTACGACTTGGGCGATGTCGGCCGCTATCGTATCAACAAGAAACTGAATCTTGACATCGATCCTGATGTGCGTGTGCTCACCAAGGAAGACATCATCGAGATCATTAAATACTTGATCAAGCTCGTCAACTCCAATGCTACTGTTGACGATATCGACCACTTGAGCAACCGTCGTGTGCGTACGGTCGGTGAGCAGCTGGCCAACCAGTTCTCTATCGGTTTGGCACGTATGAGCCGTACCATCCGCGAGCGTATGAACGTACGCGACAACGAGGTGTTCACTCCGACAGACTTGATCAATGCAAAGACTATTTCCAGCGTCATCAACTCGTTCTTCGGTACCAACCCGTTGAGCCAGTTCATGGACCAGACCAACCCACTGGCAGAGGTCACTCACAAGCGTCGTCTCTCCGCTCTGGGTCCTGGCGGTCTGTCTCGTGAGCGTGCAGGCTTCGAGGTTCGTGACGTACACTATACCCACTATGGTCGTCTCTGTCCTATTGAGTCTCCTGAGGGTCCTAACATCGGTCTTATCTCTTCTCTTTGCGTCTATGCTACCATCAACGAGCTCGGTTTCATCGAGACTCCGTATCGTGTGGTGAAAGACGGCAAAGTGGATTTGGAGAACAAGGATGTTGAGTATCTTACTGCTGAGGAAGAGGACGGACAGCTTATCGCTCAGGGTAATGCACCTCTGAATGATGATGGTTCTTTCAAGCGAGACTTCGTTCACTGTCGTTTGGCAGCCGACTTCCCTGTTGTGGAGCCGGGTGAGGTGAGCCTGATGGATGTGTCACCGCAGCAGATCGCCTCTGTGAGTGCCTGCTTGATTCCTTTCTTGGAGCATGATGACGGTCACCGCGCTCTGATGGGATGTAACATGATGCGTCAGGCAGTGCCTTTGCTCCACAACGATGCACCTATCGTAGGTACTGGTCTTGAGAAGCAGGTCTGCGAGGACAGCCGTACGATGATCACAGCTGAAGGTGAAGGTGTCATCGAGTACGTCGACGCTACTACTATCCGTATCCTCTATGACCGTACGGAAGACGAGGAGTTTGTCAGCTTCGAGCCGGCTCTCAAGGAATACCGCATTCCTAAGTTCCGCCGTACCAACCAGAATATGACCATCGACCTGCGTCCTATCTGCAACAAGGGCCAGCGTGTGAAGAAGGGTGACATCCTGACTGAGGGCTACGCTACTGAGAATGGTGAGCTGGCTTTGGGTCGTAACCTTTTGGTTGCTTATATGCCTTGGAAGGGTTACAACTACGAGGATGCTGTCGTTATCTCAGAGCGTATGGTGCGCGATGACGTGCTGACTTCTGTTCATGTCGATGAGTATTCTCTCGACGTGCGTGAGACTAAGCGCGGCATGGAGGTGTTCACCAGCGATATTCCTAACGTCAGTGAGGAAGCTACCAAGGACCTCGACGACAACGGTATCATTCGCGTTGGTGCCCGCGTAGAGCCGGGTGACATTATGATAGGTAAGATCTCGCCTAAGGGTGAGAGCGATCCTTCACCTGAGGAGAAGCTGCTCCGCGCCATCTTCGGTGACAAGGCCGGTGACGTGAAAGATTCTTCACTCAAGGCTAATCCTTCTTTGAGTGGTGTTGTCATCGACAAGAAACTCTTCCAGCGTGCAGAGAAGACGCGTGAGTCGAAGAAACAAGATAAGGTCAAGCTTCAGAAGATCGATGAGGAGTATGAGGCAAAGAGCGACGAGCTGAAGAATATGCTCGTTGACAAGCTGATGACGCTCACCGACGGTAAGGTTTGCCAGGGTGTGAAAGACTATACCGAGGCAGAAGTGCTCACCAAGGGCAGCAAGTTCACTGTGCCAGCACTGAAGAACCTCGAGTATGATGGCATTCAGAGCAACGGTTGGACCGATGATGAGCACATCAACGGACTCATCCAGAAGCTGATCATGAACTATATCCGCAAGGACAAGCAGCTTGCTGCAGAGCAGAACCGCCGCAAGTTTGCCATTACCATTGGTGATGAGCTGCCTTCCGGTATCTTGAAGATGGCTAAGGTCTATATCGCCAAGAAGCGTAAGATCCAGGTCGGTGATAAGCTTGCCGGTCGTCACGGTAACAAGGGTATCGTCTCTAAGATCGTGCGTCAGGAGGATATGCCGTTCTTGGCTGACGGTCGTCCTGTCGACTTGGTACTGAACCCGATGGGTGTGCCTTCTCGTATGAACCTGGGACAGATCTTCGAGGCCATCCTCGGTGCTGCCGGTAAGAAGCTCGGTGTGAAGTTCGCTACACCTATCTTCGACGGTGCTAAGCTTGACGACCTGCGTGAGTGGACAGAGAAGGCCGGTCTGCCTAACCTCTGCTCTACGACGGTTTACGATGGTGAGACCGGTGAGCCCTTCGACCAGAAGGCTACTGTGGGTATCACCTACTTCTTGAAGCTCGGTCACATGGTTGAGGATAAGATGCACGCCCGTTCTATCGGTCCGTACTCTCTCATCACTCAGCAGCCACTTGGTGGTAAGGCTCAGTTCGGTGGACAGCGTTTCGGAGAGATGGAGGTCTGGGCTCTTGAGGGCTTCGGTGCCAGCCATGTCCTGCAAGAGATGCTCACCATCAAGAGTGACGATGTCACCGGTCGTTCCAAGGCTTACGAGGCTATCGTCAAGGGCGACCCAATGCCGACACCGGGAATCCCCGAGTCGCTCAATGTGTTGCTGCATGAGCTTCGCGGTCTGGGACTGAACATTAAGTTGGATTAAGTTTGGAATATTGAAAAGTTAGAAGTATGGCTTTCAAAAAAGATACAAAGGTAAAGAACAATTTTACCAAGATTACCATTAGCCTGGCCTCTCCTGAGACGATCAAGGAGAACTCCTATGGTGAGGTGACCAAGCCCGAGACCATCAACTACCGCACCTACAAGCCTGAGCGCGACGGCTTGTTCTGCGAGAGAATCTTCGGTCCGACGAAAGACTATGAGTGCGCCTGCGGTAAGTACAAGCGCATCCGCTACAAAGGTATCGTCTGTGACCGTTGCGGTGTTGAGGTAACTGAGAAGAAGGTACGTCGTGAGCGTGCCGGACATATCGAGCTCGTCGTTCCTGTAGCTCATATCTGGTACTTCCGCTCTCTGCCAAACAAGATCGGTTACTTGCTCGGACTGCCTACCAAGAAGCTCGACCAGGTGATCTACTACGAGAAGTATATCGTCATCCAGCCTGGTATCCTCGAAGGACAGAAGGACGCTGAGGGCGTGGAGGATCTCAATGGTTCTCATAAGCTCGATTTGTTGTCAGAGGATGAGTATCTCGATATCATCGACAACAAGATCCCTGAGAACAACGACATGCTCGACGACGCTGATCCTTCGAAGTTCATCGCTAAGATGGGTGCAGAGGCTATCCTCGACTTACTCAAGCAGATCGACCTCGACAAGCTCAGCTATGAGCTGCGTGACCGTGCCAACAGCGACTCCAGCCAGATGCGCAAGACCGAGGCCTTGAAGCGTCTGCAGGTCGTGGAGGCTTTCCGTGGCTCCAAGGATGTCAACAAACCCGAGTGGATGATCATGAAGATCATTCCGGTCATCCCGCCAGAGCTGCGTCCGTTGGTACCGTTGGATGGTGGCCGTTTCGCCACTTCCGACCTCAACGACCTCTATCGTCGTGTCATCATCCGTAACAACCGTCTGAAACGACTCATCGAGATCAAGGCTCCTGAGGTGATCCTCCGTAACGAGAAGCGTATGCTCCAGGAAGCTGTCGACTCTCTCTTCGACAACAGTCGTAAGGCCAGTGCCGTGAAGAGCGAGAGCAACCGTCCGTTGAAGTCTCTCTCTGACTCTCTGAAAGGTAAGCAGGGACGCTTCCGTCAGAACCTGCTCGGTAAGCGTGTCGACTATTCTGCCCGTTCAGTGATCGTCGTCGGTCCTGAGTTGAAGATGGGTGAGTGCGGTCTGCCGAAGTTGATGGCTGCTGAGCTCTACAAGCCGTTTATCATCCGCAAGCTCATCGAGCGCGGCATCGTGAAGACAGTTAAGAGTGCCAAGAAGATCGTGGATCGTCGTGAGCCGGTGATTTGGGATATTCTTGAGAACGTGATGAAAGGTCACCCTGTGCTTCTGAACCGTGCTCCTACGCTTCACCGTCTGTCTGTGATGGCATTCCAGCCAAAGATGATCGAGGGCAAGGCAATCCAGCTCCACCCGTTGGCTTGTACACCGTTCAACGCCGACTTCGATGGTGACCAGATGGCTGTTCACTTGCCGTTGAGCAATGAGGCCGTGCTGGAAGCTCAGATTCTGATGCTCCAGAGCCACAACATCCTCAACCCGGCCAATGGTGCTCCTGTCACCGTGCCGTCGCAGGATATGGTGCTCGGTCTTTACTATATCACCAAGATCCGTCCGGGTGCAAAGGGTGAGGGTCAGACCTTCTATGGTCCTGAAGAGGCTATCATCGCACTCAACGAGAAGCGTGTCGACGAGCACGCTCAGGTGAAATGTTTGGTTGACGACATCGATGAGAAGGGTAATCCTATCCGCCATATCGTAGAGACCACCGTGGGACGTATCATCGTCAACGAGATCATCCCGAAGGAGATTGGCTTCTTCAACGGTGTCATCTCTAAGAAGACTCTGCGTAAGCTCATCGCCGACGTGATCAAGCACGTAGGTATGGACCGTGCTTGCACGTTCCTCGATGGTGTGAAGAACCTCGGTTATCGTATGTCTTACCTCGCCGGTCTTTCCTTCAACCTCGACGACATCATCGTGCCGGAGGAGAAAGCAGAGATCGTCAAGCGTGGTCAGGACGAGGTCGATGAGGTCAAGGCCAACTTCGATATGGGTCTTATCACCGATAAGGAGCGCTACAATGAGGTCATCAACGCTTGGACACACGTCAACAACGACCTGAAGAAGGCTGTGATGAAGCACATGACCGAGGCCGACCAAGGCTTCAACGCTGTGTTCATGATGCTTGACTCCGGTGCCCGTGGTTCTGCAGACCAGATTGCACAGCTTGCTGGTATGCGTGGTCTGATGGCCAAGCCGCAGAAAGCCGGTGCTGAGGGCAACTCCATCATTGAGAACCCTATTCTGAACAACCTGAAGGAGGGTATGTCTGTGCAGGAGTACTTCATTGCTTCACACGGTGCCCGTAAGGGTCTTGCCGACACGGCTATGAAGACGGCCGATGCCGGATACCTGACGCGTCGACTCGTCGATGTGTCGCACGATGTCATCATCACTGAGGACGACTGCGGTACGCTGCGTGGTCTGGAGTGCCGTGCCCTGAAAGAGGGCGACGAGGTCGTCTCCACGCTTGCAGAGCGTATCTTGGGTCGTGTCTCCGTTCACGATGTCATCAATCCTCATACCAGTGAGATCATTGTCAAGGCCGGTGAGGAGATCACCGAGGCCAAGGCACAGGCTGTCGAGGATGCCGGTATCGAGATGGTTGAGATTCGTTCGGTGCTGACCTGCGAGAGCAAGAAGGGCGTCTGCCGCAAGTGCTACGGCCGCAACTTGGCTACCTCCAAGATGGTTCAGCTCGGTGAGGCTGTCGGTGTCATCGCCGCACAGGCTATCGGTGAGCCGGGTACACAGCTGACGCTTCGTACCTTCCACTCCGGTGGTATCGCTGAGAACGCTGCCGCCAATGCATCCATCACCTCTAAGTATGACGCTAAGCTGAAGTTCGAGGGCTTGCGTACCGTACCATTCGTTGACAAGAGCGACGAGAGCAATCCTGTCGAGTGTCAGATGGTAGTGAGCCGTTTGGCTGAAGTGCAGTTCGTTGACCCGGATACTGATATCAACATGGCAACGCTGACCGTTCCTTATGGTAGCTCACTGTTCTTCAAGGACGGTGACCTGGTGAAGAAGGGCGACGTGGTCTGCAAGTGGGATCCGTTCAATGCCGTGATCGTCAGTGAGTATGCAGGTAAGCTGCAGTTCGACAATGTCATTGAGGGTGCTACCTTCAAGACTGAGACCGATGAAACCTCCGGTATGACCGAGCGCATCATCACAGAGTCCAAGGACCACAACGTCATCCCGACGGTACATGTCGTTGACGAGAACGGTCAGGTGCTCGGTACCTACAACTTCCCTGTGGGCGGACATATCGCGAACATCGAGGATGGTCAGGTCATCGAGACCGGTACCACACTGGTTCGCATCCCTCGTGCCGTGTTCAACGCCGGTGGTATCACTGGTGGTCTGCCACGTGTCACCGAGCTCTTCGAGGCCCGTAACCCGACGAACCCCGCTGTGGTCTCTGAGATCGACGGTGAGGTGACCATGGGCAAGCTGAAGCGTGGTAACCAGGAGATCATCATCACCTCCAAGACAGGCGACCAGCGCAAGTACCTCGTACCACTGTCACGTCAGATCCTCGTACAGGAGCACGATGCCGTGCGTGCCGGTACGGCTCTCTCCGACGGTGAGATCACTCCGGGCGACATCCTTGCCATCAAGGGTCCCACCGCTGTGCAGGAGTACATCGTCAATGAGGTGCAGAACGTCTATCGCCTTCAGGGTGTGAAGATCAACGACAAGCACTTCGAGATCATCGTCCGTCAGATGATGCGCAAGGTACGCATCGACGATCCGGGCGACACCACATTCCTCGAGCAGGATCTCGTCGACAAGCTCGACTTCGCTGACGAGAACGACCGCATCTGGGGTAAGAAGGTAGTCATCGATGAGGGCGACTCTGAGAATCTTCACAAGGGTCAGATCGTCACCGTGCGCAAGTTGCGTGACGAGAACTCCAGCCTGAAGCGTCGTGACCTGAAGACCGTCACCGTCCGTGACGCTGTGCCCGCAACGTCTACTCAGGTGCTGCAGGGTATCACCCGCGCAGCTTTGGGTACGAAGAGCTTCATGAGTGCCGCCTCTTTCCAGGAGACTACCAAGGTGCTCAACGAGGCTGCCATCCGTGGAAAGGTCGACAACCTCGAGGGCATGAAGGAGAACGTGATCTGCGGTCACCTGATCCCTGCCGGTACCGGTATGCGTCAGTGGGATAAGATCATCGTCGGCTCCAAGGAAGAGTATGAGCGCATGGAGGCTAACCGCAAGAATGTGCTCGACTATGCCGACAAGGTGACGCCGGAAAATTAATCATTCACACACAGTCTATCATCATAGAGGCCGTGGACCCGTTATGGGTTCACGGCTTTTATTTTGCCTTCTGTTGTGATTTTCCTGCCTGAATATTTGGAGGTTTCAGTGAAAACACATATCTTTGCAGCCGTAAAGGGTATTTGAACATAAAACGGCGCATAGCGCTCAAACGAATGCATACTGCGATTTTAACGGTCTGTGATGTAAATTTTAACACAAAACGTTTGGCTGAGCCAAATATTTGTGTAACACACACACACACACACACACACACATACTCTACTGACGCTTATTTAAGCAAGAGA
>OGQX01001841.1_pt1 | contig 18054 bp, 19 predicted proteins | sample 1553291 | NCBI WGS metagenome assembly OGQX01 (sample SAMEA2580030, study PRJEB22360) | human gut metagenome | biome: human gut; feature: human-associated habitat; material: faeces | place: Denmark | collected 2008/2010
GGAGAATAAAGGTTACTTTATCGATGAAGCAGAAAACCCAGGAGGTAACGACTGGGACATGAAAAATTTATTTTTCATTTTGTTCAAAACCACTTGTCAAAAGAAAAAAATAAGTGTAAACTAAACATATATTCTTGAAAAGAGGAGTAGATACTTATCTATGCAAAGAGAAGGTATGGTTGGTGAAAATACCTGATAGAGGCGTAGTCGAAGACACTTTTCATCAAAGAGAAACGGTATCCTCCGTTATCAGGAACAAAGAAAAAAAATAAGGTGGCACCACGTTTTATAAAACGTCCTTTGGGTGGCACCTTTTTCTATTTCAGAAAGGGTGAAGAAAATGATTAATAGACAAAAGGGATGTCATGATATCTATGGATTAGAAGCGAAAAAATGGCAATATGTAATGAACTTGATTGATTCGGTATGTCAAAAATATCACTACGACTATATCAGAACGCCAATCTTTGAAGCAAGTGAATTGTATCACCGAGGAATTGGAGAAGGAACCGATATTGTCACAAAAGAAATGTATGATTTTAAAGACAAAGGAGACAGAAATATCACCTTGCGTCCAGAAGGAACTGCTGGGATAGTGAGAGCGTATCTAGAAAATAAAATGTACGGTGAAGCTACTCAACCAACTAAGTTATATTATACAGGAACAATGTATCGGTATGAGCGTCCACAATCAGGAAGAGATAGAGAACTTACGCAATTTGGTGTCGAGGCAATCGGTTCTAACGATCCTATGTTAGATGCTGAAGTAATTTCTCTTGCGGTGAACATCTATCGTTTAGTTGGATTAAAGGGAATTAAAGTCAACTTAAACACATTAGGAGATAAAGAGTCACGTGGCGCTTATCGTAAGGCTTTAGTGGATTATCTAAAACCACATATCCATGAATTTTGTGAAGACTGTCAGACTCGATTAGAAAAAAATCCGTTACGAATTTTAGATTGTAAAATCGATCATGATAACGAAATTATGAAAAATGTGCCTAAAATTACCGATTATTTAAATGAAACTAGTAAGAACCATTACCAAGAAGTAAAGAAATACCTAGATTTATTAGATATCGAATATGTAGAAAATCCAAGCGTTGTACGAGGCCTAGATTACTACGACCATACAGTATTCGAAATCGAAGCAGATATTGAAGGCTTTGGTAGTCAAAACGTTTTAGGTGGAGGTGGTCGTTATAATGGGCTCGTCAAGGAACTTGGTGGCGACGAAATTCCTGCCGTTGGGTTTGCGATGGGCTTAGGACGATTGATGTTAGCGATCGAAAAAGAAAATATCGAATTACCAATCGAAGATGGCGTAGACTTATTTGTCATGTATGTATCTGAAACAGAAAAAGAATATGCGACTACCTTAGTACAAGAGCTTAGAATGAGTGGCTTTAGTGTTGAAACAGATTACATGAGCCGTTCCTTAAAAGCACAATTTAAACAAGCAGATCGCCTAAAGAGTAAGTTCTTAATCATCTTAAATGATGAAGATTTGAAAGAAAATAGAATCCAAATCAAAAACAATAAGACAAAAGAAGAAGAAAAAGTAGAATTAGATTATATTTTATATTATCTAGATGAACAATTAGCTACTTTTGAAGAAGAGAATAGTGAATGTGACTGTGATTGCGACTGTGATGATTGCGGTCATGAACACTATCATAATGAAAGATAAGAAGTTTAGAAAGAAGGAAAACCATGAAGAAGTGCGAAAACACAAATTTTAATATCAACAATGTTGGAGAAGTAGTAGAACTAAAAGGTTGGGTTCAAAAGAAAAGAAATCTAGGAGGATTAATATTTATCGACCTTCGTGATCGTAGTGGGATTATTCAATTAGTCATTCGTCCAGAAAGTGATATCTACGAAATGGCTTCTAGTCTAAAAAGTGAATATGTCATTTGGGCAAAAGGAAAAATCGTTGAACGTGAAAGTAAAAACGAAAAAATCGCAACGGGAGCTATTGAAGTAGAAGTTAGTGAACTGGAAATTATCAATACCGCCAAAGAAATTCCTTTTGAAATCAGTGATGATACGACAGCTTTAGAAGATACGAGATTAAAATATCGGTATCTAGATTTAAGAAGACCAAGTCTTCAACACAATTTAATGGTACGAAGCAAAGTAACATTAATTGCCAGAAATTACCTAAGTAAGCTAGGTTTTGTCGAAGTAGAAACACCAATTTTATGTAAGTCAACACCAGAAGGAGCTAGAGACTATTTAGTTCCAAGTAGAATTAGTAAAGGACATTTCTATGCTTTACCACAGTCACCACAAATCTATAAGCAGTTATTGATGATTGGCGGAATGGAGAAGTATTTTCAAATCGCAAGATGCTTCCGTGATGAGGATTTAAGAGCGGATAGACAACCAGAATTTACCCAAATCGATATTGAAATGAGTTTTGCTGAAGAAGAAGATATTTGGCAAGTAACGGAAGGACTAATGAGAGAAATCTTCAAGGAAATTAAAGGAGTCGAATTAGAAAAGTTCACTCGTCTAACGTACAATGAGTGTATTGACCGGTTCGGAAGTGATAAACCAGATACTAGATTCGAAATGGAATTACAAGATATTACCGAGATTTTTCGTCATACAGAGTTTCAAATTTTCAAAGATGTTATCGATAAGAAAGGGGTAATTCGCGCAATTGTTGCTAAGAATACAGCTAGTAAGTATTCTCGTAAAGACATAGATAAATTAACTGAGTTCGTAAAAATTTATCAAGCCAAAGCCCTTGCTTTCTTAAAATATAAGGATCAAGAATGGTCTGGTTCTATCGCTAAAGTGTTGAGCAACAAAGAAAAAGAACATTTGAAAACTAAATTAGGAATCGAAGAAGAGGATACCATCTTTATCATTGCCGATACTAGAAATATCGCTAGTACCGCATTAGGTGCACTTCGTTTGAAATTAGGTCATGAACTAGGCTTAGTCGACCATGATAAATATAATTTCTTATGGGTAACGGATTTCCCAATGTTTGAATATAGTGAAGAAGAGGAAAGATATGTCGCTGCCCACCATCCATTTACTTCACCAAACAAAGAAGATATCGATAAGCTTTTGACGGATAAAGAAAACTGTTATTCTAGGGCGTATGACTTAGTATTGAATGGTTATGAATTATTAAGTGGTTCAGTCCGTATTCACGAAGAAGAACTACAAGAAAAAGTTTTTGAAGCAATTGGTATGACTCACGAAGAAGCAAAACGTAAATTCGGATTCTTCTTAGATGCCTTCCAATATGGTGCACCCCCTCATTGTGGAGTTGGAATTGGCCTAGAACGTTTAATTATGATTTTGGTAGACACCGATAATATACGAGATGTTGTTGCCTTTCCTAAAACAGCGAGCGCTACTTGCCTGATGAGTGAAGCACCAAATCAAGTAGACAAAAAGCAATTAGATGAACTAGGCATCGAAGTGAAAAAAAGTGTAAAAGAGGGCCTATAAAAGCGAAATAGGTCTTTTTTTGTACATTTTTCTTGCGAAAAGTTTGCAATTTTAGTCATTTTATGATAATATTGAGCATACCTTGTACTATTGGGGGCAAGGATTTCAGGGGGATTGGGGTTGAATAATATGAAACAAACCTATATATTTGAATATTTGGATGAAAATGAATTCCGAAAAAAAGAAAGATCAGTTCGTAAGTATAATATGCTTGCTTATAAGAAGCTAATGTTTAATTATTATCCAACGATGCGTGATGGCAAATTTTTGGGTAAATTAACAAGTGAAAACAAGAAAGAAAAAACCAAATCTTATGAACTAGAATTACCAACCGATGAATTATTTCAAAAGGTTCATGGTGTGATGCGCTTACATTATACCGTTTATGAGAATAAACATGTAATTCTTTTAACTAATATTACACCAGAAGGAATTTTGGATGAAGGACATCGTGCTGAATTATCTACGTATAAAGGAGTAATGATTTCGAAAAGCAATCCAGAGAAAGATATGTTTAAGGTTAATTTATTAAATATACTGAACAAGTAAAATATAAAAATTAATCAAAAATATCTTGCATCTCATTCATGAATATGATATGATTAAGAAGTCATTGATTGGACCCTTAACTCAGTTGGTTAGAGTAGTCGGCTCATAACCGATCGGTCATAGGTTCGAGTCCTATAGGGTCCACCATACGATATGCGGGTGTGGCGGAATTGGCAGACGCACTAGACTTAGGATCTAGCGCCTTACGGCTTGCAGGTTCAACTCCTGTCACCCGCACCATAATTGAATCGAAGGACCTTATAGGTCTTTTTTTCGTACCTATGACCGATCTTAGTTGCCTATAAATAAAAGTATCAACTTTAAATCGACAAAATGTGCTCTAACCAACTGTTAAGATAGTCTACCAAAAAAAGAAGTGAATTAAGGAAACAGAATTTCAAAATATAATAGAAAAATTTTTAATCTTGAATCGCCGTGGCTACATTCCTAGTATTAGTCATAACTTGATCAACGCCGCGGGGCTTACATTAGAAAATTGTTTAGGAAAAAAAGCAGATTAAGCGAAAAAGTAAAGGCCATAATCGTCAATCAGGATCACCGCTATGATGATTTTATTTCAAAACTACAGACGATAACGGAAAATGAAAAAGACGTTTCTACCAAACAAGATCCTGAAGAGGGACCTATTATAAAAAAGAGAATAAAACCACTATCTTAATTGGTAAGTAACATAGAAATATGTTGCTTTTTTGTTTGGATGAATAATATACTAAAATTGTTTTGTTTACCTATTTAAAAAGCGTGATATAATAACTATTAATCAAAACGGGATAGGTGTTGTAGAATGTATAAATATTTTCGTGAATTAGAAAATCCAAGAGAGTTTAAAACTTATCTAACTAGAGATTCTTTAGATAAAAAGCAAGACTTATCGCTATATAATATAAGCTATTCCGATGATCTTTTAAGAGAATTACAAATCTTATTTCCTAGGCTAATGGTTATAGATGAAATGATCATGGGTCTTAATGAACGATTATTAGCATATTCTTCAGAAAACGAGCGATTATCCGATGAAATTTGGTTAAGAAATGATGCATTTTTTCACCTTAGAGAAAATTACTCATCTCCTTCGCACCGCATCTTAAAAGAAGAAATAAAGCTAACTTCTTGGGAACTACAATGTATCTTAATAGAGATAGATGATCTAATTCCTCTATTATCGGGCTTTTATCCTAAACATAAAGATTTTCTATTAGATACTCAAAAACAAATAAAAACAGTATCCAAAGAAATTGAAAAAAGAGTACCATAAAAATGCCATTAAAAAGTAATGCTGTTTCCATAGAGTGGCCAGATTCGTGGTATATTACCCCTAATGGATATTTATATAATACTGGATTTGGTCATAAAAAGGGAAATTTGGTTTATTCATTATATTATACTATATACGAACTTCTAGAAGAAAATAAACTAATTCCTAGTATCAACCATGTTAATCATATTCATCGTATAATAGAACGCGGATATATCACAGACAAAGAGTTTCGAAACTATTGTAATTTAATTTATCAATTACCAACCGTTCTTACTCCCGAAGTAGAAATAGACAGGATGCGACATAAAAACTTACTAAGACTAAATGAAACCGAATATAAAAAAATAACTTCAGCACCTGATTTTGAATACCCTAATCCAGAAAGAAGTTATCAAAAAAACTTGATCACTTTAATAACTGGTTTTTTATCCGCAGAAACAGCTTTGTACTCATCATTTAACAGAGTAAATAACTCTCTTTCTAAGCGTGAACTACTTACTCAATTGAGAGAACTAAGCCGTAATGATATTCGGGATGTATTAGTAAGATTTTCTGGGTTTCATAAAATTGAATCCATAGTAGATAAAACGATTACTACGAGTTCTTTATACGCCATCAGAGACTTTTCAAACTATTTAAATGCGGGATGGAATTTGCACATTATTCCTGGGATTGTTTATGATGAAACGGAAGATAAGTTATCAGTAGTAGATTTTAATTCCTATTTTATAAGAAAGTACTTAGATCAGGAACTAGCTAACTTTGAAGGAACAGGAAAAATTCTAATTAAAGATAACTGGGTTAAGTAAAATAAAATTTTATCTTACTCAAGAATGGTTGTGTTATAATGAGGATAAAGGAGGACAATTATGATGATATTTCTAGGAATAATAGGGGAATTAGCTACTGTGATAGGAACGTTAGTGATCACTACTAATGCTGGAATTGATGCGGTATTAGAAATACCTAAAAACGGGTATAAAATCGATAAAGATACTTATGAAAACTGGAGAAAAAAACAAGCAGAAACGAAAAAAGAAATAACAACACTTCAGAAATGGAAATCCCTTTTACTTTTCCTTTTCCCCGGTGTTAATTTAGTAAATGCCACAATAAAGGGAATACACTTAAAACATTCAATAATGAAAGATCCACAAATTCAAGAGGCTCTTATTCCTATGACACCAGAAGAAAAAGAGCTCTATTCAAAAATGAAAGGGAGATTCCAGAAAGCAATGTGTGCGACCTTTTCTATAACAAAAGAAAATGAAGAAGAATTCATGGGCTTTGTCGGTAATCATCCAATTGTAGTAGATCATGGGTTAATATCAATATATCATGAGAGATTGCTCCCTCTTGCTTATACATTAGACGAAGTAAAAAGACTAAATGAAGCAACCACTTATTCTTATCGAATCGGTAAAGTAGATGGAAGAAATGTGGTTATTATTGGAATTCCTAATGCTAATAAGTCAGTCTGCCGTGTGGAATTTAAAAGAGAAGATAAGGGAACAACGCATACTTACGAGCCGATGAGTGAACAAGAAGCCGAAAACAAAACATTTGTCGTTTACCCGTTTAGCAACGATCACGAAGAAGAAGTGGAAAAAGTGATTAAAGAAATTAAAGAGGCTCGTACCTGCCAAGCAACAACTGCTAATTTAGAAGCTCTACAACTGCACAATGAAGTTTTAAATGACACTCGATCTAAAGAAAGTTGTGGTCCAGTACTGAAGAAAACATTATTTTAAATCAGAATAACTTGATTTCAATAGATAAAGGAGGAAACAAAAATGAATGAGAAAAATAATTTGAGTAATGTAGAAAAAAGTTCGACATTATTAACTAGAATAATAGATGGCAATGAAGTAAATAGAAATCCTCTTCCGGAAATACCAAATAGCGGGATGAAAGTATATGGGATTGACAATTCGTTTTTCGACACCAAAGAAGAACTAGAAAGATATTGTACTGTGAATGATTTATCTAAAGACCAAATGTTCACCTTAGACTACATAAGAGAAGTGGCAGGACGAAAAGATGTCATTAAAAGAACAGATAAAAAAGGAGTATATAATATAAAGGAGTATATATGAAAAATAAAACGTTAGATCAAGTAATAAAATCTATTTATGATGATCAAGTAAATATTATCAGACAAAAAAATAATGAGTTAGAACGAGAATATTTTACAATTCATAAGAATACTATCCCCTTTGGAGATATGCTTGATGGCTTAAGTTATGATGACTATTTAGCTCAATTAAAAGCAGTGGTGCAACAAGGAAACCCTCATCAAATTGAATCGGTTTGGGGAATTTTACAAGATTATTTATTTTTTTCAGTGGGACATGACATGATCTTCAAAAAGAAACTATATGCTGATATTTTTACTACTGTTCCATTAGAAAACTTAATTTATCCTAGATTAGTAGAAGACATAAAAGGAAAATATAACGACGTCTCCGTCATGAGGGATAATCCTAATTGTAACGAAAATCTTAAAAAAATTGCGGAAACTATTTATGTTTATACAGAAATATCTTCTTTATTATATTATCTATATTGTAATGATTTTCAATTTTCTGATTACTGGAAGCAAATTTGTCCAACTACACACGAAGAAGTATTAAAAAGGTTACAACAATCGGATATTACTATTGGGGAGTTCCACCATGCGTTAGTTGAGAATAAATGTACGTTGATAAAAGAAGTCGTCGAAGAAATAAAAAATTCAGAACTAAAACACCAATATCAAGAAAAGTTAAATCGGTTACGTCTAGAAAAACATCAAAAAGTAGAAGAAAGACTTGATCGAAATTTACCGATCACTTACTTTTTATACCATTCCATCTTTGATTTTATGAGCGATACCTCTCTTCATCCATCTATTCTAGAAGAAAATACCACAAAACCGAAGAAGAAAATAATCATAAGTAAGTAAAAAGCACCTCACTTTCCATAATGAGATGCCTTTTTTAAACATTTTGTATTATTGAGTTCTTGTTTTATTAATTGATGATAGTCATATCGAGAAATCTCTTTTACGTATGGCCTTTGCTTTGTATCTAGAGTATAAAACAAATTAGAATTAGGTTTACCAAACCCAGTTATACTTTCAAACGTTTTTCCATAAGCTTCATTAGCAAATCCACTCGGTTTAAAACAGACTGCATATCTAGTATCCTGATTAACTGTACATTTTCCTATATAAAATTCATTGATATGTTGTAAATAGGGAAGAGAAAAAACTGCTGCCTTCCCATCATACATTTGTAGTATTTGATTTACATTTACACTGTTATCATTAAAGAAACTTGAAGCAAGTGCCATATTTTCTTGAGGAACTAGTGAAAATTCCTCTTGTGTAAGAATTTCGTTTGTCTTCCTATTTCTCACCCGATCCTGGCGATAAATTTCATTGTTGCTCTGATCGAAAATAGATACCATCTCTAATTGCTGTGATGAGCAATCAGAAATCACATATTCTGTTAAAATGTAATCCTTATCTTTACTTTCTCGCATTGTTAATTCGTAAGTGGTATCGTCAGTAGCTGGGGTATATTTCTTAAAATCAAATACAAAGGCAAATGACCAACTAAAAGAAAGTGTTCCGTCTGGATATAGGACTACTTTCATCTTTTCTTTATCGACAAGATTTGGATTCATCATCAAATAATTGGCTGTAGTAAATAATCCGTCTTTCCCCTCATCAATGTGAAAAGAAGCGTCACAATCAGGATTTTGTTTACATAAACTATGTTTTCTAAGCTGTGCTTGGTCAATTTTTTCTTCTAACGAAGCTAGTTCGCATAAAAAATATTGAAAATAAAAATTAGCTTTAAAACTTTCTGGAATTTGATCGTATATTTTTTTGAAATCGGTTTCTAAAAGTTTATTTACTTTAAACTGTTGATAGGGATTAAAACTCATCATAAAACAACTCCTTTATTTTCATCATAGCACAAAAATAGTTTTATACCTCGAAAAATAGAAAGATAAAATGACTATTTACATCAACTATTGAGGAACAGAAGAAGCGTTAACTTGTAAACAAACGATAACTATTCGAATAAAATAGGGTAGGAAGAAAGGTGAAAGAAATGACCTATACAGTGACTGCGCAAGATACTCCTTCTAGTATTGCGCAAAAATTTGGCGTTTCTGTCGATGAGCTACTTACCTATAATCGCTTAGGAAGAAATACAGTACTTTTTCCGGGAATGATCATTATTATCCCACCTAGGCCTTCCAAACCAAGGCCTCCGCAAGTACCACCAACTACTCCGCCAAACCGAATTTATATTGTAAGAAGGGGAGATACCATTTACTCGATCGCAAGACGCTTTAGAGTAAGTGTCAAAAGCATCATGTCGATAAATGGAATGCGTTTCCCAATCGTTTTTCCAGGGCAGCGCTTAATTATTCCCCAAGGAATTGTCGCACTATAAAACAACAAAATTGATCCCACTATAAGGAAAGAGGGAACCTATGTCTCAAGATAACTATTTTCCATCTGACATATGTCTAAAAACATGTTACGCAATTATGAGTAAAAATGCCCAATTATTATCTATTTGTTTAAAAGATAACAGATTCGACATTAACGAGCATTTTCCAAGTATGTTTTCTAGTAATGATAATTTTTTAGCTTATGCCATAAATTATGATGATGACTACGCTTTTAACGAACTTTTAAAAAGCGAAAAATTAATACTAAGTGCATCCGATAAACATCATTTATATCAATTATTAAAAAGAAAGGAAAAATATCGTCATTTATATCGTACTATGAAGTGCTTAGACCAAAGAAACACTTATCCGATAGAATATCTTAAATATTTATTTTCCTCTCCATCAAGCAATAAAAAAAGTGATAAAGTCAAGAAAAAACACCAATAAATCCTTTATACCCAAATAAATAGCTATTTTTTAGCTATTTATTTTTAGTATTAGTTATGCTATAATCTTGATATAATAGAATGAAAGGGAAGTAAGAAAATAAAATGAAAAGAAAATTAAAACAGAATATTGTGCTTTTTAGTACGCTTGCACTTCTGATGACACCGGGTGTTGTTTTAGCGGCAGATCCTACACCAACACCGACACCTCCAGAAAACCCAGCGATAAGTGATAAAGTGACATTAACATTAGATAAGAGTAAGTTAGAGTTAACAGTAGGAGAAGTTGCAACACTTACTGCAACGGTTACTAATGCTACAGATACATCTGTTAGTTGGTCAAGTTCAGACAATAGTATTGCAACAGTAGATTCAACCGGAAAAATAACTGCAGTAGGGGCTGGAACAGTAGTAATTACAGCTAAATCCAATGCCGACAGCAATGTTTTAGCTAATTGTGATGTCACCATCAAAGCCAAGCAATTATCTAGTGATGCCTCGATCAAATCATTAAATTTAACCGTAGGTACACTAAATAAAACATTTTCTCCTAATGATTTAGATTATACGATTACCATCCCAGCTGGTACGAAAGAATTAAACATTAAAGATGCCATTACTTTAAATGATTCGAAAGCTGGATTATTGGTATCTGGAGACAGTAACTTAAAAAATGGTAGTAAAATTACTGCTGTAGTGACGGCAGAAAATGGACAACAACGAACTTATACATTTACGATCGTAAAAGAAGCGATAGACCTCAGTCTAAAATCACTTCGTGTAACTGGATATACTTTAGATCAGGCATTTGATCCTAATACTTTAAACTATACGCTAACGATTCCTTATGAGGCACAAGACGTTACTATTCAAGCAGCAGCAGCAAGTAGTGAAGCCAGTGTATCGGTAAGTGGCGCTACAGGATTAGAAGTAGGAAAATCCGTTGTTACTGTAACGGTAAGTGATGCTGATGGAAATAAAAGAGAATATAAAATCACAGTGACTAGAGAAGCAGAAACAGAAGAAAACGAGGAAGAAGAAAATATTAGCTCTACTTCATCTAGTACTAGCAATCAAACAAGTAAAGACGTTCATGAAGATAATCGAAAAGATCGGACTCTTCAATACGTATTAGTAAGTATCGGATGCTTAATCTTATTTTTAATCGGTGGTTTTGGCATTTATTTCTATATCAAAACATCAAAAAAGAAAAAAGGAAACGGAAAAGATAAAGATAAAAAAGGAAATAATAATCAAGAAGAACAATCAACTACCGATAAAGAAATGACCTCAGCTTCAACAAATGATTCTAGTACAGCGACTTCTAATCAAGTGGATGAAAATCAATCAAACATTGAAGAAGAAAATAGTACAGCTAGTCAAGCAGAAACAGAATTATCTGAAGAAGAATCTAAACGATTGAGCGATCTAGAAGAAACAAAAGAGTTCTATCTCGATAAAGAGAAAAAGAAAATAGAACCAGCACCAACACCAAAAGAAGAAAAAGAGGAAAAAAGAAAAGATGATGTATTAAAAGATATCGAGGAATTATTCGACGATGACTAAAAGTCATCTTTTTCTTTCCTAAATAAACGTGGTATAATAGATAGTAAGAAAAGGAGCTAAAATTATGTTATTCAAACCCAAGGAAAATTCAAACGAGCTAAATGAAAAGAAGATTGTTGATCATATTCGATGCTTAGGTATCGATATGATTAACGAAGCGAAAAGTGGTCATCCTGGTATTGTGTTAGATGCAGCGCCTATGCTTTATTCGTTATATGGTAAGCACATGAAAATTAATCCAAATGATGCAACTTGGTTCAATCGTGATCGTTTTGTGTTATCAGCCGGACACGGTTCAGCTTTACTTTATTCAACGCTTTATATGGCAGGATTTGGCTTAGAGCTAGAAGATTTAAAACAGTTTCGTAAACTTGCCTCTCTAACACCAGGTCATCCTGAATATAAAGTAACTCCAGGTGTCGATATGTCAACTGGACCTTTAGGCCAAGGTTTTGCGACGGCAGTAGGTATGGCGATTGCGGAAGTATATTTGCGTAATTATTTTAAGAAGAAAAACCATGATATCATCGATTATCGCACTTATGTTCTTTGTGGCGATGGGGATTTGATGGAAGGTATCTCTTATGAAGCCGCATCTCTTGCCGGAACACTAAAACTTAATCATTTAATCGTCCTTTACGACAGTAATCATATTTGCTTGGATGGTTCGACAGATCAAGTATTTACTGAAAACATTGCTGGACGGTTTACTGCACTTAATTGGAACGTATTTTTAGTTCCAGATGGAGAAGATATTACGGCAATCGATAACGCCATAGAACAAGCCAAAGCCACAACTGATAAACCGAATATCATTATCGTCAATACGACAATTGGAAAGTTTTCTAAAAATCAAGGGACTAACAAAGTACACGGAACACCATTAGATAAAGAAGATATTTCGGCGATTAAGGAAAAATTAGGTGTACGAGATATTCCTTTTACTGTATCTAGTGATGTGATGACTAATTTTCAAGAAATGATTCATACTAGATGTGATGAAATATATCAAAAAGAGAAGAAAAAAGAAGAAAAATTGCCAGAAGAAATAAAAAAAGAACTTAAAAAATTAGAGAATCTAGATTTAAGTCTCGATGATCTAACTATCGATTATGAACTTCCTGAATCAAAAGCAGAAGCACCTCGCGTCACCTCAGGGAAAATATTATCTTCACTTGCCAAAAACAATCCTTTTTTAATAGGAGGATGTGCTGATCTTTCTTCATCTACTAAAGCTTATTTAGAAGAAGCAGGGGACTTTTCTTTCCAAAATCCTTTAGGAAGAAATATCTTTTATGGCGTAAGAGAACATGCGATGGGAGCAATTTCTAATGGACTTGCTTTATCTGGACTACATCCTTTTGCTTCTACTTTCTTGACTTTTTCTGATTATCTAAAACCAGCCATTCGTATGAGTAGTCTAATGAATTTAGGTGTTACTTATATCTTTACTCACGATTCACTTTCTATTGGCGAAGATGGACCAACCCACCAACCAGTCGAACAGTTGATCGCTCTTCGTTCGATTCCTAATTTAACGGTATTTCGTCCATGTGATGCTAATGAAATTATCGGTACTTACAAATACATCATGACTAATCCAACAGGACCAACCGCACTTATTCTTTCTAGAAATGAAGTACCGATACAAGACAGTACAAGTATTCACGATGTCGCTAAGGGAGGCTACATCATTCGTAAGGAACGAAAAAACTTGAGTGCGATTATTATTGCTAGTGGGGAAGAAGTACAGATTGCTTTAGAAGCGGCTTCTCGCTTAGAAGAAAAAGGCTATGATATTCGTGTAATCAGTATGCCTTCGATCGAATTATGGCGTCAGCAAAAAGACAAATACCGCGAAGAATTATTACCACTTGGCGTTAAAACCTTCGTTATCGAAGCATCCTCTTCTTATTCATGGCACGAATTCGTCTATAACGATAAATATTTGATCAATATGAATACCTTTGGTAGTAGTGCCAGCAAAGACGATCTTTACCATACCTTCGGTTTTGATACCGATAGTGTCGTTACAAAAATCGAAAATTTATTAAAATAGGGAAAATGTGACAAGTTTTTCCCTTTTCTTTTTCTATGATAGAACTAGAAGGGAAGGGATGAAAATTTGAGAACCTATTTTATATTTCAGATGAAAAAAGAATTTGTCCAATTGTATCATGATAATACAAGTAATCTCTTTTCTATCTTGCGACACTTGTATTACATGAAAAGCCACGAGATCGATTACGGATTTCATCTGTTTAGTCAATTGACAGAAAAAATCGATAAAGAAGGCTTAAATCGCGCAATCTATATTCAATATCATGATGAAATGGTCTATTCCAAAAATAAAGAAGAACATATTATCAATAATTTATATAAAGACGAAATTAGTGTCCTGACCATAAAAAGTAGCTATATTTTAGTCACCACCAATCATAACTATTCCTCTTTCTTTACCATTATTCAATCTTTTAGCGATCGATATTTTGTTTGTGACTTCAACTATCAAGACTATTTTTGGTTGAATGATTTGAAAATGCTTGTGTAAACGCTTAATTTTTAGTATAGTAGTAACGAGGAGATGATAGTATGGAACTTTTTTTAGATATATTAAAAGTAGTAGGACTTCTACTAGTTGGCGCAGTGATTGGCTTTTTTCTCGCTAGAAAATATATGATGAAGTATTTAAAGAAAAATCCACCAATCAATGAAGAAATGATTAAAGCTTTAATGATGCAGATGGGTAGAAAACCTAGTCAAAAACAAATTAATCAAATGATGAAATCAATGGAAAAGTATATGTAGTTGTACTTTTCCTTTCTTTTTTGATATAATGGAATTATTACGGTAGGTGATACAAATGGAAAATATGAATGGTAGAGAATTAATTAAGCAAAAAATGATAGAAAGAAGAACTCGACTAGAACAAGATATCACAGTAGAAAAGGAATATACCAACGAAGAGTTAGCCATGATCATGCAACGATTAGCTAAATACGATCTACTCCTTGTAATGGAGTATTTACCTAAACTATGCCATGTAGAGTTTATTGGACCAGAAGTAATAAATTATGGAAATAACCAAGAAGTGATGAATCAATGCTTTGAATATCATCAAAATCAACATAAACAACTTAATAAATGGCTCACAAAGCTAGAAGCTGAACTTATTTTAATCGAAGAGGCTAACCATGAAAAACAAATCGTTCTTCCTGATTATTTAAGTTTAGAAACAAAAGAAAGAGAAAATGTTGGCGCATACCTAGAAGTACAAAATCAATTAACCGATCTAATCGCAGAAGTAGCAGAGGGAAATGGCTATGTATCAGCTCCAACAGTTGAAGAGTTTGTTAATAAATATCAAACCAAAGTAACAGAAGCCGAAAAAGAAATAAGAAAAAAACTAGAAAATCCTATGTTTTCTCACGGCGCTGAATATCAAATGACATTTTTCACTAACGAAGAAGAACGATATCAGCAAAAATACTATCAAGACTATTTACTTAATTCTTATTCTCAGGCCAATTCTCAGGCCAATCCTTTTGATTTAGCGAATCAAGAACAGTATAATTATCAAGAAGAAAAACGACTTTAGAGTGTAATCAGAAAAAGAAAAGGCGAATTTTCTTTTTTCTTGGCTACATTTCTGGTATAATGGTATATAGAATATAGGGGTGTGACAATGAAATTAATTAAAAATATAAACAAAGATATTTTTCGTTCGTATGATGTACGAGGAGTATATCCTAAAGATATTAATGAAGATGTTAGTTATACATTCGGTAAAGCCTACGGAACGTATATCAAAAAGTTAGGGCAAAAACAATGCGTTGTTGGACATGATAACCGGTATTCCTCAAAAGAAATTCAAAATGCTTTAGTTCAGGGAATCGTAGAATCTGGTGTTCATGTATTAAATTTAGGCTTAGTAACAACGCCGATGTATTATTATGCATCAATTCGCTTGAACATACCAGCTGGGGTAATGGTCACTGCTAGCCATAATCCTAAGGATGATAATGGATTTAAGTTTTCTTTCGATGAGCGAGGAAACGCTAAAGGAAAAATGATCGAAGACTTTTATCATTTCTTAAAAAAGGGCGAATTTGATGACGGTCATGGAATCATTACTTTCTTTAATATTCGTGATGATTACTTCAATTTATTATTACAATCTGTAAAAATCAACACCAGAAATCGAAAACGAGTAATCATCGATTGTGGTAATGGAACAACTTCCTTCTTTGCACCAGAATTATATAACTTAGTTGGGGTTGATTTGATTGTTCTTTATGGTAAGAGTGATCCTAACTTCCCAAATCATCATCCTGACCCTTGTGTCGAAGAAAACCTAAAGGTATTGAAAGATGCGGTAGTGGAAATGCATGCCGATGTCGGAATTGCGTTTGATGGAGATGGCGACAGAATTGGTGTCGTCGATGAAAAAGGAAATTATATCCCAAGTGATCAGTTGATGATTTTGTTTGCCCGTGACATTTTACCAAAGTCAGAAAATAAGCGTGTATTGTATGATGTGAAATGTTCAAGAGCCCTACCAGAAGAAATTGAAAGATTAGGGGGAGAGCCAATCATTAATCGTACAGGTAATTCTTATACCAAAGCTGCAACAAAAGAAAAGAACTGTGTCTTTGGTGGAGAATTTAGTGGTCATCTATTCTTCAGGGACCGTTTTCCTGGCTTCGACTCTGGCTTATACGCAGGACTTCGTTTGATTGAAATTTTAACCAATTCTAATCGTAGTGTCAGTGAATGGCTAGAGGGAATCCCTAAGTATTATTCCACACCAGAAATCAAGATCGCAACAAGTGATAAAATAAAAAATAAAGTTGTCGACAAAGTCAAAGAGTATTGTGAGACCGCAGGATATAAAATTATTGATATCGACGGAGTTAGAATCGAACTTGATGACGGTTGGGCACTAATTAGAGTAAGCAATACCGGACCTAATATTACCGCTAGATTCGAAGCTACAACAGAAGAAGTAAGAGATAAATTAAAAGAGACCTTCCTAGAGTTAATTGAAAAATTTAAGAAAGAAATAGAAAATGAATAAAAAATAAAAATTTAATCAAAAATTTATAATATTGTTTAATGAGTAGTAAATAATAGACAATTATCACTACTCATTATTTTTTGTAAAAATAATAAATGTTTTATTAAGAATAAGGAGGAAAATTATGGTAGAAAAATATGCTTACACTAAAATATATGATAACTATGGAAAGGTGGTAATAACTTTAAATGAACTATTGGAAAAAAGAAACATTAGACCATATAGGTTAAGTCAACTGACTGGAATTCATTATGATATTATAACAAAGTACGTTAAAGGTAGTTTATATCGTGTAGATTTAGAAATATTAGCGAAAATCTGTTATGTGTTAGAATGTACTTTAAATGATGTGATCCACTATGAACAAGATGAACTTCTTCAAAAATAGAAATGTTAAAATATAGTCAAAAATTTAATAACTTCCACATACCTTTTTGAAATTAGTACAAGTATAGAAATGTAAATAATAAACCTATGTTATTAATTTAGCTTAATACATTCACTAGATTAGTGTTAAGTAATTGTAGTTTTAATAACTATAATTTAAATAAGGGTAATTCAAATATGGATATAGTAAATATATTTTTATTATGTTAATCTGATATCAAAAGAGAAAGGAAAGCTATAATGGAAGTGAATAGAAGTTTTTTACTAAAAAAATTTTTAATGATTATAGTATTTATTTTTTAAAGAGTTTTATTTTGCATAAATAATGCTCTTTTTTAATGTGGTAGGAGGAAGTAAAGTGGAACAAGAAAAAATTGGTAAATTTATTGCAGAACGTAGAAAAAAGTAGAATTTAACACAAGCTCAATTAGGAGAGAAATTAGGTGTTACTGATAAAGCAGTATCAAAATGGGAAAATGGCTTAAGATTGCCGGATATTTCCATCCTAAACGATCTCAGTAGTATTTTAAAAGTTACTACGACTGAATTATTAGATGGAAAAAGTTCAATAAAAAATACGCAAACCGCTACTATTTTTGAAACTCAATATTATCAAACTGCCAATAAGGAATTATTACTTTTTTTAAATGATCGTTACAATAACTGTAGTATATATTTGATTAAAAGTGAAAATAGGGAATATCTTATTGAAGGATTAATTATAGACTCTAAAGAAAATAATTTTATCAATATAAATTTTATTAAAAACGCTATGTTGTAGTTTTTGAGGGATGGTGATATAATAAAAGTGCTTAAGATGA
>OGQX01001861.1_pt1 | contig 17924 bp, 9 predicted proteins | sample 1553291 | NCBI WGS metagenome assembly OGQX01 (sample SAMEA2580030, study PRJEB22360) | human gut metagenome | biome: human gut; feature: human-associated habitat; material: faeces | place: Denmark | collected 2008/2010
ATCTTCTTCCTCAGTTGTCAGATTTTTCAAGTCAAAAGTCTGTTGCGCAGTAGGTGCACCAAGAAAATCCGGAAACTGTTCAGAGGCTATTTCAATCTGCGTCAGTTTTGTAGAACCCTTTATCATCACCGTCATATCCTCTCCATCACCTATTTTCATGTATGCAGGTTGTGTCAAGACTAAATTTTGTCCCCCCATTTCAGCTTTAACTGACGGTCGGCGATAAATCGTCTCTTCTGTTTCCACTTCTCCAATAGGAGTTACATCCACCACCAAATTTATCATTCCCCCTCCGGTATCCGGCACTTCCACTTCCGATTCCTTAAATTCATAAGTCAAGTTGTAAAGTGTAGCCGACACCACATCGGGAATCGTATCTATATGTACAAACGGTGCTCCGGTAAGCTTATTGGTTGCCTCAAATGTACAAAATAGCGTATCGCAAGCAACAGGAACAGAGAAATATCCTAATTTTCCGACATCATCTGCCGTAAAATCAAGAATTCCATTTTCAGCCTTTACAGCCACCCCCACCATGCAATTTTCAAAATAAGGATTCATTGTCTCTGCAAAAGCTACAGTAGCCACTGTATTACCTACATTAGCCACGACATCAACTTTTACATCTGCCCCTTTTGTTATAGTAAAAGACTTTATACCCTCATAAAATTTCTTATCGAATGATGCAGAAACCACCTCTCCAGCTGTCACCTTTACTTGGTAATCACCGGAAGCAAGCAAAATATCATCAGGTACATTTTCTACTCCTTGATACTTACGTACCAGTTTCAAATCCTCTTTTTCACGTTGGTAGATACGAACCTTACAGTCTTTCTCCAAGATAGCTTGTTCTTCCGATGTAAGAGCACGGGTAGCTACTACTTTCAAATCATTCTTCATCCCAATAGACAACCGAAGACTCCCCTCACCATCAGTCGCAGTATATTCGTCACGCTGACATCCTGTGAAAAAGAAAAGAAGTAATAACCAATATAAATAATATTCTTTTATCTTCATTTCTTACCTATTTATTCTTTTATAGTAAATGTTAACGTCTTCGATACACTCTGCCCTTTCCGATCAATTAAAGTAATATGGAATTTGTGTGGTTTCTCACTTGGAAAATTCCTCAATAACGGTGTAAATTGAGTAATTACAAAATCCAACTCCGTTTTTCCTACAACCTGCTCTTCCACAGGAAAACCGAGACTTGTCAATGTTTCCTTATATTCTCCCGGTTCAGCCAAATCAAAAGTTCCAGCTTCACCAAACATCATTTTGATAGCATCTCCAAACAAATCATCACCCGCTTCTATTTGCACATTCACATGTCCGATAGTTTCCGACGCATTAAGTTTCACAATAATCTCCAATGGGTTCTCTTCAGTCACAGTCTCATCAAGAACGTAATCAAACTTTTTGCAGGTAATCGTAGGCTCTCCGTCCACATCACCCCCACCATCCGGGAAATCATCTATTTCCGGTTCGTCAGGACGAACACCACCATTTATATTTTCCACATCACAGCTATTGTCCACTTTCACAGAAGCATTAGCATCACCTCCAGTATTCGGATCACCGTCAGCATCGCTCAATTTATAAGTCATGGTTACAAGATAACCGATTGATACACCGGATACCGAACGCGTATTCACTGTCTGTACTTCATCTTTTATTCCATCTTCCGTTAGAGTGCTCAAAAATTTGAAATCGACAATATTACCGCTTTCATTGGCAGGAAAATAAGCAGCACGTACTTCATCTCCCATCTTAAACGTAAGTTTATCATTGCTATTTATTGTTACCGTAACTTCGGTATCGTCTCCCAAAAGCGGTTTCAATTCGTCCGTATAACCTATTTTTACCATAATACAATGCAACTTGCACTCTATCTTAGCAACATTGGTCACTTGATCTTTTTGTATCTCAATACTCTGCGAACCTTGACAATAAGGAACATCAAACACTGGTTCTCCTCCATCTGGAGAATGGGCTATGATTTTGTATTTGCCGACTTTCAATTGAAATATTTCAGGCATATCACTATACTTCCATTCGGAAATTAAAGTTGTTCCGTCTTCATTGTAAATACCAACGATATAACTACCAGCATCTACTGTGACAGCACGAGACAGTGGTGTCGCATTTACATCCACAGAAAGTTGCATGGAGGACAATTGAATTTGTCCATAACCATCCGATTCGTTGCCGAAGTCCATCTTTTCACGATCGCAAGCAGAGAGGATGAAAAGGCTTGCTACAAATATTGCTAATATTTTTATTTTAACTAATTGTTTCATATTCATCAATTCACTTTAATTCATTATTTAGCATACTCTAAATGTACATCATCTATTACTAAGACATTTCCTATACCACGAGTATCGGCATTACCACTCCAAGTATTAATCTCTCCACTATATTCTTTAATAGCCGGACTAGAAGAGGTTGATGACAAAAACACGATAGATATATGTGTCGGTTGTAATTCTTCATTTGAATAGGATATATTTAAAGTAGCCTTATCAGTGTTAGTTGTCGATAAATTCATATATCCATTTCCTAAATTAACAATATTATCTCCTTCTCTATGTTCTATTTGAATCGAAGCGGAAGCAGCTTCTCCATTATATGAGTAAAAACGATAATTAAAAGTCATTTGCGTAGGGCGAGAAGCAAAAGTATGTCCATGAACTTCTCCTGTTGATATATCATATTTTCCAATATACAAAGTGCTAGATGTTTTCTTGTTACAACTCAAACCTCCCCAAGGTAATCCTGTTGTACAGGTACTGCCTTCCCCCCATCCAATAGTTGCTATTTCTGCGGAATATGAACCATTAATTGGAGATGTAGATAATTTCATTCTAGTACTAGCCGACCAAGAAGAATTCACATAAGTAGTTCCTGGATATGCTACATAATAATAAGAGTAAATGCCTGCTTTAGCTGTAGTCAAATCATTCTGTGTACTCCACCAAGGATCCAAATCACTATCCTCATAAGGGTAAAAAGTATAAATATCTATGCTGCCAGGTTTTCCTGTTCCTTTCCACACAAACTTCTCACTCCACGTTTCAAAATCCGAATTAGGAATCTGCAATTCTGCTTCCGTCTCAATACTCAATTGATTCGAAGCCCCTACAATATCACCTTCTTCATCTTTTTTGGTAAATTGATAAGTGTAGCCGGTAGCCGGAATTAAATTAGTCAAAGAAATGGTAGAACCAGACAAAGGACAATTTATAGCATTCCATACACCATCATTTCCGTCATTATCCTTCTGAGAGCATAGGAAATTCCATCCATCTACATTGCCTTTTAACTGCAACGTAGCCTGTTTCGTCCAAACATCTCCTGGATACTGCAAACTAAGTACCACAGGATCTCCCATAGCCGAATTCAATGTCCCTTTACGTCGCAAATACCGAGCCTCCATCTGAATATCAGCATATTGGGATTCATCAAACTTAAACAGCAAATCATGTGATGTTCCATTCGACTTTATGGAACTTGGCACTACTTGCTGTTCTGTCTCGCCTTTCTTCAACCAATAGGTCACCTTGGCGGGATCACCGTCAAGAGTCAAATTAGCCTTCATCTTTGTCGTACCATAAAGAACTGATTGTCCTGCACTCACCGCAAACAGATTATCCTTACTGGAAACTCTAAATTTCAATGGTTCCACATTCTCTTTAGACAATTTATCAGTAGCCCGCAGTTCAAAAAGATGTTCTGTACCCTCTTCCGTATATTCCAAAAAAGGTACTACATTTGTAAAGTCAATCTTTGCAATCTTATCTTTTTTGTCACCCAATCCTGCCATCTGAAACCCTAACTTCTGCATTGCGCTCAGACTTTCTGCAGACACACTAGTCAAGTCCACAGTTTCAGGCCATCCTTGTTCGATCAACGAAAAAGAATGGGTCGTCAAATAACAATGAGCTATTCCACCGGCTGCATTCAAATAAGCATACACTTCTGAAGCTTCCGCTGATTTTCCTTCAACAACGTCAATCGGTTGGTCATCATTAAACCCATTTGCTGTAAAATAAGGTGCCGGAGCACTTAAAGCCTCATCCGAAACAGTGATTTTCACAGGTTCCTGATTAGGAATATCATCACTAAATGATATATTAATAGAAGGAGTACCTGCATCCAAATCAAGTGTCAGAATATAGGCATGGCGAGCTTCAAGAGCATAATCCTCACCAACTTTCAAAGTTACTTCCTGTGAATAACCCTCCTTCTTTTTTACCTTCACACGTACTTGTACTTCTCCCGGCTTGAAATAGGCATAACGTGTTTCATCAGAAACATAGTTCACTGTATTGCCAAGCGAAGTAGTGACTTCAGCCGTATACTCAGAAAAGTAGTCCTTAAATTCATCTGTATAGACAATCGACAATTTAGCATTTGCCAGATAACAGGTCACTTCCACAGTGGTGGTCTGTCCCCGCTTTATAACAAACGGCTGATTTCCCTCATAATAAGGCAACTCGAAACCTTCATTATTGACATCGCCATACGAAGCCTTCGCTACATAGTTATTACCAGACCGAAGAGTCAACTCATCATCAGCCAAAAACTCAGCTAATGTAGCCCACTCTCCACGAAGAGTTTCTCCTTTAAATATAGAAAAAGAGAAATCATTGACATCGGGCACTTCCTGTTCTATTCCATCATTAACCCGAGTATTTGTTCCCACTAATACTTCGGCATTTGCACTAACTTGTACACGTAATGTTCCATTTCCTTCACTTCCCTCATCACGTTCCGAAGAACAAGAAAAAAAGAAAGGTAGGAGACATACACAAAAAGCCAGTTTTACTAATTGTCTGTTACTCATCTCTCTAGAATCTCTTTATATCTTAAAAAACGACCGCAAAAATACAGTTTTCTTTCTTTATAATAAAGTATCCAAAGAAAGATTTATCCCGAAATATGAAAATGAGAACACAATTAGCCTGCCCGACCTTAAAAAAAGGCCATATTTTTAAGCCTATCACAAAAGAATTTCACCTTTTAGATGAAAAACAGAACGTTACCCCCTACATTTATTGAATATAAGACCTATTGATTCAGACACGAGTGTTATTTTTTTTAATAGACTCATAATATAATTATAGTTCCTCTTTATTTCCACCAATTTCATTTTTATATAAAGCCACCTATACTCCCGGCATCAGCACCACCCCAAGTTTCTTCTTTCCATCCATCTTGACCACTATCGGTTTCTCAAAGCGGACATGGCGGAGGAACTTCGTTTCTTCCACAGCCGGTTGCGCATTGAGGAACTCTTGGTTGTAGACACCATCATTCATAAAGGCATTGATCGTGAAGTAACCCACTCCGAACGAGGTAAGATTCTGGAAGAAATGCGTACCCTGGCTGGGATCAACGCGGTAATTAGTCAGTCCCGCCTCCACTATCACACGGGCTGCCGAGATGTGCGGCCACTTCACCGGAATACCCAGCCACGTGTCGCTGCTTCCCCAACGTCCGGGACCGACAAGCACATAGTTCTTCCCCTCGTTCAAGAACTGCTGATTGATCTTTTCTATCTCCCAAGCAATAGCCTGATTATTGGAAGCACTGTAGCCGTCTGTCTTCACATAGACAACATCCTGAATCTCGTTCATAATGCCATGTCCCAGCGAATTATACGAGCGAAGAATCACCTCATCATCCGGTATATCGTTCAAATCCTCATCCAGCATCTCCTTGCTATCCACAATCGGACGGATCTGCAAAAGATAGAAAGTACCCGTCTTATCCTGATCACGACTTAACGTTGCCGCAAACTCAATCTCAACCGGACGACGCATCTCCTGTTCCCCGTATTTCAAAACCAACTGTAAAATACGAGCCAACGGGAAAACATCATGTTGCAGGATATTAGCAAACGTGATCACCTTGCGTCCTCCCGGATACAAACCATCCCGGATTATCTGGTCGTACGGGTCGTATGTAGAAGCGATATACTGCAAAGCACCGTCATTTTCCGCCTCTTTCACATGAAGTTTCAACAGATTAAAGCCGTCATCGATCGAAAAGTCATGCCCTGCATTCTTCAAGTCCAACGCATAGAAACGGGTCTGAGTCTCTTTCAAAGCTATTTCCATCTCGCTGGTCTGTAACACCTGATTGGGATGATAAGGAGAAAAACGAAGTGTCATACCGCCATCCACAATATATTTTCCCAATCCAAGAGCCAGATTCACCGTTCCTTCCTCCGCCTTTTCATCACCCAGCGGATAATAATTGAGCGAGCGTGCCACACCGGACATGGAAGGATAATAACGTTCTCCGTATTGATTACCAACGACTTCCTGCAAAATAACAGCCATCTTCTCCTGGTCTATCACGTTCGACGTAGCTTGCATATAAGCCTTGCTGTCACGGAAGTATACCGAAGCATACACTCCCTTGATGGCATCGGAAAGCATACGCAGCATCTCATAGCGATCGTCCAGATAAGGAATCATATACGTATTGTAAATCCCCGCAAACGGCTGATAATGGGAATCTTCCAACAGAGACGAAGAACGGATGGCAATTGGTGACTTCACCACATCAAAGAAAGTAAAGAAGTCTTCCACCAACCGGTCCGGCAACTTCGCTTTCAGGAAATACCTCAGAATCAAATCATCATCCGCATCCGAAAGCGCAATCTGATACAGATTGTTCGTGTCCATAAACTCATCGAACACATCCGTACAAAGCACCACCGTCTTGGGAATGGCTACCCGTGCATTCTCAAACTCATCAAACTCCGGATGACGCTTCACCATGTTATCTATGAAAGCCAGTCCGCGCCCTTTACCTCCGAGCGAACCGTCACCGATACGGGCAAAATTGGAATAACGGTCGAAACGGTCCCGTTTAAAGACGGCAACCACTCCCTGATTCTTCATCTTGCGATATTTCACGATCGCCTCAAAAATGATGCGGCGATGGGCGTCCACATCCTGAAGACTGCTCCATGTTATCGGTTTCAAAAACTCCGCCACGGGAAACATAGCCCGCGAATAAAGCCAGCGGGACACATGATTACGGCTAATGTGATATAAGAATGATTCCGCAGGAACGGCAAACAGAATATTCTGCAACTCTTTCAGATTCCGTACACGGGCAATCTCCTCCCCCGTCTCCGGATTACGGAAAACAAAATCACCGAAACCGAAGTTATCGGAAACAATACGGCGCAGGTCTACATCCATCTTCTTGGAATTCTTGTCAATAAAGCTGGCTCCGTACTTTGCCGCATAGGAAGCATTCTCCGACTCGGAAGACTGGATAATCAAGGGTACGAACGGATCATTCTTACGTATCTCGGCACATAGCTTGATACCCGCCAGACCGTCTTTCTCTCCCCGCTCCACCTTCGGGAAACGTACATCCGTGATCACCCCCAATATATTATTCTGATACTTACGATAAATATTCATTGCCTCCTGATACGTACGCGCCAACACGATTTTAGGCCGTCCGCGCATACGAAGCGTACGCTGGTGTGCATTCAGAGCCTCCGTAGAGAACTCCTGACTCTGCTTCAACACGAACTTATACAGATTGGGAAGAATGGAAGAATAGAAGCGAATGCCGTCTTCCACAACAAGTATCAACTGTACTCCTACCTCCTGCACGTCATGCTCCAGATTCATCTTGTCCTCCATCAGCTTAATGATAGAAACCAGCAAATCGGTATTGCCCAGCCAGCAGAAAACGTACTCGAAAGCACTCAGATCCTCATTGATAATCCGTTTGGTAATACCGTGACTGAAAGGAGTCAGAATGACGATAGGAATGTGTTCATATTTCTCCTTGATATGCCGTCCGATGTCGAAACTGTCATTATCTCCCGTGCTCGGCATACAAATCACCAGGTCGAATGACATACTTTCCAACTGCGCCAATGCCTCCTCTTCGGTAGACACCTGCGAGAAACGGGGCGGATAACGCAGAGAGAGCGAAGTATATTCATTAAAAATCTTCTCATCGATACGTCCGTCATCTTCGAGCATGAAAGCGTCGTACGGGTTGGCTATCAGCAGCACGTTGAAAATTCGCCGGGTCATCAAATTGGCGAACTGGGTATCTTTGAAGTAAAGCTGGTTTAATTTATATTTACTAAGCATAGAATTATTCTCCTTTCTTATACCAAATCGTCTTGTTTCAAAATCACATTTTGCAAAGTTAATTCTTTAAATCTCATTTTCCATCATCTTCTTTATAAAGTTTACTTGTTTATCTCTTATTATTTTGTAGTTTTGTACCAATAAGTTTATTCAAAAAGACTTTTTATTCACATGAAAAAAGTAACTTTATTAATGAGTGGAATCATGGTAATGTCATGCGCTCCCCAACAAAAAAAGCCGGTCTACCCCGAGACGGCAAAAGTAGACACTGTAGACGTGTATTTCGGTACGCAAGTTCCCGACCCTTACAGATGGTTGGAAAATGATACCAGCGCAGCTACCACCGCTTGGGTAGAAGCGCAGAACAAAGTGACAAATGAGTATCTGAGCCAAATACCTTTCCGGGAGAACCTCTTGAAACGGCTGAAGGAAATGGCTGATTACGAGAAGATCAGCGCTCCTGTCAAGAAACACGGCAAATATTATTTCAGCAAGAACGATGGTTTGCAGAATCAAAGCGTGTTCTACGTACAAGATTCATTGGACGGCGAGCCTCGCGTGTTCCTCGACCCCAACAAATTGTCGGATGACGGCACAGTGGCCCTCACGGGACTTTATTTCTCACACGATGGCAAATACACCGCGTACACCATCTCGCGAAGCGGCTCCGACTGGTCTGAAATCTACGTGATGGACACCGAAAGCGGCAAGTTGCTCGAAGACCACATCGAATGGGCCAAATTCACCGACGCTGCCTGGCAGGGAGACGGATTCTATTATAGTGCTTACGATGCTCCGACCAAAGGAAAAGAGTTCTCCAACGTGAACGAGAATCATAAGATCTATTACCACAAGATCGGCGAACCCCAATCGAAAGACAAGCTGATTTACCAGAATCCGGCTTATCCGAAACGTTTCTACACCTCCGGCACCAGCGAGGATGAACGTATTCTATTCCTGACCGAATCCGGAGCCGGAAGAGGGAACAACCTGTTCATACGGGATTTGAAAAAGCCCGCCTCTCCTTTCATCCAGCTCACCACCGACCTCGATTACCAATATTACCCAATTGAAGTAATCGGCGACTGGATTTATATCTACACCAACTACGGAGCACCGAAAAACCGGATTATGGTGGCGGACATCAACCGTCCGAAACTGGAAGACTGGAAAGAACTCGTACCCGAATCGGAAGCAGTGCTCTCCAACGCGGAAGTGATCGGTGGCAAACTGTTCCTCACATACGACAAAGACGCCTCCAATCACGCATACGTTTACGACCTCGACGGCAAGCAGTTGCAGGAAATCGAACTGCCCTCGCTCGGTTCGGTAGGATTCAGCGGCAACAAGGACGACAAGGAATGCTTCTTCGGATTTACCTCGTTCACCATTCCCGGCGCTACCTATAAATATGATATGGACAAGAACAGCTACGAACTGTACCGTGCCCCGAAAGTGCAGTTCAACTCGGACGACTTCGTAACGGAACAGGTGTTTTTCCCCAGCAAGGACGGTGTGAAGATTCCGATGTTCCTTACTTATAAGAAAGACTTGAAGAAAGACGGCAAAAATCCGGTATTCCTCTACGGGTACGGAGGTTTCGGTATCAGTCTTAATCCGGGCTTCAGCTCCAACCGTATCCCGTTCCTCGAAAACGGCGGTATCTATGCCCAAGTCAACCTGCGTGGCGGCAGCGAATACGGTGAGGAGTGGCACGTAGCCGGAACCAAAATGCAGAAACAGAACGTGTTCGACGACTTCATCTCGGCCGCTGAATATCTCATCAGCCAGAAATACACCGATAAAGACAAGATAGCGATTGTCGGCGGTTCCAACGGCGGTTTGTTAGTAGGCGCCTGTATGACGCAGCGTCCCGACCTCTTCCGCGTAGCCATCCCGCAAGTGGGTGTGATGGATATGCTCCGCTACCACAAGTTTACCATCGGCTGGAACTGGGCCAGCGATTACGGCACCAGTGAAGACAGCAAAGAGATGTTCGAATACCTCAGAGGTTACTCTCCATTGCACAACTTGAAACCGGGCACAAAATATCCGGCAACTCTGGTAACCACTGCCGACCATGACGACCGGGTAGTCCCCGCCCACTCATTCAAGTTTGCCGCTACCCTGCAAGCCGACAATGACGGGACCAATCCGACCTTGATCCGCATCGACAGCAAAGCCGGACACGGTGCAGGCAAACCTATGGCAAAAGTACTGGAAGAGCAAGCCGACATTTACGGATTCATCATGTATAATCTGGGCATGAAACCGAAATTCTAAAGACCGGCTTTCTATTTGCGAACACATAGAAGCCCCGTTACCTGTTTTTTACATCACAGGTAGCGGGGCTTTGCGCTTCTTGGACTCCAAAACTGTCATTTTATCATTATTTAATCAAAATAACGCCTTAAAAATAATCACATTTCAAATATTTCCCTATATTTGCAGATAGTTAGTTGACATTTTATCAGAATTAACCTTTTAAACTATAGTATCATGAACATCCAAAAAATCATGTCCTCTCTGGAGGCAAAACATCCCGGTGAATCTGAGTATCTTCAAGCTGTCAAAGAGGTTCTTCTGTCCATTGAAGATATATACAATCAACATCCTGAATTTGAAAAAGCCAAAATCATAGAAAGACTGGTCGAACCCGACCGTATCTTTACTTTCCGTGTGACGTGGGTGGACGATAAAGGCGAAGTGCAGACCAATCTCGGCTACCGCGTACAATTCAACAACGCTATCGGCCCGTACAAAGGCGGTATCCGTTTCCATGCTTCCGTCAATCTTTCCATCCTGAAGTTTCTCGGCTTCGAACAGACTTTCAAGAACGCACTGACCACTCTGCCTATGGGTGGCGGCAAAGGCGGTTCCGACTTCTCACCACGCGGCAAGAGCGACGCTGAAATCATGCGTTTCTGCCAGGCGTTCATGCTGGAGCTGTGGCGTCATCTGGGTCCGGATATGGATGTTCCCGCCGGTGATATCGGCGTAGGAGGACGCGAAGTGGGTTATATGTTCGGTATGTACAAGAAGCTGACACGTGAATTTACAGGAACTTTCACTGGCAAAGGATTGGAGTTCGGCGGTTCTCTGATTCGTCCCGAAGCTACCGGTTTCGGCGGTTTGTATTTCGTGAACCAGATGTTACAGGCAAAAGGTATTGATATAAAAGGTAAGACCGTCGCTATCTCCGGGTTCGGAAACGTAGCTTGGGGGGCAGCCACGAAAGCCACCGAACTGGGTGCTAAAGTGATTACAATCTCCGGACCGGACGGATACGTTTACGATCCCGACGGTATCAGTGGCGAAAAGATAGACTACATGCTGGAGCTTCGGGCTTCGGGCAATGATATAGTTGCTCCATACGCAGAAAAATATCCGGGTGCGACCTTCGTCGAGGGCAAGCGTCCGTGGGAAGTAAAAGCTGATATTGCACTTCCTTGTGCAACTCAGAATGAATTAAATGGAGAAGATGCACAAAATCTCATAAAAAATGACGTACTTTGTGTCGGAGAAATTTCTAACATGGGCTGTACGCCGGAAGCCATCGATCTATTCATCGAACATAAAAAGATGTACGCACCGGGTAAAGCAGTCAACGCAGGCGGTGTTGCCACATCCGGACTGGAAATGTCTCAAAACGCCATGCACCTCAGCTGGAGTGCCGCAGAAGTGGATGAAAAGCTTCATGCAATCATGCACGGCATCCATGCCCAATGTGTGAAATACGGCACGGAGCCCGACGGATACATTAACTATGTGAAGGGAGCCAACATTGCCGGATTCATGAAAGTAGCCCATGCAATGATGGGACAAGGCGTCATTTGATAATTAAAAATTAAAGATTAAAAGGTAGAAAATAGAAGGTGGACGGGAGCTGGTTGGCTTGGGATTCACAAATTATTTAATTTTTAGTTTCTAATTTTTAATTTCTAGATTCATTTAGAAGACTTTGTTTAGTTGTATTTGTATTTGTGGTTTGCGCCACTCGCCTCCTGTGACAGGACGCGGGTGGCGCTATTTTTATGAGATTAACGTTATTTTCGATGGGAATTAATTATCTTTGCAGCATTATCGAATAAATAAATAACTAAATAAAAATGCTACAACCCGAATTAAAATTCCGTCGCGATAAGATTCGCAGTCTGATGGCGTTGCAGGGCATTGACGCTGCGCTCATTACTTGTAATACAAATCTGATTTATACATACGGCTGCGTTGTCAGCGGTTACCTTTATCTTCCGCTCCATTCACCCGCATTGTTGTTTTTCAAACGTCCCAACAATATCACAGGCGAACATTCGTTCCCTATCCGCAAACCGGAACAGATTGTCGATCTGCTGAAAGAAAACGGATTGCCCATGCCAACCAAGCTGATGTTGGAGGGCGACGAACTTCCTTACACGGAATATTGCCGTCTGGCAAGTCTCTTCCCCGAGACCGAAGTGGTGAACGGCACTCCGCTGATCCGTCAGGCACGTAGTGTGAAGACACCGGTTGAAATCGAAATGTTACGCCGTTCGGGCATTGCCCATGCGAAAGCTTACGAACAGATTCCGAGCGTATACCGTCCGGGAATGACGGATATAGAATTCTCTATCGAGATAGAACGTCTGATGCGCCTGCAAGGGTGTCTGGGCATTTTCCGGGTGTTCGGACGCAGCATGGAAATCTTCATGGGCAGCGTACTCACGGGAGACAACGCCGGATACCCTTCTCCATACGACTTCGCACTGGGCGGACAAGGTCTCGACCCTGCCCTGCCGGGAGGAGCCAACAAGACTCCGTTGAAAGAAGGACAAAGCGTCATGGTCGATTTAGGCGGCAACTTCAACGGATATATGGGCGACATGAGCCGGGTGTTCTCTATCGGAAAACTGCCGGAAGAAGCTTATGCGGCACATCAGGTCTGTCTGGATATTCAGGAAAAGATAGCTTCTATTGCCCGTCCGGGTGTTTCCTGCGAGCAACTGTATGACACCGCCATCCAAATAGCGACGGAAGCCGGATTCAGAGACAAATTCATGGGAACCAACCAGCAAGCGAAGTTTATCGGCCACGGCATCGGCCTCGAAATCAACGAAGCTCCCGTACTGGCCCCCCGCATGAAGCAGGAACTCGAACCGGACATGGTGTTTGCCCTCGAACCGAAAATCGTACTTCCGGGAGTAGGTCCTGTAGGTATAGAAAACTCTTGGGTGGTGACGAACGAAGGTATCGAAAAACTAACGAACTGCCGTGAAGAAATCATTGAGCTGAGTTAAACTCGTCCGGACACAAACCTTATTCAAACAACCCAATAATATGAATTACGCATCTGTTTCATTCATCGGCAGTGCTTTACTTTTGCCTACATTATCCATCCATGCGCAGCAAAGAAACGCCCAACCGAATATTTTATTTATTCTCTGCGATGACATGGGATATGGAGATTTGGCCTGCTACGGTCAACCGTTTATCCGCACCCCTCATATCGACGCTATGGCAAATGAAGGGATGCGCTTCACGCAGGCGTATGCCGGTAGCCCTGTCAGCGCACCTTCAAGAGCTTCAGTCATGACGGGACAGCACAGCGGTCATTGCGAAGTGCGGGGAAACAAAGAATATTGGAAAAATGCTCCCACCGTGATGTATGGGGACAATAAAGAATACGCGGTAGTAGGGCAACATCCATACGATCCGGAACACATCATACTGCCGGAAATAATGAAAGACAACGGATATACTACAGGAATGTTCGGTAAATGGGCAGGAGGCTATGAGGGCTCCTGCTCCACTCCCGACAAACGGGGTATAGACGAATACTACGGCTACATCTGCCAGTTTCAAGCGCACCTCTACTATCCTAATTTCTTAAACCGTTACAGTAAAGCATTGGGTGATACCGGAGTGGTACGCATAGTTATGGACGAAAACATCAAGTATCCGATGTTCGGTCCCGAATACCGGAAACGTCCTCAATATTCCGCTGACATTATCCATCAAAAAGCTTTGGAATGGCTGAACAGACAAGATGGCAAGCAACCGTTCTTCGGCATATTCACCTACACTCTTCCTCATGCGGAACTTGTACAGCCGGAGGACTCGATTCTGAACGAATACAAAGCGGAGTTTAGTCCTGATAAAATTTTCAAAGGTAGTAAATGGTCACGTTATAATGCGGTTACCCATACGCACGCTCAATTCGCCGGCATGATTACCCGTCTGGATTATTATGTAGGCGAAGTACTGAAAAAGCTGAAAGAGAAAGGGCTGGACGAGAACACATTAGTCATTTTCTCCAGCGACAACGGTCCTCATGAGGAAGGTGGAGCCGACCCTACTTTCTTCGGTAGAGACGGAAAGTTGCGCGGATTGAAACGCCAGTGCCACGAAGGCGGTATACGCATTCCGTTCATAGCCCGTTGGCCGGGACGTGTACCCGCCGGTGAAGTGAGCGACCACATCTGCGCTTTCTATGACTTAATGCCTACTTTCTGCGAAGTGGCGGGTATCAAGAATTATGAAAAGAAATACCGCAATAAAAAGAAGGAGACCGACTATTTTGACGGAATCTCTTTTGCACCGACATTACTGGGAAAGAAAAAGCAAAAACAACATAAATTCCTGTACTGGGAATTCGACGAGACAGACCAGATAGCAGTGCGCATGAACGACTGGAAGCTAATCGTAAAAAAAGGAAGTCCCTCATTGTATAACTTGAAGACGGACATCCACGAAGACAACGATATAGCCCTCCAGCACCCGGACATTGTAAAAAAAATGAAAGCCATCATCTTTGAACAACATACTCCGAATCCACATTTTTCGGTAACATTACCTAGCCGATAACCGGTGTCAGCCCCATCTTCTTTGCCCGTGCCAACATAAAGGTGCGGGCAGCTTCATATTCATTCGGGATCACTCCATCCAGAATCGCATCCTTTATCGCACTTTTCAGAGTCCCCACCTCCCGGCACGGTTGCAATCCGAAAGTTTCCATGATCTCCTCACCGCTCACAGGGGGCTGGAAATTGCGAATCCGGTCTTTTTCCTCCAGGTCTTTCAGCTTCTGCCGCACCAGTTGAAAGTTATTCAGGAAACGTTGCTTACGTTCCATATTTTTAGAAGTGATGTCCGCTTCACAGAGCGTCATCAGGTCGTCGATGTCATCCCCCGCCTCAAAAAGCAGACGGCGGACAGCCGAATCCGTCACTACATCATCCGCTATCACGATAGGACGCATATGGAGACTGACCATCTTCTGCACATACTTCATCTTCTCATTCATCGGCAACTTCATCTTCCGGAAAATATTCGGAATCATCTTCTCACCGATAAAATTATGATTATGGAAAGTCCATCCCGCCTTCGGTTCCCAACGTTTAGTCACAGGTTTGGCAATGTCGTGCAGCAAGGCAGCCCAACGCAACCAAAGATTGTCGGTCTTTTTGCTGATATTATCCAGCACTTCGAGCGTATGATAAAAATTATCCTTATGCGAACGCCCGTTCCGGGTTTCCACCCCTTGCAAGGCAGCCAGCTCCGGAAAAATCAACGGGAGCAGCCCGCTACGGTCCAAGTCAATAAAACCTTTCGAGGGAATCGGTGAAAGAATTATCTTATTGAGTTCGTCGGCAATACGCTCGCGCGATATAATTTCAATCCGGTCCTTATTGCGGCAAAGAGAATCGAACGTGTCATCGTCAATATAAAATCCCAACTGCGTGGCAAAACGGATACAACGCATCATCCGCAACGGATCGTCACTAAAGGTGATGTCCGGATCGAGCGGAGTGCGGATCGTCTTCTCCTTCATATCCTCCAGTCCTCCGAACGGGTCTACCAGTTCACCGAAGCGTCCCTTATTGAGGCAGACGGCGAGGGCATTAATTGTGAAGTCACGACGGTTCTGATCGTCTTCCAACGTCCCGTCCTCCACAATCGGCTTGCGAGAATCCCGTTGGTAGGACTCTCTGCGCGCCCCCACAAATTCCACTTCCGTACCTTTATATTTCACCTGTGCCGTTCCGAAGTTCTTGAAGACAGAGACATGAGCGCCGCGTCCCAGATGTTTTCCGAGCGCTTCCGCCATCGCTATCCCACTGCCTACTACCACCACGTCTATATCTTTAGAGGGACGTTGCAGAAAAATATCACGAACATAGCCGCCTACGACGTAACACTCCAGACCGAGCGTATCGGCCGTTTCGGCTATCTTCCCGAAGATGGGCTCGCTAAAATGCTGCTTCAATTCCTCTTGAGTCAACTCTATCATTCTTCTTAGTTATAAGTTTTGAGGGGGCAAAATTACAAAAATAAGGGATATATTCGTACTTTTGCCCTAAATAACCAAATAGTAAACAGAATTTGTGATGAAAAAACTAACAATCTTCTTTTGCGGAACACTGGCACTGGCTGCCTGCGGAAATGGAATCGAGAAAAAAGCCAATGAGAAACTGATGGTTGCCCAAGCGGCCTACGAACGTGGCGATTATGAAGAAGCCAAGTCGCAGATCGACAGTATAAAGATTTTGTATCCCAAAGCGTTCGAGACACGCAAAGCGGGACAGGCATTGATGCTGGATGTAGAGACGAAAGCGCAGCAGAAAACGCTTGCTTACCTGGACAGCGCCCTCCGGGCCAAGACTGAGGAGTTTAATGCCATCAAAGACAAATTCATCCTTGAGAAAGATGCGGAATACCAACAGGTGGGCAATTATCTATGGCCTACGCAGACTGTCGAAAAAAACATGCACCGTTCTTTCCTCCGCTTTCAGGTGGACGAGCTGGGCAAGATGAGCATGACTTCCATCTACTGCGGTTCCGGCAACATTCATCACGTAGGGGTCAAAGTGATTGCTCCCGACGGCAGCTTCGCAGAAACTCCCGCCTCCAAAGACAGTTATGAGACAACCGACATGAATGAGAAAATAGAGAAAGCGGACTATAAACTGGGGGAGGACGGTAACGTTATCGGCTTCATCAACTTCAACAAGGACAAAAATATCCGTGTGGAATTTATCGGCGACCGCTCCTATAAAACGACTATGAGCCCGACCGAACGCCAGGCTGCGGAAAATGTCTACGAATTGGCGCAAATCCTCTCCGCCATGCAGGAGATAAAGAAAGAACAGGAAGCCGCCAACTTGAAAATCGGATTTATCAATAAGAAGAAAGAACGGAAAGCACAGGAAGAACCGACGGATAAATAATGAAAGCCATCACTCTAAGATAAAAAAGACAGACGGGTCACTTCACCCGTCTGTTCAATTGATTATTAGCCTTTCCGGGCTTTGATTTCCCCACTCGTTTACCGGAGCCTTTCTTTTTCCCGGTTCCTGTCTTTGCCTTTCCGGCAAAAGGGTTGTTATTTTTCTTGATCGGCATAACGCTACCTATTAGTCCCCCTCATAAAATTCTCTCAGAAACCAGCGAGCCACGAAGTCCCAGTTGTCGTGAAGCAATGCCTTTCCGTTCTCAAACGGGAATTGCGCCTCGGGCAACAAGTTATGTTCCATGCCATACTTCAACAAATCGAACGGGCACAATCCCCCTTCACAGAACATCTCGTATGCTTCCTCCTCCGTTGTCGCAGCGTCATACAACGGATTATTCCCTGCTGCAAAGTATTTGGCAACATCCGGAGCCACCAGCACGCCTTTCGGATTGCCATAGACAACGAAGTTGTCAAACTCCGCCAGTTCGGGCAACAAAGTCTCTTCATCGTCTTCCCATTTCAGAGAATGGACGAAGAAAAACTTCAGGGCATCATACGAGTCAAAGAACATGAGC
>OGQX01001876.1_pt1 | contig 17828 bp, 10 predicted proteins | sample 1553291 | NCBI WGS metagenome assembly OGQX01 (sample SAMEA2580030, study PRJEB22360) | human gut metagenome | biome: human gut; feature: human-associated habitat; material: faeces | place: Denmark | collected 2008/2010
CACGCAAACCAAAAAGGCCTCCCTCTTCCAAAGGGCGGCCTTTTCTATATGTACAATTTATTGTAGTTTGTTGCTATTCTTGCGGTGGGAATATAAACCCGTTCCCTTTGTTATCATCAAAAGAATAACTTGATGGCTTGGGTAAATTCTTACCATTCTTACTCCAGTCCCAAAGCAGAGTCTCATCCTCTGTAATTTCTCCGGTAGCACTATCCCTCTTCTTCCCATTCAATGGATAATAAAGCAGTAAATTGTCATCGTCAGGATTTACCATCTTCCATATATTCGAAGCTATCTCTTGCGAAGTTCTGGCCGTTTTCCAAAAACGAACCTCACGAATCAGCTCGTTTGAACCACCAATCCAAAAGCCAATCAATCCATAAGGACCTGTTCTGATTTCCCGGTCAGCAACCAGCACTCCGTTCACGTATACATAATTCTTTTGACCATCATATACGAAAGCTAACATATACCAAGTGTCAGGCTGTGCAGAGAATTTGTCAGCGGGAACATCAATCTGAGAGCTTCCCGTCTTAATTTGTAATTGATTAGGGTTAATAGTTACATCACCGAAACGAGTATAAATCTCATCCATAGGACCAGCATTGGCAACCAATTTAGTTCCACAAATAGAACGATTGTTACTTTTGTAACTAGCCCTATTGACCATAACTTCCATTGTCCATTGATCAACTTTGAAATCGTTAGGGAACATTTTATCATCCTCGCTCCCCGAACCACTTCCACTTGTACTTATCCGGAGCGCTTTTGTATTCACTCTTTGCTCAAGTACAAGTAAAGTCTCTTCTTGCCCTCTGATAATATTCACGTCACCTCCTGTAATACGTATAGGCAAAGCATAGTTACCTTCTAGTGAGAATTTTACATTCTTCAAAGAAATAGGAACATCCATCATTGCATAAAGAGGCATAAATGTTATTTTCTGTGAGATCTCATACATCTCTTTAGGAAGTACTATATAGTTAGTTCCATTTTTAGCATTATAAGCATCTAACTGAGCTTGATTACCAGCCTCCAATGTAACTTTTATTTCTTTAGTATCTTGAACAGCTAAAGCTACTTGCAGCCCTTTAATTTCCACATCTTTGCCTTCTTCCACAAAGCTTTGTAATACGCCGTTATTAGCTATATATACTCCTTGCTCACTTTGAAAATCATCCAAAGGATTTTTATATAACTCATTTTGACAACCTGTTAAGAATAACAGAACAGCTAAATAAATATTCTTTTTCATAATAGTCATTCTTTAATATTAATCGAACTTACCAGGATATACCTGATTACCAAAATACAAGGCTTTTCTCAACCATTTGTAAGGAGGGTCATTCGGGTAGTCATACTCCATATGATAAGTACCTATACCACCTATTCTCTTACCACTGGGCAAATCGAGTGTTGCATAGTCAAGAATCTGATTCCCTTCCATACTGTTCAATTCAGGACGCACACTTGTATAATAAGTTATGCCACCAGTTTTCCACCCTTGTTCAAATTCAACGGTAATAATTGTTTTACGCTCCCAGTCGTCCAGATTCGGTTTATTTATTTTATAAATTACAGAACTAGTACTTGATTCCCAGTATGCCTGATAGATGTAATGATCAACCAATTTTGAAGTTTCTGTAGATAAGAGATCCGGCTGACCATCCATAACTAACATTCTTCCAGCAGGACGTAGGCGGGCACTTAAAGTTTCAATGAAAACCTGCATCTTATTATTACCGCTAGGACTGATTGTCTGGTAGTTTGCTAAAGTTCCGGAATGTCCATATCCAGGTTCGTAGTCAATATCAAAACCATCAAGATTGTACTTTTCAATACTATCACAAATAGCATTTGCATATGCTTTTACTCCTTCAATGAAGTTTCCTTGTCCCTTTTCTTCTACCCAATATTGCGTTGCATTCAATCCTTTAGGAGTCAGCTGATCTCCCAAATCTTGAATAATCCAACATAATAATGCCTTTCCTCCTTTCACTTCCTGGAAGAATTTCAAATCTGCTTTCTGTTCATCAGAAAGGTAACCTCTTGTTCCCCAGAGAGATACAAAATCTACACTATCGGGTAACATCTTCAAATAATTTTGAGCGTTGTTTCCTTTTCCAGTCCAGTTACCAAACCAACCAAAGCCTTTCACATGAGGAGTTTTTCTATATTCTCTTATTTGAGCGAAATATTCACGCATGGTCGGTGTAAGATCTTCTTCGGTTTGGGCTTCTATTAGGGGAATCAGACGGTGCATTCCTTCTTGATTCTCAAAAACCTCTCTTTCTTCAGATGTCCAGTCAGAACAGCTTAGTATACTTAAGGCAGATATACCTATACACAAATACTTTAATAATTTCATAATTTTCTTTTCTTAAAAATGAATATCATTATTACTGATTAGGTTGTTTGGGCCTGTTTGAACGTACCCACCATAATTTAGTAGCTCCTATATCTCCACCTCCCAGCAATGTTGGAATTTCAGCCATATTAGGATTGGAATTATAGGCTGTAGGAGCAAATCTAAAGCGTTCAGGAACTCTGCAATCTTCTATTGAGGCGCCAATTCTTCCAGGAGCAGCTTCATCCATAGGTTTCATTAAATATGGGAAACCGGTTCTGCGATATTCGGTCCAGGCTTCCACAGCGTTCGGATATAGTGCCAGATATTTTTGCGTAATAATTTTCTGTAACTGTTCTTCTTGCTTACTCAAATTTCCTGTGTAATCATCCCATTTGGGTGAAGTATTTCCAATGCTTAAATCATGGTTATAAGTGCCATATTTGTAATTACTACCAGTGAGTCCGGTTGGTTTACCTGTTCCTGACAGGTATGTGGCAACTCCACTGACTCCTTGCTCTTGAAATGAAATATTTATTCCTTGTTCATAGAACGTTTTGGGGTCACCACCTATCAAATTGTATAGAGCAGCTTCTGCTTTCAGAAAATAAGTTTCGGATGCTCTGAACCAATATAAAGGAGAATTGGAATCTACTTTCGGACGCGATGCAAATTTTGCAGAATATGAGGTTTCCGATTTAGATTTACTATTCGTCGGTGCAACCGGAAAATAACCTGTTTGCGCCCAACTGCCAGAACCATATGTTCCTTCAGTAAAATATGCACTTAACCTAGGGTCTTTATATCCATCCAAATATCCCCAAATAGTGGCGCCCATTCTTGTTTCGTTATATTCATTGACAGATGCTAACATTGAATTCAGCAATGGCATTTTATCAGAACTTTTGATCTTTGCTTCACTTGAAATATCTTCAATAACACCGCCATTTTTAGGATCTAATGCTTTCGTAATATATTCTTTAGCCAAAGTCTCATCTATAAAATGTACTCTGACAGCTATTCTCAACATTAATGAGTTAGCCAGTTTTACCCAGTTTTGAACATTGCCATTGTATATCAAATCGTACTGAGCCATCACACTATAAGATATTGTATTCAGCAATTCTACTGATTTTGACAGATCAGCCAGCATGCTTCTGTAAACAACTTCCTGGCTGTCGAATTTTGGCGCAATACTTCCATCACCTGCTGAGTTATAAGCAATAGGACCGAAAACGTCTGTAGCTCGCAACCATGCTATATTTCTGACAATATTAGCAATCTCCAATATAGCTTGTTCTGATGGGGAATCCGAATCTTTAGCGATTTCATATATTTCATTCCAGGGCAAAAAGATTTGCGAGTAAAAGTTCTGATATGCATAATTCATTCTACTATCTGTAAAATTCCAATTAGCCTCATTATTAAATCCCCAATTATTATTATTGCCAAAATAACCAATATAGTTACCGGAAGATATCAAATCAGTATTTTGTAAATCATTTCCAGGTCCAGTTGTCAAACTAGGTGAACCTATAGGGATCACTCTTTGCTGCATATTCATGAAACGGGCACCATATTTAAGAGGACCTAATTCCCCATCGGAGACACCGTAAGGATTGGTATTGACAGCTTCATAATCACAAGCTGACATAGAACAAAGTGCCAAAAGCAGAATTATATATTTTTTCATATTCAATTCCTTTATTTATTTTAGAATCCAAATTTCAAACTCAATCCATAAGTAGACTGGCTGGGTAACATAAAGTAATCGTATCCTTGACCAAAAGTACCAGTGGAAGCTGTTAGTTCAGGATCATAAGGGGCCTTATTGTATATCATCCATAAATTAGTACCGTATACTGACAAGCTCAAATTATTAACAGTTCCTTTAAACCATTTATTGGGGAAAGTATAAGTTAGTCTGGCTTCCTGCAATCTCACATTAGTTGCTGAGTATGTATAGTAGGCATCCAAATTAGAAACTGCATCATAATAAGTTTTTGGATCAACTTTGAAATATCCTAATGATACACCACCTGCATCACGTGCATCTGCTGATGCTTCAGATACTCCATATCTGTCTAACATAGCTTGTGTTTTAGATATTACGATTCCTCCAATACGAGCTGTGAACAACAAGTTAAGATTAAATCCTTTGTAACTAAATCCATGCTGCCATCCCAAATTCCATTTAGGGTTCACGCTACCTAGCTTGTAGGGTGAGGTGGTTTCTGTAGTTAATGCCTGACCTGGCTGATAGTCTATATAATTATCACCATCTCTTTTTAGCCATTCATTTGCATATACAGTACCAATTTCTCCTCCTTCTCTCAAACGGAAACGCCCAACCTGAATATCCGTTAAATCTATCAAGGTATTTGTTACCGGATTCAAGACATCACGTGCCAATTGGATTATTTTATTTTTATTTGTCGTCGCAGTGAACGTTGTATTATAATTAAAATCACCAAATTTCTTGTCAAATCCTAAACTTAATTCAAGTCCTCTATTCTGAACATTACCGGCTTGTACAAACATATATTCAAAATTACTACCCAATGTAGCTTTCAGTAACTGATTATATGTATTTGAATGATAATACGTAACTCCGAAAGTTATTGTATTATTAAACCATTTGGAATCAAGACCTACTTCATAAGAACGAGTTCTTTCAGCTTTCAGATTGGAAATCGGATAATATTTAAAAGGTTTAAAGGTTCCTCCTTCAAGTTCGTGAGTGAGAGTTCCGGGAGTTAATCCTGTATAAGGGATCGGCGAACCTACCTCTGTATAGGAAGCTCTGACTTTCAGGAAACCTAAAGTTGGCTCTAATTTTTCTTTAATATTATTGGGTAACAGTTCAGTAACGATGGCAGACAAACCAACTGAAGGATAGAAAATCCACGGATCATCACTGTTTACCAATTGAGAAGGCTTATCGGCTCTCCCTGTCAAGGTTAGGTATAAGGCCGAATTCCATGATAACTCAGCAGAAGCAAATACAGCAAAATTTCTCCTGCGGCTGTCTCCACCGGTTTGACTTGCGGTGCTCTGCGTCGGGTCTATATTGCTATATACAAATTTATTCGGTACTAATAGCAACTGCCCTCCATATCCACGTCCTTTTGTATCATATTCTTCGAAAGAAGTTCCTGCATTGATCGTAGCATGATAGATTTCAGCAAACTGTTTATCGAAGTTTACCATTATATCTGCATATTTCTGTCGAAACGTCTCGTTAGAGTATGTATAGCGTCCGTTTGTACTAGCATATGTGTTTATGGTAGATGCATAACGTTTATCTTCCTTTTCAGTATATGTATTATCTAAACGTACACGACCTGCCACATTCAAATAGTTGGTAATATCGTACTTTAAAGAGGCATATAACATATAACGGTCTTTTACTTCCGGACGAATGTTACGATAGGCAATCCAATATGGATTTTGTATATCCATGCCAAAATCTCCGGGACCCCATTGCTGTTGAGAATATCCGAGTTCACTATTATAGCGTTCAAAATACTTCTCTTTCTCAAAATCTTCACCGCGCGGATATAAGTATGCGCCAACAATTGGATTAAAATAAGTTCCATAAGAAATCATATTGTTATAATACTCACGTATATAACTTGCAGATGCATCTAATGTCAACTTATCATTCAAGAATTTAGCAGTATTTCTCAATGTCACATTGTAACGGTGGTACTTGTTATTGGGGACAATACCATCAGAATTTACAGCAGCAATCGAAAAATAAGTCTGATTCTTATCGTTTCCGGTTGAAAGATTAAATGAATTATTAAAGGTTGCCCCTAATTCAAAGAAGTCTTTAGGATCATACGATGATTGATTTTCCAGTTTATCTCCCCACGAATAATAGTTTCCTGATATTCCATATCTATTTTGGAATTTAGGCATTGTGAGCGGTGTCATAAACTCTACTGAAGAAGATACATCTATACGCATTTTTCCAGCTTCGCCTTTCTTCGTATTGATTAAGATTACTCCATTTGCTGCACTTGCTCCATACAATGCTGCAGCAGACGGTCCAGTCAATACTGACACACTTTCAATATCATCCGGATTGAAATTGGCGATACCTTCACCTGAAGTTCTGCCGCTTCCGAATCCTGTTCCGTCGCCAGTTCTGTCAGCTTGATTACCAATTGGTACACCATCAACTACATATAGAACATTGTTATCTCCGCTAATAGATTTGTTACCACGCATTGTAACACGAGTACTACCTCCTACACCGGAAGCACTGCGTTGTATATTCACACCAGCCACTTTTCCGTTTAGACTATTGACGAAGTTAGCATCCTTTACGGAAGTTAAAGCATCATTGTTAACTTTCTGCACATTATAGCTAAGTGCTTTTTCAGAACGTTTGATACCCAAAGCAGTAACAACAACTTCATCCAATTTTTGTGTATCTTCCCCCATTGTTATTTTCAATGGCTGGGCATTGGTCAACGTGATTGCTTGGGAGGCATAACCGATATAGGAGATTTCTAACACATCACCTTTGGCAGCTTGTATTTTGAAATTTCCATCCATATCAGTAATCGCACCAGTAGCTGTTCCTTTCACCAGAATGCTAACTCCAATTAAAGGTTCACCTTGTGCATCTGTTACTGTTCCCGTTGCAACGATTGGTGTTTTTTTCTGTTGTTCTACTTCTTTCTTAGTAGAAAGTACAATATGCTTATCGACTATTGAATAACTGATATTTGTTCCTTTAAACAGCTGACCCATAACGTTAGTCAGCGACTCTTTAGAAACTTTAATAGATATGACACGATTAATATCGACGTCATTTGTGTTGTATACTACTGACATTGAAGTTTGTTTCTCTATCTCTTTCAATGCAGTATTTAGAGGTACCTTCGATAGATTAAGGGTAATCATTCGTTCCTGCCCATAAGCTGAGGCAAAACTCGAAAACAATAAAAGGAAAAATAACAAGTATGGAAACTTGTGTTTTATAATTTCTTTCATCTTATTCTTTTTAATTAGAAATAGTTTTTAGGTAGTTAACAAACATGTGCGGGTAATAAATATAACCGCCACTCATACAAAGGATCTATGTATCTCTGTTTCTCATATTTATAAATTTAAAGGTTACACTAAAAATGATTTTTCATAAGCGCTTATTCATCAGTAATACATTTGATACTGCAACCATACTAAACGAAAATAAGATTTTTTTTCGTAAAAAATGGTTAGACTAAGCATTTTTTTGAAAAACAAATACATAATCATTTGATAAATAGAGCATTAAGTAGTTCTGAAAAACTATTCAATTTATTACATTTGCATGCAATTTGCATATATTCAAATAACAGATAGATATAAAGAATCATTTTATGTTCAAATATTCAAAAGATGGAGTTTCTGTATTGACCATATTAGACACCAGAAGGGCTAAAATTAATGGATTATTTCCAGTTAAAGTTCAAGTCGTATTTAGGAGAAAGCAGAAATATTATTCTACGGGGAAAGAATTGTCAAAAGAAGACTGGGATAGATTGTTAAAGGCAAAAAGTCAGTTATTAATGGAGGTAAGGACTGATATCGAAAGTAGTTTTTCTATTATAAAACAACAAGTTAGCGAACTTATCCAAAAAGGAGAATTTAGTTTTGAAATATTGAGTATCAGACTTGGAAGGCATACGAAAGAAATCAATCTGCGTACAGCTTTCGAATTAAAGATGAAGGAATTAGAGGATAATGAGCAGGCAAGTACATATTTAAATTATCGAAGTGCTTTGAAGAGTTTAGAATGTTTTGGTGGTACCAATATTCCATTAGACAGAATTACTGTGGAGTGGCTGAAGCACTGTGAGCGGTTTTGGATTTCTAACGGTAAGAGCTATTCAAGTGTGAGTATTTATTTTCGAACCTTAAAGTGCATATTAAACCGTGCAGTACGAGATGGAATACTGAAAGAATCATCATTTCCTTTTGGAAAGAATAAATATGAAATACCAGAAGGACATGGTCGAAAGCTGGCTCTCACTCTTCCTGAGATAAAAAGAGTCATGTCTTTCCAGGATTCTACCAATGAATTAGAGGAATTTCGTGATTTATGGTTCTTCTCTTATTTATGTAATGGAATTAATTTTATGGATCTGTTATTTCTCCAGTACTCAAATATTGTAGATGGAGAAATCTGTTTTATACGTTCCAAAACATCCAGGACTACTAAACATAGTAAAGAAATACGTGCTACTATAACTCCTGAGATGTGGGATATCATTCATAAGTGGGGAAACCCTAATATAAGCCCACAAACCTATATTTTTAAATATGCCAAAGGGAATGAAGATGCTTTTGAAAAGATCAAATTAGTGCGTCGTATCGTTACTAAATGTAATAGAAAATTAAAAAAAATAGCCCAAGGTACAGGTATTGCTCAACTGACTACTTATACAGCAAGACATTCATTTGCGACAGTACTAAAACGTGGTGGAGCCAAAACGTCTTATATTTCAGAAAGTCTTGGTCACTCTAATTTAACTGTTACTGAGAATTATTTAGCATGTTTTGAAAAGGAAGAGAGGATTAGAAATGCTCGACTACTGACTAATTTCGATAATAAAATGTAAATTTGAATGGTGCATGCAAATTGTATGCACAACGCTACTTTTTGTGTTTATTGCATAGGCATAAAATAAATGAGTATACGATAATATGATGAATTATAGAAAAATCTCATTGTGTCTAATATCTTGTAATGTCGCATTTTATAAATAATAGAAAACATGAAATCAGTAAAATCGGCACATTCTTAAAAAAATGCATATTTAATGTGTCTAGAATGTAATATATTACACTAAACTATATAAGAATTAGAAATAAAACCTTTATTCTTGATTTGTATTCAACGGCTTGATTTAAATAAACGTTATTAATAATTATATGGTTATTAAATCGTTTAAAATACAGGCGTTTTAATATAAATAACAATATATAGAATCATATTGTCATTTCAGAATCAAGCGAAAAATTAAATCAAATAGAGAAAAAGTTCTTTCAAAGTGCCCATATTTATCTTGGTTTTAAAGGAACTGGTGTTTCCTTTAAAACCAAAATGCCGTTCCTTTTAAACCAACGACTGCTCCGTTCGTATATTTTAAAGCTCTTTCATAGAATTGAAGATGGCATTTTTATGCACTAAGCAATTGTTTTATGCAAACACATCGCATAATCTTGCAATAAATTATACATTTTTTTGCTATTTATTAGATTTCATAGACTTTGACTACCTGGCTATTCTTAAAAATAGAACATAAAGAAGTATGAAAACAGCTATAAATTCATTACTCCCAATCAATCACGCTTGCCAACGCCCAACCCCTAAAAGTCACAATGGGTGAAGACACGCAAACCTTGGACGAAGTAGTAGTTACTGCGTTGGGTATCAAACGTGAACAAAAAGCGTTGAGTTATAATGTACAGCAAGTAAAGGGAGATGAATTGACTAATATAAAGGATGCTAACTTTATTAATGCTTTATCAGGAAAAGTAGCTGGCGTAACAATAAATGCTTCTTCAGCCGGTGCTGGGGCTGCGGCTCGTGTAGTTATGCGTGGTACAAAGTCTTTGGAGAAAAATGATAATGCACTTTATGTTATTGATGGTATTCCAATGTTTAATGTAAATTCAGGAGATAATGCTGGAGGTACGATGAACAAACAGCCAGGATCTAATAGCGTAGCTGATATTAATCCTGAAGATATTGAGAGCATGACAATTTTAACAGGACCTTCCGCTGCAGCCTTGTATGGTTCGGATGCTTCTAATGGAGTTATTCTTATCACTACTAAAAAAGGTACTGTAGGAAAAGTGCAAATTTCTTATAGTAATAGTACAAGTTTTTCATCTCCGATGATGATGCCGAAGTTTCAGAATATTTATGGTAATCGTGAAGGAGAGTTAGGCAGTTGGGGGAGCTTGATGGATACTCCTAGCAACTTTGATCCATCTGACTTCTTCAATACGGGAATGACGGAGATGAATGGTTTCACGTTGACCACTGGTACTGAACAAAATCAAACTTACGCATCTGTCTCTACTACAAACTCTACAGGTATCTTACCTAATAATGCTTATAACCGCTATAATTTCTCTATTCGTAATACCGCTAAATTCTGTGATAATAAGTTGAGTCTTGATTTGGGAGCTCAATATATTATTCAAAATAATAAGAATATGGTAGGTAGTGGACAATATTTTAATCCCTTGGTATCTCTTTATCTTTTTCCACGAGGTGAAAACTTTCAGGAAGTACAGATGTATGAACGCTATAGTGAGGCTCGAAACCTTATGGTACAATATTGGCCGGAATCTATATTTGGTACTGATTTGGATATGCAAAACCCATATTGGATTATGAATCGAATGCAGAATGAGCTTTCTAAACGTCGTTATATGTTTAATGCTAGTCTGAAATGGGATATAACAGATTGGGTGAATGTAACAGGGCGAGTACGTGTGGATAATTCAGATAGCGATAGTTATGAAAAGTATTATGCTAGTACACGAGGTACTTTTACAGAAAGTAGTTCTAAAGGTTATTATGGACATACTAAACAAAATGATCGGTCTGTTTATGCTGATGTAATGGCTAGCATAAATAAGAATTTCTTTGATGACAAACTTTCATTGAATGCAACTGTTGGTGCTTCTATTAATGATATTCAGGAAGATGCTATGTATCTAAAGGGAGGATTGGAGCAAATTCCTAATTTCTTCCATTATGGCAATATTAATGTCAATACTTCCAAGCGTAATGAATCAAAATGGCATGATCAAGTACAAAGTGTTTTTGCAAGTGCAGAATTAGGATGGAATCATCAATTGTATTTGACTGTCACTGGGCGTAATGACTGGGCATCTCAATTAGCTTTTACCAGCAAAGGTTCCTACTTTTATCCGTCTGTTGGTCTGTCATGGCTTGTTAGTGAATCTGTAAAGCTACCAAAAGCTATTTCTTATTTGAAAGTTCGTGGTTCGTGGGCGGAGGTCGCTTCTTCCCCTAATCGATACCTTACCCAAATGCAATATACTTATAATGAGCAAACAAATACATATGAATATCCTGCAAGTCATTATAATACTAATCTGAAACCAGAAAATACAAAATCATGGGAATTAGGCGTCAATGCTAAATTCCTTGGCAACCGTATTAATTTAGATATGACCTTCTATCGTTCTAATACCTTCAATCAGACATTCTATGTTGATGCATCGGCTTCATCTGGATATAAGAATAATATTGTGCAGACTGGTAATATTCAGAATCAGGGTATTGAGCTGGCTTTAGGATATTCTGATACATTTGATAAAGTGAAGGTATCTACAAATTTCACTTACACTCTTAATCAAAACAAGATCGTTAGTTTAGCGAATGGTGCCATCAATCCGGAAACCGGCGAAGCTATCGAAATGGAGTATTACTCAAAAGGAACATTGGGAACTAGTGGTGGTCCGACTTTAAGACTCTATGAAAACGGATCAATGGGAGATATTTATATCAATCAGCGTTTGCGTCAGTCTCCTAATGGATATATTTGGAAAGACCCCTCTAATGGAAGTTTGGCTATTGAAAATACGGAATACCGCAAGGTTGGCTCTATTCTTCCTAAATATTATTTGGGATGGAATGGTAGTGTTGCTTGGAAGGGATGGAATCTTGGATTTGCATTCACCGGGCGTTTTGGAGGATTAGTTGTATCGGATACACAAGCCATGATTGATAAATATGGTGTATCTGAAAGTTCTGCAGTTGCTCGTCAGGCAGGCGGTGTATGGGTTGGAGACAGTAAAGTGGATGCTGAGGAATATTATAGTAAAGTAACTACTGCTGTTGGTACTTATTATACATATAGTGCAACGAATATTCGCCTTTCTGAACTGAGCTTGAGCTACCAACTTCCTAAAACATGGTTCAAAAATCATGTAAATATGACACTGGGGCTTACAGGAAAGAATTTATGGATGATTTATTGTAAAGCACCTTATGATCCGGAAAGTACATCTTCTGTCACTAGTAATTTCTATCAGGGGGTTGACTATTTTCAACAACCTAGTTTGAGAAGTCTCGGATTTAATGTCAAACTAACATTCTAGTTTAGATTATGAAAAAGAATAAGATAATAAAGAAGTTTGCAAAACTGTCTGTGTATACTTTGTTAGTAGCACTAGGAACAGGTTGTACCGATAAATTTGAAGAGTATAATACAAATCCCTTTGGACCTAAACCTGACCAAATGCTGGGTGATAATGCAATCACCGGATCATTGATTAAAAGCATGATTCCTGCATTAGTACAAGGACAACAGAACAATTCACAGATGTTGGATCAGATGATTGGATCTGAATATGGTGGAGAAATTACTTGTATCGCCCAATGGGGTAATGGAGGTAATTATTATACTTACAATCCAAGAGTTGGGTGGTATGGAAATATGTTTGATACTACTATGCCACAGATTTATACCGGATATTTCCAGATACGTGATCTTTCTGATGGCAAAGGATTGGCTTATCAATGGGCACAGATTCTTCGTGTGGCAGCTTCACTTAAAATTAGTGATTGTTATGGACCGATTCCTTATTCTCAAATTACAGGAACTGCTTTTACTGTAGAATATGACAATATGGAGGATCTTTATAAACACATGTTTGATGATTTGGATGAAGCGATTTCCGCTTTTAAAGTAGCAGTGTTAGGTAATGAAGATATGAGTTCTTTATCAGAATACGATCTTGTATTTAATGGAGATTTTAACAAATGGGTGAAATTTGCCAATTCTTTAAAGCTTCGTATGGCAATGCGCATTTCTAGTGTTTCTCCAGCACTTGCCAAGGAGAAAGCAGAAGAAGCTGTTTCTGATGTAATTGGTGTGATGACATCTGCATCAGATGCTGCATATAGTAAATATAATGACGGTATGAATCCATATTATCGTGTTACTTCTTCATGGAATGAAATTCGTATCAGTGCTAATATCACTTCATATTTAAGCGGTTATAATGATCCTCGTTTGGCTAAATATGCATCAGAAGCAGATGCTTCTATCGGTGGAGGACAAATAGGAGTGCGAAATGGTATTTACCAAAGTGCTACAACTCAGGCAAATTATACAAAATTCTCCCGCCTGAATATTGGTATAGATGATGAATTGCTCATTATGTCTGCATCTGAAGCTTATTTTTTACGTGCAGAAGCTGCATTGATGTATAAATGGAATATGGGAGGAACTCCCAAAGAACTTTATGACGCAGGAGTGACAGTGTCTATGGAAGAACGTAAAGCTACTATTGGCGATTATTTGAAAAGTGAAAAGGTTCCTGCTGCTTACAGTGATCCTTCGGATTCAGGTAAGGATATAGCAGCAGTGTCAACTGTAACTCCGAAATATAATGAATCAGCAAGTGTTACAGAGAATTTGGAGCGTATTTTGATTCAGAAGTGGATTGCCAATTTTCCGAATGGTTGGGAAACGTGGGCTGACATTCGTCGTACAGGTTATCCTAAACTATTCCCTATCGTGAATAATCTGAATACAGATGGGGTGACAGTGCAGCGTGGTATGCGTCGTTTGCCTTTCCCTCAGTCAGAATATAATACGAATAATGCAAATGTGAAAGCAGCTGTATCAATGTTAGGTGGTGCAGATAACTCTGCCACAGATCTTTGGTGGGCTAAGAAAAATTAAATCAGAACGTTAAAATAATTTTTATTATGAAAACGAGCAAATTGAAAAAAATAATATACGGAATAGGAATTTCTCTCTTTTTTTCGCAGGGATTCTTAAATATCGCATGTAGTGATTGGACCGACATAGAGGCGAAAGATTATTATGAACCTCCTACGCAAGGTTATGAAAATAATTTGAAGGATTATTTTAACTCTCCACATAAGATTATGTTTGGCTGGTTTGGTAACTGGGCAGGTAAGGGAGGTTCTTCCATGCAATATGCTTTATGTGGATTACCGGACAGTACGGATTTTGTGAGCCTTTGGCTCTGTTGGGGAAATCTGACGGTTGAGCAACAGGCTGATTTAAAAGACTTTCAGGCTAAGGGTTCCAGAGCAGTGCTTTGTTGGCGCGCAGGAGATATTGGTGATAATCTCACACCGGGGGGTAACGATGATGCAGTGAAGGAAGCGTTTTGGGGCTTTGATCCTAAAGATGAGCAATTTTGCATTGAGGCTGCTAAGAAATATGCACTTGCTATTGTAGATACATGTAACAAATATAATATCGATGGATTTGATTATGATATTGAGGATTGGGGGACTTTAATGAACTCCAGTATGCCATCAGTACCCAATGCGTTTATGAAGACTTTACGTGAGGAGTTTGATAAGACGGGGAAAATGTTGGTTGCTGATATCCCTGGTGGTGCAGGTTGGTTGAGCTTTTATGAAGTGCTTTCAGAGGAAACAGTTCTAAGTCTTGATTATATAGCTTGGCAGACCTATGAACTAGGACATTCTGGATTGGATTCTTTCTTTGAAGCTGTACGTAGAAGTCACCCTAATGTCTTTAAAGAAGCTATGGGGAAATCTATTGTGACTGCAACTTTTGAAAGAGCAGTGGATAAGCATTACTTTACCGAGCAACAGAGCTATCATCCGGCTTGTGGAATAGAACATGCAGGTATGGGGGCTTATCATATTGAGTATGATTATCCTGGAAATCCTGATTATCCCACAGTGCGTGCAGCTATTGCTGCACAGAATCCTCCTATTAATAACTAAAAGAAAGGGTTAAACAATGAAGAGAATATCTTTACTTAAAATAATGGCATTTGGGGTACTGGCACTGGTCCATACTGCATGTGAAAATGCTAAGTATGATGTTATAGATAATTTAGTCTATATAAATGAAGCGTCTACATCCAAAACTAAAGAATTGACATTGACAGAGGGTACGACGCGTACTTCGTTAACTGTACGTTTGGTGAATATTATTAATCAAACAATAAAAGCTAATTTATTTATTGACGAATCTGTATTAGATGCTTATAATAAGAAGAATGAAACTAATTATAAAATGCCTCCTAAAGAATATATATCATTTCCTGAATCAGTGACAATTGAAGCAGGTTCTGTAAGTGCAGATCCTGTGAATGTTGATATTAAAAGTTTTGAAGCTGAAGGCGGTGCTCAATATGCAATTCCCATCAGTATTAAGAATGTGGAAGGAGGTATTGAGAAGTCGGAATCCTCTTCCAGTTTTTTATTGGTTCTTGTGAAGCCTTTGAAACAAGCTGTTCCTAAATTAACATGGTATAATGGTATGCATGCAGCCCCGGAAGGAGCTTGGGGGTTAGCTTTGCCAAATTATACATTGGAATGGTGGAGTAAAGTCACCTCTAAATCAGGGAACGGTGGATATACTAAGAATAATCAGGCTATAATAAACTCAGGAGGTTTAGGGACAGAACTATATATACGGTTTGGTGACTTAATCTATTCCGAGAATGGTAGCTATAAAAATAATTTCCTACAAGTAAAAACGATGGGGTCTCAATTTGATACAGGTGATCCAACTAAGGGAAAAGGTTTAGAAGCACAAAAATGGTATCATTTTGCAGTGAGTTATGATGCAGCATCCGGTACTACTTTATTGTACCAAAATGGTACTGTAGTTGCCTCATTATCTTCTTCAATAGGACAACCGATGAATATTGATCAATTTCAGATGATTTCTTCAGGAGAAGAATATTTTCCGGATTTCTGTGAAATGTGTCAGGTTCGTTTTTGGAAAGTTACACGCACAGTTAATCAGATAAAGAAATCTATGTATACCGAAGTTGACTATACAGACAAGAATTTGTTGTTGTATCTGCCAATGAATGAAGGTGAAGGAGCTACAATACTACACGATGTAACCGGTAATGGTCATGATGTGGAAATTGGCAATTCTAACCTAGGTAACGAAAACCGTCAAAAGGTGACATGGGAAACATATTCATTTGCTCAATAATTTAAAACAGTATGATATGAAAGCATTATTTAAATATATATTATACAGTACATTTTTTGCTATGTCATTGCCATTAGTCACAGCATGTGACGATGACGAAGCAACAGATCCGTATGATATCAATTATGTCTATATTTATAAACCAAGTGAAACAAATGCTACTTTAGAGTATAAAGGAGACGGAACTTTTTTGAAAGAAATCGCCACCGAACATATTTTGTCTCCTGTCAGGTGTACTAAACCTGCACCACAAGATTTGACCATCCAATTAGCTATTGACAGGTCATTGGTAGATGCATACAACAGTGAATATGGAACGAGCTATGTAGCTTTACAAAATGCAGAACTGGAAAATGCAACTTTGTATATAAAACAAGGGGAATATATCTCTGCAGATACTTTAAAAGTGCATTATACTAATATGGAAGAATTTAAGAACGGATCGGAAAATTATATTCTCCCGATTGCTATAACTTCTATTAATGGAACAGGAGTATCAGCGAGTGAAAGTAATAGTAAGATATTCTTGACATTTGAATCGACTTACAAACCAAATCATGTCACACTGACTTCAAGTAAAGAATATCTGTTAGAGTATCAGTATAGTCAAGGATTTACAAATTTAAGCAGTGAATGGAAGCTTGACGGTATCTTAAAATCGGCATGGGCCGCAGATGGTGACACCAAAGTTACTCTTGCTATTAATCCGGCATTAGTTGGAACGTATAATGCATTGCATGGCACAGATTATTCTTTACTGACTAGTGCAAGTTTGAAGCAATCGACAATAATGATTAAACAAGGAAAAACAACTCCGGAAGAGAGTGTTGCCTTGAGTTTTTCGGATGATATGGCTTCTGTGCAGCTGGGTACTAACTATGTTATTCCAGTGACAATCACGAATGTTGATGGAGTAGGAGCAGATATAGGCGAGAATAAAGTTATATATATTGTTTATAAAACAGCACTTGTCGGATTTTTATCTTGTGTAGACAAACCGGTAGGTTCTGTAATAAATGACCATTCGGGTTGGAGTTTTACTTTGAATGGACAATCTAGCGACTTGTATGATTATGTTCCGGATGGCAGCATACTTGATATCGATTTGGGAAAACAAGAGAATATAAAAACTATTGCTTTACATTTCTATGAATGGTTTTATTCTTCGGAAAGTGCAAGTATAGCGATAAGTAATGATGGAGAGAAATATGAGGATCTTGGTGTAGCTTCAGGATTTGCAAATAAGACAAGTTACATTCTTCTTCTTGTGGCTAAACAAGCGCAATATATAAGAGTAACTTTCCATGGAGCTCTTTATTATTCTCCTTATATTAATACTGTAGGTATTTATACTGAAACTGAATAAAAAATGGCCCAAGTTTATTACTGAATGAGCTTGGGCTATTTGCTGTTTATATCATGTTGTGATCAGTTCTAAGTTTTCTTTGTTAATAAAACTTAGAACT
>OGQX01001886.1_pt1 | contig 17764 bp, 10 predicted proteins | sample 1553291 | NCBI WGS metagenome assembly OGQX01 (sample SAMEA2580030, study PRJEB22360) | human gut metagenome | biome: human gut; feature: human-associated habitat; material: faeces | place: Denmark | collected 2008/2010
GCAGGGATGCCAGCATCGTTTCGGTAAAAGCCGCGTCCGGCGCGCCGCAGGTGATGATAAAATAGAAGGTCTTCCCATCCAACTACTGGAAGAAAGCGTAGCTCCGGTCAATCACCGCTTTCATCTGCGCGGTCATGGAGTAAAAGTAGATGGGCGAGACCAGAACGATGACGTCCGCCGCCAGCATTTTCTCCCGGATTTCCGCCATATCGTCCTTCAGCACGCACTCTCCGCCGTTGCGGTAGCAGCCGTTGCACCCAAGACACCCGGCGATTTTCTTGCCCGTAATCCAGACTTTCTCCACATCGCCCCCGGCTTCCTTCGCGCCGCGGGCAAATTCTTCACTCAGAATTGCGGAGTTCCCGTTCCGGCGGGGGCTGCCCTCTAAAATCAGAACCTTTTTCACCGTTATGACCATTCCTTCCCGCTGTGTTGCAAGGCACCAAGGGGAGCTGTTGTCTGCATCGCTTCTACCAACGAGCAGGGAGTAACAGCATACAAAAGATCTTCCACATCCACTGGAGATTTACGTTGCTGTGCAGCCTGACTGAGAACAACAGCAAAGATTCCTGTACGGAATCTAAGGGAAAGTGATGGATTCCTTTCTACGATGTTCCGGAACCCACCTGCAAAATAGTTCCTGCTCATCCCAAATAAAAACTTGCAAATATCTTCTGTATTTTTATTTTATAAGCTGGATGTTTTCAGCTGTCGCTATCTTGAGAAAATTTTCCGATAATTTTTCACTAATTGTTAGTGTTTTTAAGGGCATTACGCCAAAATCAATGTACTCTCCCACACTTTCTATTATAATATTGCTCAACGATGACGGAAAACGTACTTCGGACAACTTTGTAAACCGGTAAAACAATATCCAATCCAAAGAAGTAATCCCTTCTTGTACAATTAAGGTTTTTGTATGGTTTTTGACATACTCCGGGAAATATGGATGGGCACTATAATATGAATTCCGCCCATCGCACCCCGGAATTCCTCGGCATATTGTCTCACCACTTCCGCTCAAAATCATTTTACCACAACTATATTCCCAACAGATATTATCTGTATATTCAAACTCAGACAAGATTTCACATTTTCCCATCCATATGCAATGTTCCTTGCCTTTTCCGCAAATACCATAATAGTAATCGTCTTCACAAACGTAATTATCCATCGTTATGGCCATTCCTTTCTGTTGTGTTGCAAGGCACCAAAAGGGATGAAACAGGTGCTCATACATAGTGTTTTTTGTTATCCTTGCCATTCGCTCTGCGGGTAACAGTCCGGAAGCAGCACATCTACGGTATGACCTGACCACAGGCGCTTGACAGCGATATCAGCCGCAGGCTACTTCCTGATTCAATGGCAGTTCCAGCAGTTCAGGGTGCGTGAGCAGATGCTGTATGATCTTGAGCGAACGGGCAAAGTAGAAGCCGTCCGCAATGCGTTCGTCCAGTGTGAAACCGATATCCACCACATCCCGCACCTCGCGGCTGCCGTCCCCGGCGATCTTCTCACTCTTGCGGATGGTGCCGATGGCCGCCATAATGGAGCTTGAGCCGTAATTGTTGAGATGATGGTAGACGCTCGGGCATTTGATGCTGCCAAGATTGGTGAGGAAGACGGTGGCAAAGTTCGGGTCATCCTGCCGCAGGAAGTCGGGCACCTTGCCAAAGAAGTCCAGTGTCTTGATGATCCAGATGACAAATGCCAGAACCGGACGCGGCAGCTTTTTGAGCACGTCCATCGCGCCATTCACACCGTCGTTCTTTTCCGTGCGGGCCTTGTGAACCTTGCCGACGACCCGGTGCGTCACCTCGGTGAGCGTCCAGTCTTCCGGCGCGGAGATGACCACGAGGGACTCCTCGCTGTGATCCTCGAAGCGTTTCTTGGCTACGAAGCCAAGGGTAATTTCGTCGCGCTGGTAAAAACGCCGGCCGGAGATGAAGCTGTTGAGCTGCGGGCGAAGATATATCGTTTTTGCGACAGCCATAAGAATGCAGTGAAAAAGCGTGGCACGGTATTCTTCCTCGCCCTCGTTCTTCCGTGCGATGTAGCGAAGCGCCTCTGTCACGTCGAATTCCATGTTGACGTAGACCTCGGCATCCGTGCGGTGGTTCATCAGATGCGGCAAAATGACATGGAGCGAATCCATATCGCGGATCCAGCGGGCGTCTTTCCGGTCGCCCCAGCGTTTCTTTGTCGTGTTGCTCATAGTGTGTCCTCTTTTCTTTCTTTTTTCGGGCCGAAGCCCCTGAAGATACCCTGCGCACCCTCATATGCAGAAATCTTCGGATAACGTATGCAATCATTACTTCCTTAAGTAATGGAAAGCCTCATGCCGGTTTTGCATCTTAGTTCCCGCCTTTCGGGCGGTGTGCTTTTTCAACCTCTTCCTTCAGCGCGGCAGCAGATTTTGTTCCATAATCCCCCTTCCCTGAAAAGTTCCAAAATTATAATCCATGATACTACGATTTTGGAAAGGATGCAAGAGGTTTCCTCATGTATTCCGGAAAATGGAAAACGCGGTATATTGAGAGCAGGTGCCGATAAAAACACATGGCCTTTCCTTTTCTCGAAAAAATGGTATCATATTCCTACGTCCGCCGCTGGTACTTTGAGCCGAAGACCAATCAGGACATTTATCTGGAATATGAAAGCTATGTTACGGACTGCACCGATATGGAAGATGTGCTTCAAATGCTTATCGGCACCGGAGGAAACCCGGTAACCGTCCACGGCTGCACGGGAGCGGCATTACAGAATGGCAAAAGCGCCGCAGTAGTATGGCTGATCGGCACCCCTGAGAAAGGAATCTCGTTCCGGCTGTCCAGCAGCAGTTTCACCGCAGAGGCGCTTCTGCCAATTGCGGAAAGTGTGCAGCTGCAATAGCGATTCCCCAAACCGCATTCACCGGGGCTTAAGACATAGCCTCAGCACCCCCATCCGTTCCGCAGGAAGCGGAATGGATGGGGCTGTTTGTCTACGTGAGACTGCTTTTTTGTTTCATCACAGCATATGCGCCGGAAAAAGTCGATGTCGGCGTTTTTGGACCTCGTTTCTGGAAAAATTTTTCCGATTCGACGAGAAAAACAGTTGCGCTTATCCCAGCTGTATGTTATACTGGTGGTGCATATACCATCCCGGAATGACGCTGACCACGCGTTCCCGCGGAGTACGGGAAACGCACAGAACTGAAAGGAACGGAACAGCTATGAAGAAACGACTGCTCAGCATCCTGCTCGTGTTTGTCATAGTGCTCTCCACGCTGCCCATCCCGGCCTTTGCCGAGGACGGCGGGGAAGCAGCCCCCACATGCATCTGCGAAACGGCCTGCAGGTCGGAAGACATGAACGAAGACTGCCCAGTGTGCGGCGCGGAAGGTGCGCACCTGCACGACTGCGCCAAGTACGTCGAGGGCGCGGAGAATCCGGCGGAGACCACCACTCCCACCGCCGAACCGGTGAATGTCGGGGAAACCGAAGCCACCACTGCGCCCGTCGTTCCCGAGACTGAAAAGGACGAGACTCAGCCGGAGAGCGAAAATGATGCCGAAAGCATTGAGGGCGGCGAAGAGACTCTTCCCGAAGATGCGCCGGATACGCTCGCGTTGGACGCGGAAAATCTCATCAGCGTGCAAAGCGGCGAAACCATGTCGGACGAATTGTATGATTCGCTGTCCTATGCCACATTCACGCTGTCCGCAAGCGAGTACCAGTGCGGCGAGGCGGGGCATACCGGCTCCATAACGGATATATGCCTGAACAGCGTTGACCTGTCGGACTGGGATGCAAACCGGAAAATCAAGGTGAATTTTGATATTTCCTTCCAATGTGATACGCCGGGCTGCCCGCGCGGGAAGGAGATGAACCGGTATAACAAGACAAGAACCTTTACCGACTCGGATTCCTGCCACACGCCGGTCTCCGCCACTGCCAATTACAGGAAGGCATGCAGCAGCAATAACAATGATCTAATCGTGCTGACCCTGACCTCCAACAAGAGCATCGCCTACAAGGAATACTTTCCGAAAAAGGAAGCCACCTGCACCGAGGCGGGCTATGAATCCTACTGGATGTGCGGCAGCGATGCGGACAGCAACAAGTGCCGGAAGATATTCTCGGATGAGGACTGCACAAAGGAGCTTGCCGCGCCCATCGCGATTCCCGCGAAGGGACACTATTTCCCTGCAAGTGCCTATCACGCGGAACTGCCTGGCACCTGTACCGATATCGGTCATGTGGAATACTGGCATTGCGGCCAGTGCTACAAGTATTTTACCGATAACACCGGCACAACGGGGATCTCGAACATAATGCTCCCCAAGGATAAGGATAACCATGCCCAGGCGCCGCAATATATCGCTGACGACGTACATCATACGGCAAAATACAATTGCTGCAACACGACGCTCCCCATGGAAGCACACAGCTTTGACTATGGCGTGTGTGACGTATGCGGCTACGTAGCCACTTTCCTGGTACAGAGCGGCAGGGAGGCTGCGTACTTTGGCTCGTACAACGATGCAATGGCCGCGCTAGCGCGGGAAGGCGCGACGTTTCTAATGGTGCTGAGAGACTATGACGGTACGATCGATATCAATGTAGACGGGAAACGTACCGTCCTGATCGGCGACGCCAGAACAAATGTCCGCGTGAGTGGCATCAACATAAACGGCGGAAGCGTTACCATATCGAATTACGGAACGGTTGGCTCTCTTACGAACAATGCCGTCACGATCCTCGGCAAAGGCGGCGGCAGATATGACGCGATCCGGAATAACATGGGCGACATCGGGGCGCTTCTCGGCAGTTGCATTGTGTATAAAACAGAGGACGGCGTGTTCCTGCGTTCCAAAGATGAAGCTTGCAAGGCCGACAGCATTCAGAATGTCCGTGTCATTGGCGCTCCGATTTCGTACATCGAGATCACCGGCGCGGGCAAAGGCACCGGTGAAGAGTATGACGTCAGGTATGCCCATACGGTAAAAGCGGGAGAAACGGTGACGTTCCGATCGGATGTGTACCAGATCAGCGGTGCTACCGCCGCTGGTGCTGTCATCACATCCTGGGACTGCGGAACCATACCCGCGGAAAATGTCGATGTGCAGACATCCAATGGGGGCTGGAGATCGACGCTTACTCTGACGAACATTACACCTGGCGTATATCCTCTGGTCTGCACGGTGAATTCTGACAACAACGGCGAAATCTATTCCGTTCGCGCAACCGTCACACTCGCCGTGGAGGCGGGCGAGACAGAGTATACCCTCACCTTCGACGCCAACGGCGGCACCGGCGCTCCGGCTGCCATGACCGGCGAGACAAACACCTTCGTGATTCCCGATACCGTCCCGACACGGGACAATGCCCACTTCGGCGGCTGGGCGCTCACTGCCGGAGCCGACAGCCCGCAATACCAGCCCGGCGATACTGTCACCATCGACGGTGGGATGAAAATGACCCTCTACGCCTACTGGAGTGCGCACGGCGACGGTAACGGCGACGGCTTCTGCGACGGCGGCGAGGAATGCCTCCACGGAAAGGACGCCGATGGCTACTGCACCGTAAGCGGCTGCGCCCACAACGCGGACGGACACGACTGCTGCCCGAAGCGCGGGCCTTCGGAAACCGTCATCACGACCCTGCCAACCCTGCCCGCCGAAACGTATGTCGGCACCCAGTTTCTGGATGAAGCGCTCGAGGGCGGAGTGGCGCAGGTTAAGGGAACGGATACCGTCGTCCCCGGTAAGTTTGCATTCGAGGGAGAGTATGGCGGGAGCGTAAGTTTTGTGGGGGAAAACCGCCTGCATGTTATCTTCACTCCCGATGACACGGAAGCATATACAACAGCGGAATGTGAAGTGATTGTGACCGGCATTCGGTATACGATCACGGAGGTTCTTACGAAATTTGCCATCACGGACAAACCGCTGGGCACGCCCCTTGCGGAGCTGGGAATCCCTACGGAGGGCGTCACGGTAAAAACCGACTCCGGCGCAATGTTCGCCCCTATTCCGGTCATTTGGGACACATCTGCCTATGATCCCAATTCTCTGGAACCCCAGACTATCTACGGAACGCTGGATGTTGCCAGCAGCTATTTTCATGATAAAATCGTTACGGAAACCGATGTAAAAGCGACCATTGAGGTATCTCTTATGGATACTCGGGTCTTCCAGACTACCATTGTCACACCGCCTACGGTTGAAGGAACCTTCTATGCGCTGGATCGTTACGAGACGCTGACAAGCGGTCTCAAGGGCGGAAAGGCGATGGCAAACGGTCAGGAGATCGAAGGCACGTTCGAGTTTGATGAGGACGAATTGCTGTACGGAGACACCGCCTACCCCGGCATCGGGCTGAAATACGGCCAGCTTACGCGCACGGTCGTTTTCAAGCCGACAAACTCCAGGAACTACACAACTGCAGCCTGCACGGTAACCGTGAATGTTCTCCCGCTCACGATCGTCAGAATCAATCCCAATTTCGAGGACATCACCGACAAGCCCATTGGTACGGCGTTTGAACAACTTGGATTGGCGGAAGCGGGTTCGATGGACGTGATGCGCGGTGACCCCCAAAAAACGACGATCATGAGCGACACGGTGGTCTGGGATAAAAACCAGTATGACCCGAATACGCCATATGAGCAGCGCATTACGGGCAGATTGGTGCTGTCCACATGGAAGGATTATATTGCGCCCCCCGAAGGGGCGTCCACCGTCAGTGTCAAGGTGAAGCTGAAGTACGACCCGGTTGTACCTGTGATTGTGACCGCGCCGACGTTCCGCTGGACAAAGGGAGACTTCCGGCTTGGCGACAATCAGATTTTTGTCAGCGAAACCTTCCAGATCGGAACGGAAACGCCCCCGGAGGAAGCTGACGAGATCGGTGCGCTTATTGGCGGTGAGGCGCGGGTTGGCGGCAGGAAGATCGACGGCACATTCTCTTTCAAGGCCGGTACGCCTAAGTGGTTTAGCGCAGCGGGAACATACAACGTGACTGTGGTCTTCACGCCGAGTGATACCGTTCGTTATGCGCCTGCCGAATGTACCATCCCGATTGAAGTGGTCAAACGCACCCTCCTGAGCATCGAACCCTCGACGGATATCACGAACAAAGAGGTCGGCACGGAGTTTGATGCGCTCTGGCTGCCTTCATTCGTGAACTGCCGGACAGAGGACGGGTCGTTCTACTCAGGCATTGGCGTAACGTGGGATAAGACGTCGTATGACCTGAATTCTACTGCTGAGCAGGCCATTACCGGCACGCTCAATCTCGGCGATATTCCGACTATTCAGCAGCCCGTCCCGGAGTTAAAGGCCACGGTCAAGGTCAGGCTTATTCCCCACGACTGGAGCGACTGGACGCCCGACAGCAACGGTACCCACAGCCGCGTCTGCGCCAGAAACAGCAGTCATAAGGAAACCGTCAGCTGCTCCGGCGGTACGGCGACCTGTCAGGCAAAGGCGGTCTGCTCTGTCTGCGGTCAGGAGTATGGTCAGCTTGCCGCGCACGACTTTACGGCGGAAGTGGCGGAAGAAAAGTATCTGAAATCCGCCGCAACCTGCACGGAGAAGGCAGTTTACTACAAGTCCTGCACCGTCTGCGGCGAAAAAGGAACGGAAACCTTCGAGGTTGGCAATATTCTCGGCCACGACTGGGGTGAATGGCAGCCCAACGGCAACGGTATCCACAGCCGCATCTGCAAGCGCAACGCAACCCATAAGGAAACCGTCAGCTGTTCCGGCGGCACGGCGACCTGTCAGGCAAAGGCGGTCTGCTCTGTTTGCGGTCAGAAGTATGGTCAGCTTGCCGCGCACGACTTTACGGCAGAAGTGGTTGAAGAAAAATACCTGAAATCCGCCGCGACCTGCACGGAGAAGGCAGTTTACTACAAGTCCTGCACCGTCTGCGGTGAAAAGGGAACGGAAACCTTCGAGGTCGGCAACATTCTCGGCCACGACTGGGGCGAATGGCAGTCCAACGGAAACGATACCCATAGCCGCATCTGCACCAGAAACAGCGGCCATAAGGAGACCGTCAACTGTTCCGGTGGTACGGCGACCTGTCAGGCAAAGGCAGTCTGCGCTGTGTGCAGGCACGAATACGGCCAGCTTGGCACACACAGCTTCACGGCGGAAACCGTGGAGGAACAGTACCTGAAATCCGCCGCGACCTGCACAGAAAAGGCAGTCTATTACAGGTCCTGCGCCACCTGCGGCCTGAGCGCCAAGGACACCGCCGAGGAAGCGGTCTTTGAAACCAGGGCGCTCGGTCATGACTGGGGCAAGTGGCAGTCCAATGGCGACGGCACCCACACCCATGTCTGCACCAGAGACGATACCCACAAGGAGACGGTCAGCTGCTCCGGCGGCACCGCGACCTGCGTGGAGCAGGCGACCTGTAAGGACTGCGGCGGGAAGTACGGCGAAAAGGATGCCGCGAACCACACCGGTGCGAAGAAATGGACGACCACAAAGACCACCCACGAACAGAAATGGTCCTGCTGCGGCGAGATCACCGTCGCCAAAGAAGCCCATACCTTCGGCAAATGGGTCGTCACCGAAAAGGCAACATCCAGAAAAGACGGGGAAAAGACCCGCACCTGTGAAGTCTGCGATTACGTCGAGACTGCGAAGATCCCTGCCACCGGCACTTCGCCGAAGACCGGCGACGACAGCCACATCGGCATGTGGGCCGGCATCCTCTGCGTATCCCTCGCCGGTATCGTGGCGCTGGTGGTATGGTATAAACGGAAGAACAGGAAGTAAACCAAGCCATATTGCAGTCATAACCACCGGCCAGCGGTTATGACTGGGTATTGGAATCTTCGCCCACTGCTCAGTTTCCCGAACACCGTCCTCAAAATTTGCTGGTTGTTCCAGACAGAAAAAATCCGGACTTATTCCCGCGTGGGGAGTAAGTTCGGATTTTCTGCTTTATCATGGAAGTGCAGTACCGAAAAGATTGCCATATACGGCCGGATGTAGTATGCTGTCAGAAAGAAAAATCTTCCATTCCGCGTTTTTCTGCGTGTATAAGGGTGAAGCTACTAAAAAAGGAGGCGGCGACATGGATGACAATGAAATTCTCGATTTGTATTTCGCCCGGTCGGAACAGGCGATCGTTCAGACTGACCAGAAATACGGATTTTATTGTTACAGTATTGCCAAACGCATTTTATCCGACCCCCTGGACGCTGAGGAAAGCGTCAACGATACCTATTACTCCGCCTGGAAGCTGATCCCACCCCGCAGACCCCAGCGGTTTTCCACCTTTCTGGGAAAGATCACCCGGAATCTTGCCATCGACCGCTGGCGGAAAAATACCGCCGAAAAGCGGGGGAAGGGGGAGACCCAGCTGCTGCTGGACGAGCTGGCGGAGTGTGTCGCCGGAAGCGAAAGCCCGGAGACGGAGCTACTTCGCAAGGAGCTGACCGCCTCGCTGAACCGCTTTCTGCGGAAGCTCCCGGAAAAAGACCGCATCGTCTTTCTGCTCCGGTACTACTATGCCGGTACGAAGGAAGACATTGCCCGGAAGACGGGGCTGTCTTCCAATCAGGTGAAGTACATCCTGCAAAAAGTAAGAAAACAGTTGGCCGACACTCTTAAAAAGGAGGGTTTACAATGACGGCTTATCAGCTTTTCAGAGGACTGACCGGCGTGGACGGGGAGCTGCTGGCGGCGGTGGGGACGGGGGGATCCCGGAAAGAGGCCCTCCTGAGCAATTCCCGGAAGGAATCCGCCACAAAGAAGCTGCCCGCAAGAAAAATCTGGCTGATCGCTGCGGTCATTGCGCTGGCGCTGCTGCTGGCGGGCTGCGGAATCGCCTATGTGCTCAGCCTGAGACAGCTTGAGCTGGGAACCCAGACGATCCCCCTGCCCACTGATGCGTCGCAGGACGGCACGGCTCCCACCGAAACCGAAATGCAGCTTACGGTATTCTCCCTTCAGGGAATTGAGGGGACGCCCAACTATCAGGCAAATCAGGAGTGGCTGGCGTTCACCCAGAGCTATACCCCCTCCGGCGGCGAGTACTGGGACAGCGACCCGGCTTACTGGGCGTACAGCGTTCAGGATCAGACGATGGTGGACAAGCTGGACGAGATCTGCGCCAAATACGGACTGAAGGTGATCGGAAAGGCGTGGCACGAGCAGGTTGACTGCAATAAATTTCTCCCCCTGCTCGGCATTGACAGCCTGCTGAAAGCCGGTACCGACGCAACGCTTTCCATTCCGGCGGGACGCTATTTCCCGGGCGGCTCCTTTACCATTTACGGTACTCTGAACCTGGGAGACGCGGCGGAGATGTTTACCTACCAATGCGTCAAAAAGGATGTTTTCTACGACGTGTTCGGCTACACGAACCCGGATGTCGTCACCGAGAGGAACTATACCACATCGGACGGCGTACCCCTCCTGTTTCTGGAATCGGAGCAGAGCGGCATGATTCTGGCAGACCTGGAGGACTGCTTCCTGAGCCTGAGCATCACGCTGGACGGAAAAGTCAGTCTTGACAGCATTGCCGAATGCTTCGACTTTACGATTCAGCCCCAGGTGCCCGACGCTGCCGCGGCGGACGCGCGGGAGCAGGCTTCCAATGCGGAAATCGTCAGCACACAGGACGACCCGAATATTGGCAGGCGTGCCACATATGCCGAGTATGTAGCGGACTTGATCCAGGGCGACGAGCGGAACCGTGCTACCGATCCGGGGTATACGCCCCCTGTCCGAACCTATGCGTTTTATGACGCGGACGGTAACGGGACAGACGAACTGCTTATTTTCAGAGATGGGTACATTTGCAGCATTGTCGGCATGAAGGATGGCGTCACGGATGAGGGGAAGGTCTACGATCTGGTGCCGTGTGAAGATCGTGTTTTCATTGACTGGCCCAAAGGTGCGGATGCCAGAGGGGACGACTGGTATCACATCTTCCGTTTCGCCAACAATGACGACCCGGTCTTCTCCAACCCGAAGGAGCGAAGCATCGTCCGGCTGAAAAAGGACGCGGAGGGGAACTGGTGGCGGACATCCTCCACAGACCATTATGCGGATTTTGACACCAGAATCACGGAGGAAGAAGCGAAAGCCATCTTAGATTCCTATACTCCCATTCAGCTGGAAACCCATCCCCTTTCCGAATTCAAAGAGCCATAACAAGCGAAACAGCGCCCCGTTTTCCCACCAAACGGAAAACGGGGCGCATTTTGCTGTTGACGTCCGGGAATGCGCGTGGCATAATAGTTGTACATACAACGATGTATCTACAACGAGTCAGGAGGCTGCCATGGATATTACGGAACGGAAAATCACCAAAATCGCCCGGGAGGCGGAAAAGCTGGTTCTGCGCACCATGCGGGAAACCGGCGTCGGCACGGCGGAGATCGACCTGATTCATGCCCTGCGCCACAATCCCGGCTGTACACAGGCGGCGCTGGCGGAGCTGCTGCACGCGGACAAAGCCGCCATCGCCCGCAGAACAAAAAATCTGGAAGCGAAGGGCTACCTCGTCCGCCGGGACGCCCCCCACGACCGGCGCAGTCAGCTGCTGTACCCCACGGAAAAGGCGGAGAACCTGAAATCCTCCAAAGCGGAGATCGAAGCGGCCTTTTATGAGTATCTGGCGGACACGCTGACGAAAGAGGAAGCCGCCGCCTTTGCCGCCGCGCTGAACAAGCTCTACGCGGCATCCAAGGCGGAAAGCCGGGCGGGCTTCCCGCACTTTATTCAGGCGGCAAAGGGGGACGACAGCGATGAAGCGTGAAAAAGCCTTCCGCCCGGACAGGATCGGTTCGTATTTCCGCGTCGAATGGCTGCCGCTGGCACTTGTGACCCTTTCCGGCCTGATCTACAACATCGGTCTGCTTGCCACGCCCTGGTTTGAAGGGCGGCTGGCGCAGTGCCTTGCGGACATTCTGGGCGGGAATGCCGCTGTCGGGAAAATGGCGGTTCTGGTGCTCGCCTATATTCTCGTCACGCTGGGGGTGCAGGCCGCGCGGTTTATCAAGCGGTTCTATGTCCGCCGCTTCGCCAACAACATCAACCGCCGGATGAAGGGCATCCTGTACGCCAATCTGGTGCGCAGAAGCCGGGCGTCGCTGGAGCAGGAGGGCGCGGGCGAGCTGATGACCAAGGCCATCTCCGACGTGGACGACTGCGTGGAGGGAATGCGGAAATTCACCACCGAGGTCTTCGACACCGGCGTGGCGCTGGTGGGCTACGCGGTGATGCTTCTGGTATACGACTGGCGTCTGGCGATCCTGAGTTTGCTGTTTACGCCGGTGTCCTACGTCTGCGCGGCGTGGATGAAGCGGAACGTCCAGCGGGCGGGCGCGGCCTACAAAAAAGCGGCGGGCGCACTCAGCACGGCCACGCTGGATCGGGCGCAGAACGCCGTGACCTACCGCATTTACGGCTGCGAAAGCACCCGGGAGGGGCAGTACGAGCATACGCTGGACACCTACGAGAAGACCGCCGTCCGCAGCAACGTGTGGCAGTCGGCCCTGCCGCCGCTGTATCTGGCCGTGTCGGAGGCGGGGGTGCTGTTCATTCTGTGGTTCGGGGCGAAAAACGTCCTCGGTTCCGGGTGGCGCGCATGGGATATTGCGGCGTTCACTACGTTTCTTTCCTGCTTTACCAAGCTGACGGTGAAATCCTCCAAGGTGGCGAAGCTGTTCAACTCAGTGCAGAAGGCGGAGGTCTCATGGAAGCGCATTCAGCCGCTGATGAAGTCCCCGGAGACGCTGGAGCCTCTCGCCGTTCCGTCAGCGGTGGACGTGACCCTAGAGAATCTTTCCTTTGCCTACGGCGACCAGCCGGTTTTCTCCGGGCTGAGCCTGACGGCCCATCCGGGGGATATCATCGGCGTTACCGGGCCGGTGGCCTGCGGCAAGTCCACCTTCGGGCGGGTGTTCCTCTGCGAAGCGCCCTACGGCGGCTCGGCAAAATTCGGGAAGACCGAATTTTCCACCCTCACCCCCCGCCAGATCGCGGCGACTGTGGGATACTTAGGACACGACCCGGAGCTGAGCGCCGACACCATCCAGAATAACGTCCTCTGCGGAAGCAATCAGGACGCGAAGCCGTATCTTGCCGCGGCGGCGCTGGATCATGAAGTGCTTGCCATGGAAGCGGGGCTGGATACCGTCATCGGCAGCAGCGGCACGCGGCTTTCCGGCGGTCAGGCGCAGCGGCTGGCGCTGGCAAGAACCCTTGCCCACCCAAGACCCGTTCTGGTTCTGGACGACCCCTTCTCCGCGCTGGACCGAAATACCGAGGACACCGTGTTCGCAAATTTACAGGAATACGCAAAGGATAAGGTCGTGTTCCTGATCTCTCACCGCCTGTATCACTTCCCGCAGATGCGCAGTGTGATCTTCATGGAGGACGGCAAAACCACCGTCGGCACTCACGGGGAGCTGATGGCGTCCGTTCCGGTGTACCGGCAGCTTTATGAAAGCCAGACAGGAGGGCAGACTCATGAATAAAAACGGTGTGTTTGCCGCGATACGGACGGCGGCAGCGACCCACCAGCTTCTCACGGTGGGGACGGTTCTCTGCGTGGCGGCGTCGGTGGGCGCGTCCCTGCTCCCACCGCTGCTGCTGGCACGGGTGGTCGATCGCCTGACCGTGGGCAGCGGACTGACGTTTCTCGCGGTACAGGGCTACTTTTGCAGTCTTGCGCTGGAGGGACTGCTTTCTTCCGCGCAGGAAAGCCTGCTCGTGCTGTTCGGCCAGAAAATGACCCACGCCCTGCGTTCGGAAATGTCCCGGAAGCTGACCCGGCTGCCCGCAGGCACCCTTGTTGACCAGAATCCCGGCGAGGTCGCCGCCCGGTTTTCCGGGGATGTGGACACGGTTGAGGCGCTGTTTACCTCCGGCATCATCAGCATGGTGGCGGACGCGTGCCGCATTCTGTCCATCATGGCGGTCATCGCGGTGAAAAATACCGGTCTTGCCCTGATTCTGCTGCTGGTTCTGCCGCTGTTCGCCCTGCTTACACGCCATGTGCAGAAGCGGATGCTGGCCGCCCAGCTGAACAATCGCCGCGCCGTCGCCGCCGTGTCCGGTCAGGTGCCGGAGACGCTGCACAATATCCGCACCATCCGGGCGCTGGGGCTGGAAGATTACATGGAGCGCCGGTACGATAAGCGCATCGGGGACAGCTACGCCGCCATGGAGCGCACCAATTTTTACGACGCCATCTATTCGCCGGTAGTCCTGCTGCTGAACGCCGTGGTGGTTGGCATCGTCATGCTGCTGTCCGCCTCCGGAAATGCGGAAATTCTGCGTCTGTTCGGCATGTCGGTAGGCACGTCGGTGGCCGTTATCAGCTACATATCCCGCATTTTTGCCCCCATTGAAAGCCTTGGCATGGAGATTCAGACCATTCAGTCGGCCATGGCCGGGGTCAAGCGTATCGACGCGTTTTTAAGCCAGCCAGAGCGCGTCATTCCGGAGCATCGGGAAACCGCCGCCCGTGGGGACGTGGTACTGTCCTACGTGACCTTCGGCTACGGGGAAAAGCCCGTTCTGCGGGACTTTTCCATGACCGTAAGGCAGGGCGAGCACGTCACGCTGGTCGGCAGGACGGGCGCGGGAAAAAGCACCGTGTTCAAGCTTCTGCTGGGGCTTTACCGTCCGGAGGCCGGTACGATCACCATTGGCGGCGTGGACGTTTCGGCCATTTCGGATCAGGAGCGCCGAACCTGCATCAGCTGTGTGGAGCAGCACTTTTCCCGCGTGCCGGGGACGGTGCTGGATCAGATCACCCTTGGTGACCCGCAGATAACGGAAGCCATGGCAAAGAACGCGGCGCACCTTGCCGGGATCGACGCGGCTATTCAGGCATTGCCGGAGGGCTACGCCACGGTATGCACCGAGGGCATGTTCTCACAGGGCGAATGGCAGCTTCTGTCCATCGCCCGCGCCGCGGCGGCGGACCCGGCGGTGCTTCTGCTGGACGAGATCACAGCAAATCTGGACGCCGAGACGGAGGAGCGCGTTCTGGAAGCTCTGCGCCGCGCCTCTGAGGGGCGGACAGTTTTGTCCGTTTCCCACCGCGTCTATGAAAATCTGGGTGGGAGGACGGTCGAGATCAAGCCGCAGGGGCAATGAAATGGAATTTCAAGGAGAAACGGCGCAGGCAATGACCGGCGGGAGCCGCCAGTCTCTCCCCGTCACAGAGAAAAACCGCCCTCCTGACAGTTACTGATGGCAAATGCGAAAAATGTCTCCTTTGCGATAGCCGCAAAATAGCCGGTCTGCTCGTACTCATGCGCATAGTGCTTGGCAATGTGTCCCAGCGTCTCCTTAAGCTGAAGCATTGCGGCAAATTCATGCTTGCAGGGATAGCTGCAAAAGCAGTCGCACAGTAAATTCCGGATTTCCCCGTCGTGATAGCGGAATTCAACGGCGTATGCTTTTGTCCCTTCCACGACTGCATACCCCTTTGTCCCATCCAGACAGAGATAACGGACGCGGTTCTCCATGTAGTAGTCGTGTCCCCGCTCCGCAATGGCATTGGTAATCTTCATTTCTTCCAAATGCTCCAGAGAGAAGGGGAAATCGTCGTTTCCGCTGGCAAATTCCTCGCCTTCGCCGACGGGTGCCCGGAACCAGCTTGTTACTTGGGCGGCGGGGAGAGCAACGGGGTCGAAGGTGATAAAATGGGAAACGGACATGTAAAAACTGCCGTGCACCCGGGTATTTACCTGGAAAATGACCTTCTGATATTCGGACAGCCGAATCCTGAAATTATAATTCACGCTGGTCACGATGCCGAGAACCCCTTCCAGCTTGCCGCTCACATAGACCCGGTCGCCGGCCTTCAGGTTGAACCGGTCGTTGTAATAGGCGAGCGACCTTCCGGTCTCCGGAAAACAAACCTGCACCACAGACTTCCGGGGCGCGGCGCTGACCGGTTCTGCCTCCCGCGCTGCCGGAGTTTCCTGTCCCTCTTTGGACGCTCCACCAAAACCACTGATCGTAAAACGCATATCTTTTCCTCCATCCATAATCTTTTTTGGGTTTCTGAGAGGATTATACAATGCGATGTGTCCAATAAACCGGACTAATTCAAGTAAAACACACGATAATGCAAAAAAATTCAAAAAACAGCGGGAGGCCGACCGGCTTCCCGCTGTTTCCATAGTTACGTATCCAGACTTCTCAGCCGCTCGACGATGCTCTGCTTCACCGCCTGACGGTACATGACCGCCGGGATGGCACAGCCAAGCACGATAAATGCGGGCAGCATGGCCAGTACCGGGGTGATGGTGTAGTGATAGCTGTAGAACCAGTAGGCGCTTTCCAGAAGCCGCCCTGCCAGCGGATTTATCGCGGCGGAGAGAAGCCCCGCGATCAGGCCGGAACCAAGGGTGTACAGCAGCCCCTCCCAGAGAAGCATGGTTTCCAGCTGACGGCCGGTCATGCCCACCGACTGCAAAACCGCGAATTCCCGGCTCCGCGCCAGAATGGCGGTCATCATGGCGTTGAAGAAATTCAGAATACCCACAATGCCGATGATGGCGCACAGCAGCCCGCCCAGAATCACAAAGGTCATCCGGAACTCCTGAAAATATGCCCGGTGGGTCGCCTTGCTTTCGTACATCAGGGGACTGTCGGGGTCGGAAGTGAGCCGGGCAAGGTAGCTTTCCGCGGCGGCCTCCGCCTCGGGACTGGGGGTGTCAAAGAGGTAGAGCATGGGGAACACGTTGTCCTCCCCGGCGTCCCGGTACAGGGCGTCCGCGCTGAGGATTGCCTCATAGCCCATGGTATAGAACCGGCTGCTCATGTTGTAGGGAACGTCCACCAGTGCGCAGACGGTGTAGGTTACGTCGTGCGCAGTATCGCCGTTTCCATAGGTGACTTTGATTTTCTCGCCCACGGCGGGATAAATCCCGGGGTTAGGCAGCTTCCCGGAATCATCCAGATTCACGGCAATGGCGATGGCATGGCTGTCCGGTTCCCAGAGGGAATCCAAGCTGCCGTCGATCACCGTGAGCTTTTCTCCAAGCGTTGGGTCAAGCCCCTCTATCTGGGACACCGCCTGCACCTTGTCGCCGTCTCTTGGCGTCTGGGCGAGAAGCGCGTCGATGTCCATATCCGTATCCCGGCTGTAGAAGGCGGCTTCATCCCGCCAGACGCTTTCCGGCAGATACATACCCACCCCGCCGGTCTGATAGGCAAAGCCCTCCAGAGAGTGCGCTGTGTTTGCCCGCACCGGTTCCACAGCCTCTTTGGTCAGGGAAAAACCCCGATAGTTAAAGTAGTCCGGCGTGCTGATGAGGAAGTCCGCGCAGCTTTGCCGGCTCAGGTATTTGTCCATGTCGAAGCCGCCGATAAACGTGACCAGCAGATTCAGCAGAACGACGGTCAGGGACAGCGACACCATCACGAGCGCCGTCTTCTTTTTATCTCTGCCTAAGTTGGCGGCGGCCATCTGAACAGGCGTGACTTTGCTGCCCTTCCGGTGCGTTTTCCCCGCCGACTGACGCTCGGTGTAGCGCACCGCCTCCACAGGAGAGACCCTCCCGGCAATTCGCCCCGGCCGGGCGCAGGAAAGCAGCACCGTCAGCAGGGCGAACACTGTGGAAAACAGGAATATCCATGGGGAAACGCTGACCGTGGTGTACCGCCCTCCCATCGTGGAGGTGGACATGGTGATGGGAACCGCCGCGGCACCAACGCCGTAGCCCAGCAGCAAGCCTGCCGGGATGCCCAGCGCGCTCAGCAGCAGCGCCTGCTGGCGGATCA
>OGQX01001895.1_pt1 | contig 17670 bp, 19 predicted proteins | sample 1553291 | NCBI WGS metagenome assembly OGQX01 (sample SAMEA2580030, study PRJEB22360) | human gut metagenome | biome: human gut; feature: human-associated habitat; material: faeces | place: Denmark | collected 2008/2010
AAAAGTTATCCACAAAAGTTATTCACATTGTGGATAAAGTTATCCTCATGCTGTGGACAAGCGGGAAAAAAGAGAGGAAGCGTTTTTTTGAAAGAATGGAGGAAAATTTTTCCGATAACGCTTGAATTTTGATTTCAGGTATGTTATAATAAAAAACGAAATGGATATAGAAAAGATTTTACAGGCAAATCAAGCGTTGATTTCCGGCGAAAAACGTGCAAAATTCGAGCAATTTCGTTCTTTATTGCTGGAATATAATCAAAAATACAACCTGACGTCCATTACGGACGAGCGGGATGTTTTTTACAAGCATTTTCTGGACAGCAGTGCGGGAACGGGACTTTTCCAAGAGGGCGCTTCCGTCGCGGAGGTCGGTTCGGGGGCGGGATTTCCGTCCGTGGTTTTGAAGCTGCTCAGAGAGGATTTATCCTTTACTTTATTGGAAAGCGTGGGGAAAAAGTGCGAGTTTTTGCGCGTCGTTGTGGATAACCTCGGCTTGACAAGAATGAATATTGTGAATATTCGCGCGGAGGACGCCGCAAAAGAGGAAAAATATCGGGAAAAGTTCGATTTCGCCGTCGCGAGAGCCGTGGCCAGAATGAATACTTTGAGCGAATATTGCCTTCCGCTCGTCAGGACGGGCGGGGCGTTCGTAGCGTATAAGAGCGGGGATACGGAAGAAATCTCCGAAGCGGAAAGCGCCTATAAAATTTTAGGGGGGAGGAAAAGGGACGTATTTGTCTATTCGTTGCCTGAAAATTACGGGGAAAGGAGTTTGGCGGTGATCGAAAAGGTACGGCCGACGCCCGCGAAATATCCCAGAGGCAACGGAAAAGAGAGAAAAAGTCCCCTGTAAGAAAAAATGAAAGAAGAATCGAGCGCGTTTTGCGCGGAAAGGTGCGAAAAAGTCTCGGGATTTTCTTCGTGTGCCTTTACGGGGCACAGAAGTCTGGGGCGGGATTTTGACAGGGAAAAGCTCAAAAGGACGATTCGGGAAAGAATTCTCGACGGGGTGAAGGTGTTCTATTGCGGCATGGCGGTGGGATTCGACCTCGCCGCCGCGGAATGCGTCGTGGAATTAAAGAGCGAATTCCCTTCCGTCGTCCTCGTCGCCTGTATCCCCTGTATCGGTCAGGAAAAGTTTTTCGGGGAAAGGGATAAAAGGAGGTATGAAAGGCTCGTCGGGGCCGCCGACGTCAAAGTCATTCTTTCCGATAAATATTATTCCGGCTGTATGCTCAGAAGAAACGAGTATATGGAGGAAAAAGCGGATATTTTGATCTGCTATTGCCGCAAATCCACGGGCGGAACCGCGTTTACCGTGGAACTTTTCAAAAGAAAAAACAAAAAAATTTTCAGCGTCTGAAACGCACGTTTTTTCCCTTATCTCTCATAAGATGAAAGAGAATAATTTCCTCGCGAGATAAAGGAGAAACTATGGCGGAATATTTCAAATGCAGCGGGTTTGACTGCAACGGTTATCCCTGCTGCTGTCAGAAGGTGGAACTCATTCCCGGTCCCGTCGGCCCGCAGGGACCGAGAGGCCCCCGCGGCGTACCCGGAACTCCCGGCCCGCAGGGAATACAGGGCTTTGCGGGAGAACCCGGCCCCCCGGGAGAACGGGGCTTACAGGGGGAAAAGGGCGAAAAAGGAGATAAGGGAGATCCGGGAGAGATGCGCGCGCAGGAATACCTGTCCGCTCTGCATACCGACGGAATTTCTCTCAACGTGGACGTGGGAGGAACTCCCGTTCCCCTGAATGCCGTCGCTTCCGACGGATTTTCTGCAAATCCCGATTTCACCTCCTTTGCCGTCGGACAGAGCGGCACTTACTTCCTTACATACGGCGTTAAAACCGTTCAGTCCACGCTCGTAAAGACGCGGATTTTGAAAAACGGAACGCTCCTTCCGGGAACCGTTCGTTCCACTTCCGTCGCGGATACCTTCTTTTCCGTCTCTTTGATCGCAACGCTCGATGCGGGGGACGAATTGGCTCTGCAATTTTATGATCTGAGCACGGCTCTGTCCTTACAAGGCGGAACGGGAGCTTACCTCGTCGTTATCCGCATCGGCTGAACGAAAAAATCCAAATATAAAGAGGGCAGGGGATTCGATATGCCGAATCCCCTGCCCCTTTTGTTCTTTATTTTTTTTTGTCCACTGCTCGCCGTAAACGGCGGGGCAGGTATGAGACGAGAAACAATATCATTCGGAAAGCTCTTCCGTTTCTTCCCTTTCGGGTTCTTTTTCCTGCGCTTTTTTGAAACGGATTTCCTCCGCGGGAAAATCCTTATAGATAAGCCCGCCATTGTGGTCGTCGATTTTGACTTTGACCGTCATTTTCAGCATATTGACCGAAACGACCGTCCCTTTTCCGTCGGGCGTTCCCACCTCCGCGCCGAGCTTGGGAACTTTTTTATACGCTTCCGCATAGTAATCGCTCTCGTAGCTTAAACAGCACATGAGCCTGCCGCAGAGCCCGCTGATTTTGCCGGGGTTCAGAGAAAGACCCTGCGTTTTCGCCATTTTGATGCTCACCTTCTTAAATTCCGGCATGTTCCCCGCGCAGCAGCACACCCGCCCGCAGGGCGCGATTCCGCCGAGATATTTCGTTTCGTCCCGCGTGCCGACCTGACGGAGTTCGATTCGGATATGAAATACGGAAGCGAGGTCTTTGACCAGCTCGCGAAAGTCTACCCGCCCCGAAGAAGTGAAATAAAAGACGATTTTCGTGCCGTCGAACGTGTATTCGCAGTCGATGAGCTTCATGTCCAATTCGTGCTTCGCGATTTTCTCTTTGCAGATGCTCATCGCCTGCGGCTTTTTCGCTTCGCAGGAAGCGTAAAAATCTTTGTCGCGCTGGGTCGCGATTCTCACGATGGATTTCAGGGGCGGGACGATTTCACTGTCCTCCACTTCCCGTTCGGGATAGGCCACCCAGGCAAATTCCAGACCCCGCGCCGTCTCGACCACCACGGGCATGTTCCGTTCGTATACGTCTCCCGGTCGGGGAGAAAAATAATACAGCTTTCCGCCGTTTTTGAATTTGATTACCACTACTTTTGTCATATATCTTCCTTATGTGCCTTACGGGACATTTTGCCGCATTCTTTGAAGCGGCACAAATATTACGCCCTTCAAAAAATCCCGCAAGGTCAACGATTGTTCTGTTCTATGATTTTCGCCATGCAGATTTCCAAACATTGGGGAAATACCGCGTTGAAACGGATTTGCTTCTCCGCTTCGCTCAGCGCCTCCTGCGCCGTGATGAGCGCCGTCAATCTATAATAATCACTTATACTTTTTAATCTGCCCAGCTCCGATTTCAGCATGAGATAATTTTCCGCGCGGTTCTTTCCCGTCTTATCCGAGGGCGCCACGCCGTTTATTTTTGAGGTCTTTAAGAGGAGCGCGTCGCGGAAAATCAGTCGGAGCAAGGAGACGAGCTCCTTTTTATATTTGGTCTCTCCCACCCGCTTTACGATGGAAGGGAGGCGGAAAGGGTCCGTCTCTGCCAGCTCGAAGGCGTCTAAAACGAGCTGTTTATAATATCCGCCCTCCAAAATATTCTGCGCCGCTCCCACGCTTCCGCCCGACGCGGCCGCGCAGAGCCCCGTTTCGCTCTCCTTGCCGGGATAAAGGCGATTTAAGCAGGCCGTGACTTCCTTTTGCGTAAACGGGGGAATTTCCAGCTTTTCCGTCCGCGAAAGAATCGTCGGAAGCACGGAAAACGATACGGTCGCTCCGAGAAGAAAATACACTCCTTCGGGCGGCTCTTCCAAAAGTTTCAGAAGTTTGTTCTGCGCCTGCGTCGTCGCTTCGGCAAAATCGCCCGCGACGAAAAGTTTTTTATTCCCTTCGACCGGCTTCAACGCGCTCTCTTCGAGGATCCGCTCCGCATCCTCCACCGAAAATTTTTTCCCCGATTCGGGAAAAAACATACAATCGGAAAAGTTCTCTTCGTCTATCAGTCTGGAAATCCGTTCCGCGTCCGCTCCTTCTCCGTCCGCACCGAAAAAAATCTTTGAAAATTCTTTCAGCGCCGTTTTCAGATTCCTCGCATCGTCGAAGATGAGAAGATAAGCATGGTTTAATCTGCCTTCCGTCCGTTCCGCTTTCAGAAGCGTACAGGCATGAGTCGATTGCAATAATTGACGCATTTTCTCTTTCCTCGCTTTGATTTTTTTCGGACTGTTTCGATACCATTATATCACAAATCGCAAAAAACTGCAAGTACAAAAAATAAAAAAGAGAAAAAGTGCGCTCTTTTTTGAAAGATTTTTGATATAATAAAGGGGCAGGGTTGAGATGAAACAGAATTATTTCACAAAAATTTCCTTTACAGACAACATTTTTCTTTCAGCGCGGAGAGGATTTCTTCAAATACCTCGTTCGGCGTTTTTCTTCCGTCTACCGCCCGTATTCTGTCGGGATATTCTTTTAAGAGTTTTTTATATCCTTCATAGACCCGCGCATGGAATTTTGCTCCCGCCTGTTCCATGCGGTCGTTTTCGTCGGCGCCGTGTTTTCTCGAAAAGGCTTCTTCCGGGGAAAGGTCTATAAAAATCGTGAGGTCGGGCAGATAGTTTTTGACGGCGTACGAGTTGATGTCCGCGATAAAATCAAAACCCAATCCCCGCGCATAGGCCTGATAGGCGAAGGAAGAATCGATATACCGATCGCAAATGACGATTTTTCCTTCCTTCAACGCGGGCTCCACCCGATCGTGAATGTGCTGCACCCGCGCGGCTGCATATAAAAGTGCCTCGCATTCGTCCGTCATTTCTCCGTTCCTTCCGTCCAAAATAATCTCGCGGATACATTCCGAAATTTTCCCTCCGCCCGGCTCTCTCGTGAAAATATGCGGAATTTTGTTCGCGGAAAGATAGTCCGCAAACATTTTCAGCTGCGTGGATTTTCCGCACCCGTCACAGCCTTCAAACGTGATGAATTTTCCTCGAATATAATTTTTCATATAAGCAATCCTTATATCATGTAGTTATGAATATGCAAATATTCAGTCGGTAGTTAGTTAGTCGATCGGCTTATCGGGATTTTCGGCGAATACGCAGATTTTTCCGTCTTGCAACCCGAAAACGTTATCGGCGGTTTTGAGGAGCCGGATTTTTTCCGCTGCGATTTTTTCGTTCGTAAACAGCAGCGGCATGCACGGCGGAAACAATCCGCACGCGCGAGCGCAAATCCTCCCCTCCGCTCTTTCGAGTTCCACCCATTCCGTCTGAAAGGACGGGGCGGACAGGCGGGGCGGAGGTACGGGCGACGTCGGGGCCGAAAATCCCGCGGGATTTTTACGTGAATCGGAGAGGGGAAAAAGGCGGAAACAGTCTTTCAAATATTTGCAAAGAAGGGAAAAGTCTCTGATTTTCGTGGCGGGGGAAAGATAGAACATCAGAATGTTTCCGTCGCAGAATTCCGCGTAGACGCCCTTTTTTTCCAAATATTTTTCGACAAGGAAAGACGATTCTCCGAAACGCACGCAAAGTTTTGTCCAATCTCCGCCGAAATAGATTCGGGAAGGATTTGACCGAATAAATCGAAGCACTTCCCTTTCGAGTTTCGGATTTTCCCGATATTTTACCGCGTATTCCACCGATGCCATGATCGGATAGGAGGGACTCGTCGTCCGAAAAATGTCCACCGCCTCTTTCAAATCTTCCGCCTGTTTCAAAGTCCTCGCCGAAACGACGGCTCCCTGCGTCAAAGCCGGCAGGCTCTTATGTACTCCGTCTACCCAAAAATCCGCGTATGCGCCCGCATAGAGCTCTTTTTGCCTTCTGAGATGCCCCCCGTGCGCGCCGTCTATGAGAAGAAGTTTTTTCTCCCTGTCGCAAAGCTCCCTTAAAAAAACAAGCTCCGCAATGTTCCCGTAATAGTCGGGTGACGTCAGAAGAAGCGCCTCCGCCTGCTTCAATTTTTTTTCAATCTCTTCCCTGCATGGCTGTAACGGGATTCCTTCCGAACAGGGTATCTCTAAAAATACAGGTTTTATATTTAGAATTAAACAACCGTTTAAGACACTTTTATGGGCCGAGCGCGGCAGGGCGAGAGAGGTTATTTTGCTCGCTTTCAGCATGGAAAATATGCCCGACGTGCTCCCGTCGGTGAGAATGAAGCTCGCCGAGGAATGAAGGAGCGCGGAAATATCTCTTTCGGCTTCCGCGATGACTCCTTTCGGGCAGGAAAGGTTATCCGAGTAGGATAATTCCGTGATGTCCCAATCTCCCGCTTTATGGCCGGGCGTATGAAAGGAAACATGCTTCTTTTTCGCGTGCGCGCGCAGCATGTTGTAAATTTTACAGCTCTTTAAGGTCCGTTTGTCGCAAAAAATTTTTTTCATGGCAGGAAATCGGGAAAAGGGGAAAACTCAAAAAACGGGAGGTTTACTCTCCCGTTTTCAAATTCGTTTGAATGAGATAATTGACGAAGGAAAGTCCCTCCCAGCGGTTATAATCCGAGGCCGCATCGCCGAAATCGAATAAAACAAGGTTGACGTTTTCCGCCGTGGGAACCTTCTTTTCCTCCTCCGTCTCTTCGTCTTTGACCGTCTTATAATAATATACGTCGTTTTTGAGGTCTTCCATTCGTTCGTCGGGACAGAGATTGATGCTGAATTTTCCCGTTATTGGTTCCGAATTTTGAAAATACAGCGTCGTTTCCTGCAATTCGACGACGCCCGCTTCGAGATAACCGTTAAAATCGATGAAAGCCTGACGATAACCTTCGATTCGCGCAAGCTCCTTCGCAATTCCTTCGCGGATTTCCGATTCTTTCTTGAATCTCTTGTCCTTTGTCTGCTTGATACGGGCACGGAAATCCGTTTCGATTTTCTGTTTGTCCGCTTCGCCCTTCGCATAATCGCCGCCGTAATAACCGTTGAGATATTCTTCCATCTCTTCGAGATAAACGTCCATCTCGGCCGCTATATTATAATAACCGTAAAGGAATTGTTGAAGATAGGTGGGGTGGAAAGCGTTTCCTTCCGTATTTGCATACTCTGTATCGGGATTTTCGACGTTCGCCGCAAACAGCGCGTCTCCTTCGCCCACCGAAAGCCGCGTTTGAAGGAGCGTTTCGCTGTAATTTTGGCCCGTCGTGATGTCCGTCGCGCTGATTTCTAAAATTTCATAGGAAAAAACTCCCTTCTCCTTTAATGTGGACGAATACGAATTGAAACGGCTGTTCGCGCTCGTTCCCGTGTAATTGAATATCGTAAAATTCTGCGCGTTCGTCACCCGCGTCGCCGTCATGGTGAAAATAAGGCTCCACAATACTATCATGGCGACCGCTACGAGAATGATTTTTATCCAATCATAGGACAAAAGAATATTCAGACGTTTTTTTGTTATCTTTGCATCCATAAACGCTCCTATTAGAGACCGAGTGCAGTATATCTATATTCTATTAAATTTGTGTGTGCGAAACATGTCCGTATTGTGTATTTTTCTTAAATAATAAAAATGTGAATAAAAGTATAATAATTTAATAAATAAGACTACCGTATATCAAATTAAAGAAAAATATTTTTGAATAATTCTATAAAATTTCACGGATAGGGTAAGAATTATTTCTTCGGCTTCATGGTCGGGAAGAGAAGGACGTCACGAATGGTGGAGCTGTCGGTCAAGAGCATGACGAAACGGTCAAGCCCCATGCCCAGTCCGCCCGTCGGGGGAAGTCCGTATTCGAGCGCGTTGATGAAATCCTCGTCGACCTGTGCGTCTTTGTTTCCTGCGGCGCGCTTGGCCTCCACCTGTTTTAACATTCTTTGTTTCTGGTCGATGGGGTCGTTGAGCTCGGAAAAGGCGTTGCCGTATTCGTGTCCGCAAATGAAATACTCGAAACGCTCGGTGAAAGCGGGATCCTCCGCTTTGCGCTTGGCTAGAGGGGAATTTTCTACGGGATAATCGTAAATAATCGTCGGCTGAACGAGCTTGTCCTCGACAAAGGAGTCGAAAAAGTCGATGAGGACGTGCCCTTTGGTGGAGTTCTCTCCGTGGGAGAGCTCTACGCCCTTTTCTTTCGCCGCCGCGCGCGCGTCCGCGTCCGATTTCCAATCCGCATAGTCCGCCCCCGAATATTTTTTGACCGCTTCCGCCATCGTCATCCGCGACCATTCGCCCATGTGGATTTCCGTACCCTGATAAGTAATATCGAGCGTCCCCGCCACTTTCAGCGTGACCGTCTTATAAAGATCCTCGATGAGGTCCATCATGTCAAAATAATCGCTGTACGCCTGATACATCTCTATCGACGTAAATTCGGGATTATGGAAAGCGTCCATTCCCTCGTTGCGGAAAATTCTGCCCACTTCGTAGACCCGATCCATGCCGCCTACGATCAGGCGCTTCAAATAGAGCTCCGTTTCGATGCGCATATACATGTCGATGTCCAGCGCGTTATGGTGCGTCTTGAACGGACGGGCGTCCGCTCCGATTTCCAGCGTCAGAAGAACGGGCGTGTCTACTTCCAGATAGCCCTGTCCGTCGAGATATGCACGAATCTCTTTGAGAATTTTTGAACGAGTCTCGAATGTCTTTCTCACCTCCCGATTCATGATTAAATCGAGATGGCGGAGACGGTATTTCAAATCCTGATTTTGCAGCCCGTTATATTTTTCGGGCAGGGGCAGGAGCGCTTTGGAAAGCATGACGAGTTCCGTGACGTGCACCGTCACTTCTCCCGTCTGCGTCCTGAACACAAAACCTTTGAACCCCACGATGTCCCCGATGTCGTAATCCTTTTTATAGGAAAGATAGTTTTCCTCTCCTATATCCTGTCTCGTGACGTAAATCTGAATCGAACCGCTCTTGTCCGCTATATGCGAAAATGAAGCCTTCCCCATCACGCGGCGGGACATCATTCTTCCCGCCATCGAAACGGTCTTTCCTTCATACGCTTCAAAATTCCCTTTCAGCGTTTCGGAATCCGCCGTCACCTCATACTTGGTATGCCCGTAGGGATTCTTGCCCTCCGATTGGAGTTTTTGCAGCTTGTCGCGGCGGATCTTCGCCTGTTCGATGAGTTGTTCTTCCTCCGCCTGTCCGTCGGGGGCGGAATTTACTTTCTTTTCTTCCATAGATGATCCTCTCTTAGTATGTCTTTACGGGAAAAGGGAACGGCGACGAAACCGCCGAGTTAACAAGTGAATGGGGACGTCGGTTAACGAGAACGTCGGTTAACGAAAATGTCAGTTAACGAGAGCGTCGGTTAACCAAAATAACGGCGAAACTCGGAAGGGGAAAGCGCGGAAAGGGCGGTTTGCCGCCCGCCGTGCTTTCCGTGCCGAAATTTGTTCGAAAATCAGCTGATTTCGACGATTTTCAGTTTATAGGCTCCGTCGGGAGCGTTGATGAGAACTTCTTCTCCGACCTTATGCTTCAAGAGCGCCGCGCCCACGGGGGATTCGTTGGAAATTTTGTTGTTCATCGCATCCGATTCCGTGGTGCCCGTCAGCTCGTAGGTTTCGTACTCTTCGAGTTCCTCGTCGTATACCTTGACGGTGGAACCGATATGCACGAAAGACGTATCGTCGTTCTCTTCGATGATCTGCGCGTTTTTGATTTTGTAGTCGAGCTCTACGATCTCGCCTTCGTTGGCGGACTGCTCGTTGCGGGCCGCGTCGTATTCCGCGTTCTCGGAAAGGTCGCCGTGGCTTCTCGCTTCCGAGATGCGTTCGATAATCTCCTGGCGTTTGGTGGTCTGCAAGTATTTAAGCCTTTCCACCGCCTCGTCATATCCCTTTTGTGTCATAAAAAATTGGTCAGCCATAAAAAAACCTCCGTATTATGGTGCTTGCTGTCCGTGCCCGAGGCGCCCGTTTTCCGCAAAAATACATGCAAAAAAGCGTTCTCTTCGGGAACGTTAAAAATACAACCGTGACTTCGTTTCAAAGCCACGGCCAAAGTATTTCAATACTTTTATTATACCCTATTTATCGCCCTTTGTCAATCAAAAAATAACAGGGTAAGACGATAATTATTTGAATTGCTTCATAAATTTGGAAATGCGTCGGAAGGCCTCCAAAAGCGCTCCCGTTCCCGTTGCGTAGGAAATCCGCACGCAGTTTTCCCCGAACTTTCCGAACGCGCTTCCCGGAACGACGGCGACCTTTTGTTCCTTCAAGAGCCTGTTTGCAAATTCCTCGCCCGAAAGAGAGGATTCCTTGACCGAGGGGAACGCATAAAACGCGCCGTGCGGGGGAAAACAGGTCAGCCCCGCTCCGCGGAGCGCCTCCAATACGAAACGGCGCCTGCGGTCGTACGAGTCCCGCATTTCCTCCACCGCCGCAAAGTCGTCGGAAAAGCCGTCCTTTAACGCTTCTATCGCCGCATACTGCGCCGTGATGGGCGCGCACAGTACGGTGTATTGATGAATCTTGAAAACGGCGAGGTCGATGTCCGCGGGCGCGCAGACGTATCCGAGGCGCCAGCCCGTCATTGCGAACGCTTTGGAAAATCCGCCCACGTATACCGTGCGCTCCTTCATTCCGGGCAGAGACGCAAAGGAAACATGCTTTTGCCCGTAGGTCAGCTCCGCATAAATTTCGTCCGACACGACGAGAAGGTCGTGCTTTTCGACCACGGCCGCGATTTTTTCGAGCGCCGCTCTGTCCGCGATCGCGCCCGTCGGGTTATTCGGATAGGTGAGAATGAGAATCTTGGAACGGGGCGTGATCGCCGCTTCCAATGCTTCTTGCGTCGGCAGGAATCCGTCCTCCTCCCTGCATTCCACCGCGACGGGCACCCCGTCCGAAAGCAGCGCGCACGGCGCATAGGATACATAGGCGGGGTCGGGAATGAGTATTTCGTCGCCCGGCTCCGTGCACGCCCTCAAAACGAGGTCGATCGCCTCGCTGGCGCCTACCGTCACGAGAATATGCTTCGGGTCATAGGTGAGCGAAAAACGGGTTTCGAGATAGCGCGAAATCAACTCCAAAAGGGGCGCCATGCCGCGGTTTGCCGTGTACTGCGTGTAACCCTTCTGAATGGAAGAAATCGCCGCCGAACGCACCGGCCACGGCGTCACGAAATCCGGTTCGCCTACGCCGAGGGAAATCGCGCCTTCCGTCTCGCGCACGATATCGAAAAATTTCCGGATTCCGCTCGGCTGTAAAATTCTGGTTTTTTGGTTTACAAAATTGCGCATATAATTATATTTACGCATGTACGGAAAGTCTTTTGTCATGGAGACGTTCCGTAAGAACTCCTTCTATTTTATACTTTTTCAAAATGAAGTGGGTCGCCGTACTCAGCACCCCTTCAAACGTCGAAATACACTCCGACACGAACCGCGCGACCTTTCTGAGCGACGCTCCCTCTACGAATACCGCCAGATCATAACCGCCGCTCATGAGATATACGCCCTTGACTTCGGAATATTCCGCGATCCGTCGGGCAATTCCGTCGAAGCCTTCGCCCTTTTTCGGGGCGACTTTGACCTCTATGAGCGCCTCTACCCGCCTTTCGTCCTGTTCGTCCGTGTGGACGATCGTCATATATTTGACGATATAGCCCCGCTCTTCCAAAGAACGTATGAGAGAAGAGATTTTTTCCGGCTCCTCCTGCAACATGGAAGCGATTGCTTCGGGCGTCAGCCGCGCATCGGCCGAAAGAATGGAGAGAACGGATTTTTCAAGTTCCGTCATAAAAGTTTCCTCCTCAATATATAAGTATTGCTTATAAAATTATGTTTTCGAGAAACAGCTGGTCGTAGTCGAATTCCTCTATGAAATCGCGGGAAGTGAACTTGACGTGATTGAATTTCGCAAAGTTGAAAATATGCGTCTTCAACAGCACGGGCGTGGGGATATCCAGCTCGTGGCAGATGTCCGCGAGATAGTCGAAAAAGCGGGAATACGTGAGACGTTCCTCTTTCTCATAGACGAATTGTTTTCGGATTTTTCCTGCGGTAATGAGTTTTGCCCAAATCTTCATACTTCTATTATACAGGAAATTCCCGAAAAAGTAAACAAAAAAAGGGCACTTGAAAAAATGCCCTTTCATCCGTTGCCGCCCTTTTTCAACGGGTGTGCCGCGGTTATTGAAAAATCGCGGCTGTTCGTTGGACCATGTTTAACAGGGAGTGATACGGCCGCGGTTGTCCGTTAACCATGGTTGGCGGGGACTGAGACTCTGCGTCACGCCCGTTGAACCGCATGGTGGCGGGTGTACCGACGCACCGCGACAACTTATTGAATGCGTTGCGGTTATCGGCGCGATGATTGATTATTTATTGAACATGATTTTTTCGTTGTCGAACATCTTTGCGAGTGCGAACGCGAGCAGCAGCGCCACGACGAGATTGGACGCGATGGTGATGATTACGTTCAGCGGCGACGCGGCGAACGAGAAGATTCCGCTCATGGCGCGGGCGCTGTTATAGAGGGGAATGAGGTACCAGAAGAACGCGCCTGCCGAACCCGAAGTGAACATCGTGCTGACGCCCAGAAGCACGACCAGAATCATCAGGGGGCCGATCATGTTGGTCGCTTCCTTCACGCTCTTCGCGAACGCGGAGATGAGCGAAATCAGCGCGACGATGACGAGCACCGAAGACAGGACGATTCCGAGGAGCATGATATAATCGCTCGCGGTATAGACCGTTGCGCTTATATTGCCAGTGCCTCCCACGAGTTTGGGCAGGGAAAGAATGATTCCCAAAAAGCTGCATATGCCGCTGATGAGGGACAACGTACTCAGAGCGATGATTTTCCCGATGGCGATATGGCTGCGCTTGACGGGCGTCACGAGCATGGTCGCAAACGTACCCCGTTCCTTTTCGCCCGCAATCGATTCCGGTGCAACCGCCATGCAGCCCGAGAACAGGAACACGAGCACGAGCATGGGGCCGATCATAGAGAACATCATTCCCGTGACGTCTTTATCCGTCGCAAGGTCTCCGTCCAGAGGGTTGCCGATCTGGAACCAGCCTTCCGAGGGCTGCTGGAAGAGTTCGAGCGTCGCAGAAAACAGCTGAAACGCCGACGAGGATTCCGAACGGACGCTGTTATAGTACAGATCGTATTGGGGAATTTCGTCCGAAGTGTCGTTTTTCACCGCGTTGTATTTTTCTTCGAAATCCTCCGGAAATACCGCGACGAGGTCGGTTTTCTGATCCTGCACCTGCGTTTTTACGTTCTCCAGATCTTCCGTTGAAGTCTCTATCAGATTGATGTTTTTCAGCTCCTCGAAGGGGGCTTTGAAAGAATCGGGCATGTTTACCGTATGCACCTGATACACGTAGTTTTCGTCCGTTCCGCCGATTTGGGAAAATATTCCGTTTCCCAAAAAAGAATAAATCACATAGATGAGCACCCCCGGCAGTATCAGCGCCAGCACCAGCCTTCTGTCCTTGAAAAAGCGGGAAAACTCCTTTTTCATGATCGTCCAGATATTTTTCATTCCCTGCCTCCTTTCGTCTCCGCGTAAATATCGAAGAATACGTCCTCCAAACCCTTCTCCTTCGTCAGGTTCGCCACGGTGTCCTCCACCGTCATTTTACCGTCGATGATCACGCCTACGCGGTCGCAGATTTTCTCCACGAGACTGAATATGTGCGTGGAAAGCAGAATGCTCTTCCCGCGGTTTCTGAGCTCCACCAAAAAGTCGGTGACCGCTTTCGCCGTCAGTACGTCCAGGCCGTTGGTCGGCTCGTCGAAGATAATGAATTCGGGATCGTGCACGAGAGAGACCGCGATAGAGGTCTTTTGCTTCATACCCGTGGACAGATCCGCGATTTTCGTCTCCGCGAATTTGTCTATTCCGAAGCGTCCGAACAGCGTCCTTTTGCGTTCGTCGCGTACCTGGGTTGGGATATTTTGCAATTCGCTGAAAAAGTCGAAAATGTAGTTCGGCGTAAAGAAATCGTCGAGTTTGAGCTCGCTGGTCAAAAATCCGATTTGCGAACGCACTTTGTCGGGCTGTTTCACGATGCTGTATCCGTTGATGAGCGCGTCGCCCTCGTCGGGACGGATCAGCGTCGCCAACATTCTCAGCGTCGTGGTTTTACCTGCGCCGTTGGGTCCCAAAAGTCCGTAAATCTCTCCTCGCTTCGCTTTGAAGGAAATCCCGTTTACCGCAATCTTTTCTCTGAGCGGCGTCTTTTCTATCTTCCGCTGCTTCGCCGAAAGACGAAACGTCTTTTTGAGGTTCGCGGCAATCAGTACGTCCTCTTTTCCTTCGCCCGAAAGCGGAGAAGGGGAAAGCTCCGCAAAGGGCTGTTCCTCTGTCAAGGGTTCTGTGTTTTCCATAAGTTCTCCTTATATAATTTACAAGTTTTCGCGGGGCGGCTCCTCTTGCAGAAGAAGCTCGATTTCCCGTTTTTTGAAATGTGAAGTGACGAAAGGCAGGGCAATACACTCTCCTACGATTGATGCCGCCAGCCAGCCGAACGAAATAAATTCCGTCTTTGCGAAAGTATCCGCCAGCGCGGCAAGGATTTCTCCGATCCCCATAACGACCCAGACTTTGCCCATGACTCTGTGCGTCTGCGCCCAGACGTAATCGCTGGCGAGCGTCGAGGGCGTCTTGATTCCCAACGTTCCGTTCCGCTTGATTACGGGAAGATAATTCCCCATAATAATGAACATCATTCCCATCGGAACGCAAACGAGAATGTAAAGGGGAGCTTCCGCTTTCTGCCCGATTTCACTGACTTTTCCGCACCAGACGAGCATCAGCCAGCCCATATAACCGATCAGCACCGCGATAAACGTGAGAATGATTTTCAGGGGCTTTCGGTTCTGCGGCTTCTGCCCTTTCCTCACGTTTTCGAATATCAGTCCGACCGCCGCGAACGGCGGCAGAACAAACGCGGGCAAATACATCCACGGCGAACCTAATTTATCCGCCTCGAATGCCGCGTTGAAATGGACCGCTACCCGATCGGGCGACAAGCAGATAAAAACAATTCCCAAAACCGCGTTCAGAAGCGTCGCCGCCAGCAATACGACCGGATAAGAAATTTTTTTTGACAAGAAAAATTTTTTCTTCATGGCTTCATCCCTTCGGGAAGAGCAAGCTCTGCGCCCGTCGAGCCGTCAAGGGAGCCAAACTTCGAAGGAGCGGCAAAGTTCGGCGAGGAAATCCCGCCCGATTCTCCCCCTTTGGCAAAATCAGCCGCCTGCGCCGCAGGCGTGCGCTCCTTCGCGGAGCGCACAGAAGGGGATTCCTCCGCGTTCGCTTGCGTACTCCCCTTAAAATTCTTATCGGCAAAAAGATTGTTCACCGTCAACAGAAAGGATTGGAATACCGTCATGTTCAGAGAATAAATGATCGTCTGCGCCCGCTTCTCCGTATCGACCAGCCCCGCGCCTTTCAGTACGGACAAGTGATGGGATACCGTCGCTTTCGTCAGATCGAAGCGTTCCGCTATCTCTCCCGCGCTCAAATCTTTCTCCTTCAACATCGCGAGGATTTCCCGCCTGGTTTTATCGCTCATCGCTTCCCACACGTCTCGCACGGCTTCATTTTCCTCCTTTTTGTTTATTTAGATAACTATCTAAATACAAATTTATCATATCACAGAAGAGGCGAGGTTGTCAAGCGTTTGGAACAAAATTTTTTGAATAGTCCGTCCGAAAGGGAAAGAGGCGGCAGAAAAGAGAGCGAAGAAACGGAGAAAGTGTTTTGCGGGTAGAAAGGTGATGAAGAAAGGAGGGGAGGCTGTTTGGCGGGTGGAAAGGTGATGAAGAAACTGGGGAAGGCAGTTTGCGGGTAAAAAGGTGAGAAGGAAAGGGGAGAAGCGATTTGCAGGTAAAAAGGAAGGAAGAAAGGAGGGAAGGCGGGTTACGGGTGAAAAGAGAACGGAGAAACGCGAAAAGGTGTTTGCCGGGTAAAATCGGGACGGAGAAACGGAAAAACGGTTTATAATTGAAAAGAGAACGAAGAAGGGAGGAAAAAAGATTTTTCGGGAAGAAATTTTATTCAGTCATAAACCGGAACGTGTGTCCATAAAATAGAGCAAAGGTGAGAAAAGGAGTGCGGGGCTATTCGACAAAATTGGCGAAAATTCGACTCTACCTCCGATTTTCCGACCGGTGAAATTTGGTAGCATTGAGGTATCGAATGAAAATAATCTGTTTCAAGGCAAAGCGAGTCCTGGGGGGATTCGGCTTACTGGCTCTTGCGTTGGCTGTGATGGTATTAATGCGAGAGGTGGGGGCGTATGCCGTGAACGCGATGACGAAAGCGCGTTCGTTGCCCATTTATTCAGTGGCGCGGGAGGAGAAGAAAATCGCTATTTCCTTCGATTGCGCATGGGGAACGGAGCACACGGACGCAATTTTGAAGGCGCTCGATCAAAACGACGTCAGGTGTACGTTTTTCATGGTGGAGTTCTGGACGGAGAAGTATCCCGAATACGTAAAGAAGATAGACGAAGCGGGACACGAGATCGGGACGCACAGCAAAACGCACCCGTACATGAGCAAATTGAGCGAAGCGGAAATCCGCGCGGAGCTTTCCTCTTCGTCAGAGGCGATTACCGCCGTGACGGGGAAGAAGGTGGATTTGTTCCGCCCTCCGTACGGAGATTACGATAATCTCGTCATCGACACGGCGAAGTCTATGGGAATCTATTCCATACAGTGGGACGTCGATTCTCTCGACTGGAAAGACCTTTCCGCCACGGATATTGCCATGCGTATCATCAACGGCGTAAAGCCCGGCTCTATCATTCTTTGCCATAACAACGGCCTGCATACGGCGGAGGCGCTTCCTTTGATTTTTTCCACGCTTCAAAACCGCGGCTACGAATTCGTTCCGATAGGAGAACTCATCTACCGTGAAAATTACACGATCGATTCGGCCGGAAAACAGCACCTCGCGGAAGAAAATTAAAGCGGAAAACGGAACGCGGCGCCTTGGAACAGATTGTTTTCATTCGATACACATGCAAGAAAAACAAAATCGGAGGTTTTTATGAATTACTCGGCGGAAAAAAACAACAAGGTCTACATTATGGGTGAAATCGTGAGCGACGCGGTGTTCTCGCACGAAGTGTACGGGGAAGGCTTTTACGAGTTTTTCGTGCGCGTCATGCGCCTTTCCGGACAGGCGGATATTCTGCCTATCACCGTCTCGGAAAGATTGATTCAGGGCTCGGCCCTTTCCAAGGGTTCGTCCATTTGCGCTCTGGGACAGTTCAGAAGCTACAATAAGCTGGAAAACGGGAAATCCCGACTCATGCTGACGGTGTTCGTGCGGGAAATTCTCGACGAGATTCCGGGAAAAAATCCCAACAGCATTCTTTTGAGCGGCTATATCTGCAAACCGCCCGTCTACCGCACCACTCCCTTTAACCGCGAAATCGCGGATATTCTCGTCGCGGTCAACCGCGCCTACAACAAATCCGACTACATTCCCTGCATCGCATGGGGGAGAAACGCCCGTTTCGTCAAAAACCTCTCCGTCGGAGACAAAGTGGCGATCTCGGGACGCATCCAAAGCCGAGAATATCAAAAGCGGCTCTCCGAAACGGACGTCAGGACGATGACCGCCTATGAAGTCTCCGTCTCCAAGCTCGCCGCGTTCGACAACGCCGAGGATTTCGATATAGACAGCGAATTCGATTTATATACCTTACAGAGCCACGCGCAAGGAGAGGGCTCGCAGATGAACGACAATATCGTGTAACTCCTGTTCAATGCGT
>OGQX01001929.1_pt1 | contig 17360 bp, 16 predicted proteins | sample 1553291 | NCBI WGS metagenome assembly OGQX01 (sample SAMEA2580030, study PRJEB22360) | human gut metagenome | biome: human gut; feature: human-associated habitat; material: faeces | place: Denmark | collected 2008/2010
ATGAGCGTGGCAGATATTGGCAGTGCACTTGAGGCGGCTATGACAGAGATCAGCGTTGACGGTTTGACTGGTGATTCCATGACATGGCAGGCAACCGGCGAGGTCAGCAAGGCGCCGAAGGCAGTCGTAATCAAAGACGGTGCTTATTCAGCAATGTAACAGAGCAGGCAGGAAAGGCCAATAAAGAGGTTGGCGCGTTGGCGGGGGCGACTACCCGCCGGCGCGGAACCTCTTCTTTTTTCGGTTTTAAGTTGTATACAGGTATGTAACATGTTATAATAAGTGAAACTGCTGACGTTTTAACGTATTAAACAAGGAAAGACAGAGGTGTTGTTATGAATTTCTTATCCTATCTGATCAATGGAATCAGTCTGGGAAGCGTATATGCGATCATTGCACTCGGCTATACCATGGTATATGGTATTGCGAAAATGCTGAATTTTGCACATGGCGATGTCATTATGATCGGGTGCTATGTGGTGTTCCTTGCAATGAGCGGCCAGGGGATCAGCCCGCTTCCGGCGGTGGTTCTCTCCATCATCGTATGTACCGTTCTCGGAATTGTTGTTGAAAAAATTGCCTACAAGCCGCTGCGAAGAGCAACGCCGCTTGCCGTGCTCATCACAGCGATCGGTGTCAGCTATTTCCTGCAGAATGCGGCATTGCTGCTGTTTGGAGCGGATACGAAATCATTCAGTTCCGTTGTGTCCCTGCCTTCCTTAAAGCTGGCAGACGGCGCGTTGACCATTTCCGGCACAACCATTGTCACCGTGCTGGCATGCGTGGTGATTATGATCGCACTGATGATGTTCATTAAGAAGACGAAAGCCGGACAGGCAATGCTCGCGGTATCCGAGGATAAAGATGCGGCACAGCTCATGGGAGTCAATGTCAATGCGACGATTTCCCTGACCTTTGCCATCGGTTCCGGACTTGCGGCGATCGCAGGTGTGCTGTTCTGTTCCGCGTATCCGACGCTGACACCGTACACCGGTTCCATGCCGGGTATCAAAGCATTTACGGCTGCTGTTTTCGGCGGAATCGGATCGATCCCGGGAGCACTGATCGGCGGAATTCTCCTTGGAATTATTGAGATTCTGGGACGTGCCTACATATCCTCCCAGCTTTCGGATGCGATTGTATTTGCGGTTTTGATTGTTGTGCTTCTTGTAAAACCGACCGGAATTCTTGGAAAACAGATTCATGAGAAAGTATAAAGGGAGAACAGCTATGGCAAAGTTAAATTTAAAAACGGTGAATAAAAAAACAAAAGACCAGCTGATCACCTTTGTGTTGGTGATTGCGGTATATATTGTGGTTCAGATCATGGTAGCTGTCGGAGCAATTTCTTCGCTGATGCAGGGACTGCTCGTTCCCATGTGCACCTACTCTATCGTGGCGATCGGTCTGAATCTGTGCGTGGGATACCTCGGAGAGCTGAGTATCGGTCATGCGGGATTCATGTGTGTGGGAGCTTTTTCCAGTGCCTTCTGCACTAAGCTGCTGGAAGGTGTGATCGGCAGCCAGATTGTGCTCTTTATTATTGCGCTGCTCGTGGGCACTGCGATGGCGGCATTCTTCGGATTTCTGATCGGTATTCCGGTCTTGCGTCTGCGCGGCGATTATCTTGCGATTGTGACGCTGGCGTTTGGTGAGATCATCAAAAATATCATCAACGTTCTCTACATCGCAAAAGACGGAAGCGGATTCCACTTTGCAATCTCGAACGGAAACGCGATCGATCTCGCAGATGACGGTGTCTGGCTGATCAACGGTGCGAAGGGAATCGCAAAGATTCCGCATCTCTCCAGCTTTACAGCGGGCGTGATCTTAATTCTGATTTCTTTATTTGTTGTATACAATCTGGTCAATTCCAGAAGCGGCCGTGCGATCATGGCAATCCGTGATAACCGTATTGCGGCAGAGTCTGTCGGCATCAACATCACCAAGTTCAAGCTGATGGCATTCACGATCTCTGCGGCGATTGCGGGAGCGGGCGGCGTGCTCTATGCGCACAACCTTTCCACGGTTACGGCGACGCCGGCGAACTTCGGTTACAATATGTCCATCATGATTCTGGTATTCGTCGTACTTGGTGGTATGGGTAATTTCCGCGGTTCCATCATTGCAGCCGTGCTGTTGACTCTTCTCCCGGAGGTGTTAAGAGGACTGTCCGATTACCGTATGTTAATCTACTCGATTGTGCTGATCGTCATGATGCTTTTCAACTGGGCTCCAAAGTGCATTGAGTGGAGACAGAAAATGGCACAGAAGTTCCGCAAAAACACAAAGAAGGAGGCAGTATAGTTATGGCAATGTTAGAGGTAAAGAATCTTGGCATCTCCTTCGGAGGACTTCGTGCGGTAGATGATTTTCATATTTCCATCGAGAAGGGACAGCTTTACGGTCTGATCGGACCGAACGGTGCCGGCAAGACGACGGTATTTAATATGCTTACCGGTGTGTATACGCCGGATGAGGGAACTATCAGCCTGGATGGTGCGGATATCACAGGAAAGAAAACGATCGACATCAACAAGGCAGGTATTGCGCGTACATTTCAGAACATCCGTCTGTTTAAGGATCAGAGCGTGCTTGACAATGTAAAGATCGGACTGCACAACCAGATGTCCTACTCGACGCTGACCGGAATCTTACGTCTGCCGAAATACCGCAAGGTTGAGGCGGAGATGGATGAGAAGGCAATGGAATTATTAAAAGTGTTTGATCTGGAGCGCGAGGCGGGTTTCCTGTCCTCCAATCTTCCATACGGAAAGCAGAGAAAGCTTGAGATTGCGCGTGCACTTGCAACGAATCCAAAGCTGCTGCTGCTCGACGAGCCGGCGGCAGGCATGAACCCGAACGAGACGAAAGAGCTGATGGAAACGATCCATTTTGTGCGGGATGAGTTCGATATGACAATCCTTCTGATCGAGCATGATATGAAACTGGTGTCCGGTATCTGTGAGAAGCTGACGGTGCTTAACTTCGGTCAGGTACTTGCGGAGGGCGCGACGGGTGATGTACTTCATGACCCGCAGGTAATCAAGGCATATCTTGGAGAATGACATGAGATAGATGGAGGAACGACTATGGCAATGTTGGAAGTAAAAAATCTGAAAGTACATTATGGTGTCATTCAGGCAATTAAGGGGATCTCGTTTGAAGTAAACGAAGGGGAAGTCATTGCGCTGATCGGAGCGAACGGTGCGGGGAAGACGACGACACTTCAGACGATAACGGGAATGTTAAAGCCATCCGAGGGTGAGATCCTTTTTGAGGGACAGGATATCGTGAAGGTGCCGGGACATAAGATCGTATCGATGGGAATGGCGCATGTGCCGGAGGGACGGCGCGTGTTCGCGGAACTTTCCGTCTACGAGAATCTGAAGCTGGGCGCTTATACCAGAAAAGACAAAAACGAGATTGCGGAATCGCTGGCAAAGGTTTACAAGAGTTTCCCACGTCTGGAAGAACGAAAAAACCAGCTTGCAGGAACGTTAAGCGGCGGCGAGCAGCAGATGCTTGCAATGGGGCGCGCCCTGATGTCCAAGCCGAAGATCATTCTGATGGATGAGCCGTCCATGGGACTTTCCCCGATTTTTGTGGAGGAGATTTTCCACATCATCCGGGAGATCTCAGCGGGCGGTACGACGGTTCTTCTGGTGGAGCAGAATGCGAAGAAAGCACTTGCAATCGCAAACCGCGCGTATGTGCTTGAGACCGGAAATATTGTTCTCTCCGGTGACGCGAAGGAAATGATGAACAATGATTCTATTAAGAAGGCATATCTGGGAGAATAGACGGAAAATGCAGGGAGGTAGAATGGAATGAAAAAAATAGTCATTACCATTGCGAGAAGCTATGGAAGTGGTGGAAGAACACTGGGAAAGCTTTTGGCTGAGCAGCTTGGAATCAACTGTTATGACAGGGAAATCTTAAGAATGGCATCGGATGCCAGCGGCATCAACGAGGCGCTGTTCGGACAGGCAGACGAGCGGTTGAAGCGATCTCCATTGTTTGGAATTTTGAAGAAAAATCCGTACAAGGGTGGTGTGATCCCACCGGAGAATTCGGATTTTGTGTCCGATGATAACCTGTTCAATTATCAGGCGAAGGTCATCAAAGAGCTGGCAGCGCAGGAATCCTGCGTGATTATCGGTCGGTGTGCGGATTATTTACTCCGGGATGATCCGGATGTCATCAAACTGTATTTCTGTGCGCCGAAGAAGGACTGCGTCGCACGAGTGATGAACCAGAACGGCCTCTCGGAGAAGGAAGCGGAGAGACGGATTGAGAAAATCGACAAGTACCGCGCGGAATATTACCGCTATTATACCGGAAGAGACTGGAATGACGCCAGAAATTATAATTTCTGTCTGGACACGACGTCCATGAGCTATGAAAAGCTTGTGGAAGTGGTCACAAATTTTATTCAGATTTACCAGAAATAGAATCCATGCTATAATAAAAGTGTTCTGCCGCATGCAAGCGGTGGGACACTTTTTTCGCTTCACAGGAAAGGTGTCCTGGGAAGCAAAAACATTACAGGAGGGGAATAATGACAACAGAATGGTCGTTAGACGAACTTTATAAAGGATTTGATGATCCGGCATATGGAAAGGATGTGGCAGAGCTTACGGCGCAGATCGATGCGCTCGCCACACTGCTTGCAGATGCCGGAAGGATGCAGGAAAAGGAAAGGACAGAGAAGGTGCTTGCGGCGCAGAGCGGGATCGCACAGCTTTTCTATCAGTTATCGCTCTATGTGGAATTGAGACAGTCCGTCAATACAGAGGACGGCACAGTGATGGCAGAAAATGCGAAGCTGATGAAGCTTCAGGCAAAAATAGCACCGTTAGAGGCCGCGGCAGGAAAGCTTTTAGCGGGAATCCGGGACGTGGATGCGCTGGCAAAAGAGAGCGGGCTTGTGCGTGAGCATACATTTTACCTGAAAGAGAAGCAGAAAGAGGCAAAGCATCTGCTCAGCGATGAAGTGGAGGAGATGGCTGCCTCCATGAACATGAGCGGCGGCGCGGCGTGGTCGAAGCTGCAGTCCTATCTGACCTCCACGGTAAAAGTGGATTATCAGGGAAAGCAGATTACACTGTCGGAAGTAAGAAACTTAGCGTACAGCCCGGAGGCTTCCGTGCGCAAGAGCGCTTATGAGGCGGAGATTGCCGCTTATGAGAAGGTGGAGGATGCCATCGCGTTTTCCCTAAATTACATTAAGAACCAGGTGACGATGCTCAGCGAAAAGAGAGGCTATGCTTCACCACTTGCCATGACGTTAGAGCAGTCGCGCATGAAACGAGAGACTTTAGACGCTATGATGGCGGCGATCGACGAATACCTGCCGGGATTCCGCAAGTATCTGCGGAAAAAGGGCGGGATGCTCGGACATGTCAACGGCCTGCCGTGGTATGATCTGTTTGCACCGCTCGGCAAGGCAGATAAGACCTACAGCATTGAGGAGGCCAAGCAGTATCTTATTGATACATTCACAAAGCTGACACCGGAGATGGCAGATCTGATGCGGGAAGCGTTTGAGAACGAGTGGATCGATTTCTACCCGAGAAAAGGAAAAGAGGGCGGTGCTTTCTGCGCGGGAGCCATGTGGTTAAAACAGAGCCGGATTCTGACCAATTACGACGGTTATTTCGGATCGGTTGACACGCTTGCACATGAACTCGGACATGCATTCCACAACCGCCAGATCGAGAATCACGCACCGCTTAATCAGGACTACCCGATGCCGGTAGCCGAGACAGCATCAACCTTTAACGAGGTGCATCTCGGAAAGGCAGCCCGGGCAGAGGCATCCGGAGAGGAGCTTTTGAATCTGCTGGAGAACGACATCAAGGAGCAGACGCAGTGTATCGTGGACATTTACTCCCGCTATCTGTTTGAGACGGCAGTATTTGAACAGAGCCAGAATAAGTTCCTCATGGCGGACGATTTAAAGCAGATCATGCTGGACGCGCAGAAGAAGACGTACGGCGACGGGCTGGACCCGGAATGCATGCATCCGTATATGTGGGTGTGCAAGGGACATTATTACAGCGAGGGACTGAGCTTTTACAATTTCCCGTATGCTTTTGGCAATCTGTTTGCGCTTGGACTTTACAGCCAGTTTGAAAAAGAGGGGGAGGCTTTTATTGGGAAATATAAGGCAATGCTTTCGGCAACCCCGTGCTGCACGATCGAGGAGGCTGGCGCAATGATGGGAATCGACCTCACAAAGAAGGATTTCTGGAGAACGGGACTTTCTGAGATTGCGGAAGAGATTGAGCAGTTCTGCACGATGTAGAAGGAGATGTGTTATGGAAGATTTAAAACAGATCATGCCGAAGAAGCTTGGGTTTGGCTGTATGCGGCTGCCCGTTGCAAACGGCAATAGCGAAGAGATTGACGACGCGGTATTCTGCAGGATGATTGACCGCTATATGGAGCAGGGATTTGTCTATTTTGACACGGCATACCCTTACCACAATCAGAAGTCGGAGGAGGCAGTGCGTCGCTGTCTGGTGGAGCGTTATGACAGAGAGCGCTTCCTTCTCGCAGACAAGATGCCGGTGTGGCTGGTACAGAACATGGAGGACTACAGCGAGATCTTTGAGAGGCAGCTGGCGCGCTGCGGCGTGACTTATTTTGACTTTTATCTGTTTCACGCCATGAACAAGACACGGGTGGAAGAGACAGAGAAAACGGGCGGCTTTGCGTTTGTGCAGAGAATGAAGACGGAAGGGCGCATCCGCCATATCGGATTTTCGTTCCATGATACGGCAGAAGCGCTCGAGGAGATCCTGAAAAATCATCCGGAGATGGAATTTGTGCAGCTTCAGATCAATTATTATGACTGGGAGTCGGAGAATGTGCAGTCCCGCAAATGCTATGAGGTTGCCCAAAAGTATGGTGTACCGGTGATCGTGATGGAGCCGGTAAAGGGCGGAACACTCGCCAACATGACCGGCAGACCGGCAGAGATCTTAAAGGAGCTTTCACCAGAGGCAAGCTTTGCATCTTACGCGATCCGCTATGCGGCATCACTGGAAAATGTGATGCTGGTGTTGAGCGGCATGTCGGACGAGCAGCAGCTCATCGACAACACGGCTTATATGAGGGAGTTCAGACCACTTGATGAGCGGGAGCGCGCAGCGATCGCCCGGGTGGTGGAGGAGCTTGCCGCCATGCCGACGATCGCCTGCACCAAGTGCCGCTACTGCGTGGAGGGATGTCCGAAAAAGATTCCGATCCCGGATGTCTTTGAGGATTACAACATGACCGTGCAGTTCGGGATCAATGAGACAAACCGCGGCAGTTACCGGCGGCATACCGCTGACGGTGGCAGTGCGGATGTCTGTATCCGCTGCGGCAAGTGTGAGGGACAATGTCCGCAGCATCTGCCGATCCGCGACCTGCTTGTGAAGGTGGCAGAGACATTTGCGGAGTAAATGGAGTTCTGTTCGTTTGGCTATGCAGGTTTGATGGAATAAAAAAGTTGAAAAAGGACAGGTGAAGGATGCCAGAGCAACAGGACGGGAATTATCAAAATAAACTGTAAGATATTTCCAAGATATTAGAGCCAGTCAATGTACTGGCTCTTTTTGTGCATTTCATCTGTATATCGTTAGAATTTCAGAAAGAAATAGAATATTTTGACCATATAAATATAAAAAAACTATTAAAATTGTTAAAAATGTGCTAAAGTTAATAAAAATGTACGGTTTCCATTGTGAGGATAGAACTTTATAATTAAGACATAAACAAAGCCGCCGGATGAAGCGCGGCGGGAGGAGAAGAAGGAGGATTTTTACATGAAGAAAAAAGTTTTATCCGCACTGTTATGTGCAGCAATGGTGGTTTCCATGACCGCCTGTGGACTGAAAGCGCCAGAGGCTGCCGACACGACGACAAGCCAGAACACAGATGCAGCGGCAGATGCAACGGCAGATGCAACGGATAGCGCAGCGGCAACCGAGGCCGGTGATTCCACAGGAACAGAGCCGGTCGGACCGGCAGTGACTCTGGTATACGCAGAGGTAAACCCGCTGGAGGGAACCATTGTAGGACAGACAGCAACCGCATTCAAAGAGAAGGTAGAAGAGCTTTCCGGCGGAAGTATTACGATTGATATTCAGGCAAACGGTGTTCTCGGTGCAGAGTCCGATGTACTCGACACCATGCTCGGCGGCGGCGGTACCATCGATATGGCACGTATTTCCGCATTCGCACTCACAAGCTACGGCGGAGAGAAATCCAGTCTCTTATCCGTACCGTTCACATTCGTAAGCCGCGATCATTTCTGGAACTTTGCAACCTCTGATCTGGCACAGGAGTTCCTGCTTGAGCCGCATGAGAACGGAACCGGTATCCGCGGACTGTTCTACGGCGAGGAAGGTTTCCGCCATTTCTTCACCGTCAATCCGATCGAGGGAATGGATGATCTGGCAGGCATGAAGATCCGTGTATCCAACGACCCGATCATGACAGGTATGGTGGAAGGACTTGGAGCAAACCCGACCGTTGTTGCCATGGGTGAGTTATATTCCGCATTACAGACCGGTGTGGTAGATGCAGCAGAACAGCCGATCGCAAACTATCAGGCAAATGCATTCCCGGAAGTAGCACCGAACATCATTCTTGATGGACATACCTTAGGAGCAATCCAGGTAGTTATCACAGACGAAGCATGGGATTCCCTGACACCGGAGCAGCAGGATGTGCTGACCGAGGCCGGCGAGTATGCTTCCCAGTACAACCGTCAGATCTCCCAGGAGACAGAGGATAAGATCCTTGAGGAGTTAAAGGCAGACGGCGTTAATGTTATTGAAGTAGACGATATCACACCGTGGCAGGATGCCTGCAAGGATGTCATCGAAGAGGCAACCAAGAATAACAAAGAGTTATATCAGCAGATCGTTGATATGCAGTAATCGACAGAAAGATTGACACTTATAGGTTTGATAGAAGGAAAACCCGCAATAATGTAAGTGCGTTTTCAAGGGGCACAGGGAGAATGGCTGCTCCCCCGTGCCCCGACTTTTTTAAGGAGGAAAAAATGCCTAAGATTTTTCAGACTTTAGATAAAATAAAGCCGGCATATGATGTGGCATATAAGTTTGTACTGTTTGTATGCAAATTGCTGCTCACGGCAGATATCGTAATCACGAGTGTCTGCGTTGTCGGAAGATATGTTTCCTTCGTACCCGATCCGGCATGGAGCGAGGAAGTGGTACTGACCCTGATGTCCTACATGGCAGTGCTCTCGGCGGCACTTGCAATCCGCAGAAATGCACATATCCGTATGACGGCGTTTGACGCATACCTGCCGAAAAATGTTATTAAGGCATTGGATATTCTGGCAGATGTCGCCGTCTTTATTCTGGCGATCGTGATGATTACCGTTGGATTCAGCTATGCGACAGGCATTGGAGCCAAGGGTAATTACGTCAGCATGCCGTGGCTGTCCAAGTTCTGGATGTACTTCCCGATTCCGCTTGCCGGCGTAGCGATGGTCGTTTTTGAACTGGAAGCAATTTATAATCATATTAAGAGTATTTTTGTAAAGGAGGGGACGAAATAATGAGTGTACAGAGTATGGCAATCGCAGTGTTGCTCGTAAGCTTTCTTGTCATGATTCTGCTGCGTTTCCCGATTGCATATGCAGTAGCGTTATCTTCCCTTCTGTGCCTGTTATCGCAGGGACTTCCGCTGACAACGATCTGTCAGCAGATGGTAAAGGGAATCAGTTCCTTTAGTTTGATGGCTGTACCGTTCTTCATCACGATGGGCGTGCTGATGGGCACCGGAGGTATATCAGATAAGCTGATCGCACTCGCCGATGCCTGCGTAGGCTGGATGACCGGTGGAATGGCGATGGTAAATATCGTTGCATCCTATTTCTTCGGCGGTATTTCCGGTTCTGCATCTGCAGATACGGCTTTCCATCGGAAGTATCATGATCCCGATGATGGTAGATCAGGGATACGATGATGATTTCTCGACGGCGGTTACGATCACTTCCTCCTGTGAGGGACTTCTGGTTCCGCCAAGCCATAACATGGTAATCTACGCAATGTCTGCCGGCGGTGTATCGGTAGGAAGCCTTTTCCTTGCAGGATATGTGCCGGGCGCACTGCTTGCGATCTCCTTAATGATCGGATCTTATATTATCTCGAAAAAGAGACATTATCCGAAGGGGGATAAGTTCAGTGTCAAGAGACTGTTAAAACAGCTTGGAACTTCTTTCTGGGCATTGGCAGCAGTTGTAATCGTAGTTGTCGGCGTTGTAGCCGGATGGTTTACCGCGACAGAGTCCGCTGCGATCGCAGTATTCTACAGCTTGATTGTCAGTGTATATATTTACAAGGGTCTTACCTGGAAGGGTGTCTGGAAGAGCCTGGAGCAGTGCATTGATACATTGTCTATCGTCCTGATCTTAATTTCGACATCCAGTATTTTCGGTTACTGCCTGACGACACTTCATGTGCCGGATCTGGCTGCAAAGGCAATCATCGGATTCTCGAGCAACCCGATCGTGATTGCACTGTTAGTGGATTTGATTCTGCTCATTTTAGGATGTATCATGGATATGGCACCGATCATCCTGATCGCGACACCGATCTTACTTCCGATCGCAACCTCCATCGGTATCGATCCGGTACAGTTCGGTATCATCATGGTATTAAACTGTGGTATCGGCCTTCTGACACCGCCGGTTGGATCAGTTCTTTTCATCGGTTCTGCAGTCAGCGGTGTAAAGATGGAGCGCGTGGTAAAAGCAACCCTCCCGTTCTATCTGTGCATGATCGTTGTATTATTACTTCTGACCTTTATACCGGAATTAAGTATCGGACTTCCGATGTTACTTGGAACGTAAAGGGAGCCAGTTTGTGAATACAGAGGAGATGGCATATGGAATATCAATATAAATGCAGAATTACGGCATGGGATTTTTTCCGGCTTACCATGCGTCAGACCTACCGGTCGATGGCGGGAATGTGCAATCTGGTATTTACGGTTGCGATGATTGTCCTCGCGGCGAAGTTCTGGAGCCAGTCTGGCGAGATCCTGCAGGTTCTGATGCTGATCGGATGCCTGCTGTTCCCGGTCATCCAGCCGGCGGCAATCTATGCGAAAGCCAGGCGTCAGGCGGCGGCTGTACCGCAGGATGTCAGGCTTACCTTTGATGAAAAGGGGCTGCTCGTTATAACCGGAGGAGAGAGACAGCATCTGCCGTGGAACCGGCTGCGGGTTACAAAACAGCCGGGGATGGTGCTGGTGCTTTCGGGAGCCGGAAGCGGCTATATGCTGACCAACCGTGTGCTGGGAGCCGACCGGGAGGCGTTTTGGTCCTTTGTACAGAGCAAAGTGGAACAGAATAGATAAAGCAAATATGCAAAGCTGTATTTACGGAGTGTGTATCTACGGCTTTGCTTTTGCCGCATTATAGAGAGAACAGAGAGGCATGGGAAAAACAAGCGTGAGAAAGAGGATAAAACAGTTCTGGCAGGCACTTACGATCAAAAAGAAAATAGCGACGTTTACCGGGACAGTATTTCTCATCATTGCAGTCTCTGTTCTTTTTAATGTATGGGTTGTCAAGTTTTCCCTGATCGACTTTAACCGGATTTTACAGGATAACGCAGCGGTGAGCGAACTGGCACAGGCGCTCGAGGAAGAGAGTATCCAGTTTGAGACATACATAAAGGGCAATCGCGAGGAGAGAGAAAGTCTGGATATTGCGATAGAACGAACCGGAAGAGCGGTGGAAAAGCTTCCGTTCCGCTATTCTGAGATTGGAGAGCAGCGCTACGCAAAGACCTGGTCGATCAAGAGCTGTTATGAAGTCTATTGCCAGAAGCGGGACGCCATGCTTGCGATGGGGGAAAATGCGCCGGACTATATCAAGCGCCTGTATGAGGTCTACGAGATGCAGGACTATCTCGAGGAATACGCGGCGACGCTGATGAATGAGACGATCGAGGACGGCGACGGCCTCTATCATAAAAAGGTGCCCATGCTCATATGCATGCCGATTGTGGTTGTGGTATCTGGGATTATTCTCGTAACCGGCATGATGGAGCTGGCGGCATTGATGAACCAGACCATTATCTCGCCGGTGGTGGCGCTCGTGAAAGCGGCGCAGCGCATTGCCGCCAATGATTTTTTCTCGGAGGACGTGCAGGTGCAGAATGAGGACGAGCTGGGGGAACTGGTGCATGCGTTCAACAAGATGAAATACGCGACAGGCGAGTACATTATGGCGCTGGAAGAAAAGAGGAAGACTCTTGATCTTCTGCATGAGGAGGAACTGGAAAAGCTGGAGACGGAGAAGCGCCTGGAGATGATAAAGCTGGAATTGTTAAAAAGCCAGATCAATCCGCATTTTTTGTTCAACACGCTAAATGTCATCAGCGGGATGGCGCGTCTTGAGGAGGCGCAGACGACCGAAAAGATGATACTGGCGCTCAGTTCCCTGTTCCGCTACAACTTAAAGACGCCGGAACAGTTTGTGCTGCTGGCAAAGGAGCTGAACGTGGCCGCGGATTATATGTATCTGCAGCAGATGCGCTTCGGGGAGCGGATCCGTTATGAACTGGACTGTAAAGCGAGACAGGAACTGGTCATGGTTCCGGCATTTACCTTTCAGCCGCTTGTGGAAAACGCGATTATTCACGGAATTGCGCCGAAGGAGGAAGGCGGAAGCATCCGTATCGTGGTCAGGCAGAAAGAAAACCGGCTGCGCATAGCAATCGGGGATGACGGGATCGGAATGACCGAGGAAGAACTGCAGCAGTTAAAAAATCGTCTTAAGACGACGGATGCCGGGCACGGAGGAATCGGCCTTGGCAATGTGTACCGGCGGATCACTGCGATGTATCCGGACGGGGATTTTGAGATATGCAGTAAAAAAGATGCGGGAACAGTCATCGTGATAGACATTCCGTGCAGAGAGGAAACGGGGGATATGACATGAAACGAGTGCTGATAGCGGATGATGAACCGATTGAGAGAATGATTGTAAGCAGAACCGTTGAAAAATATTTTTCGGAGGAACTTACCGTTGTGAGCGCTGCAAACGGAAGGGAGGCGGTGGAACAGTTTTTTGCCGGAGACTGCCAGATCGCCCTGCTGGACATTGAGATGCCGGGAATGAACGGACTGGAGGCGGCGGAGCAGATCCGCAAAAGGGATAAAAACTGCAGTATTATTTTTCTTACGGCATTTGATGAATTTAATTATGCCAAGCGTGCGATTGCGGTCCGCGCCATGGAATATCTGCTAAAGCCGGTGGAGGATCAGGAACTGGTGGCGGTGCTTGAGGAAGCCGTGCGGATTGCAGAGGAGCAGGAGACAGACAGGGAAGCCGGAGAGAAGAAAAGCGCAGAGCAGATCTCTACCGAACGGGATTGTCATGAGGACACGGCGGATACGGAGCGCTCAAGAATCCGGCTGCAGGCGGGTGGCCGGGATATTTAAGGGGTTATTGATCCGTTTGAAGGCGGTTGCCGGGAATATTCAGGCGTTTATTGAACACAATTATATGGATGATATTTCGCTGCAGACGGTGGCAGAGGCCATGAACTATTCCGACGCCTATTTCTGCAAGATTTTCAAGCAGTGCTTTGACAAGAATTTTATTGTCTATCTCTCGGAGTATCGTGTGGCGAGGGCAAAAGAACTGCTGGGTGACGTCCTTATCAATGTAAAGGATGTGAGCCAGAAGGTGGGCTACCGCGATTCCAACTATTTTGCAAAAGTATTCAAACGGATTGCCGGCGTCACGCCGACGGAATACCGGATGCAGGTATTAAAGGAGGCGGGAGAGCGATGAGACGGATATGCGCGGCGGCGGTTGTGGCAGGAATGACGATACTGCTCACACTGTCCGCCTGGAAAAATCACACGTATCTCTCCAAGACAGAGGTGGAACCGGAATATGTGTTTTCCTATGCGGAAAATCAGCCGGAGGACTATCCGACGACACTCGGTGCCAAGTATTTTGCAGAACTCGTGGAGGAGCGGACAAACGGCAGAATCCGGATTCTGGTGCAGCCGGTCGGGGTGCTCGGATCAGAGAATAAAGTCATCAAACAGATGCAGTACGGCGGGATTGATTTTGCGCGGGTGTCACTGGCGCAGCTTGCGGAATATATTCCGAGCCTGAATGTGCTGCAGATGCCCTATCTTTATACGGATTCCGACCATATGTGGAGGGTGCTCGACGGGGAGATCGGGGATGCGTTTCTGGAGAGTGTCAGCGCGGATGATGTCATCGGTCTGTCCTGGTACGATGCCGGAGCCAGAAATTTTTATAATTCCGTAAAACCGGTTACCTGTCTGGAGGATCTGAAAGGCATGCGGATCCGTGTGCAGGAGTCGGATCTTGCCGTTGATATGGTGGAGGCGCTCGGCGCTACGGCGATTCCGATTGCCTATGGGGATGTTTATGCCAGCCTGGAGCGGCAGGTGGTGGATGGAGCCGAGAATAACTGGCCGTCCTATGAGGCGATGCGGCACTATGAGGTCGCGAAATACTATACGGTGGACGAGCACAGCAGAGTGCCGGAAATGCAGATCTGCTCGGCGTATACCTGGCAGAAACTGTCGCCGGAAGACCGGGAGATTATCCTGGAATGTGCCAGAGAATCGGCGATCTACGAGCGTGAGGTGTGGACACAGCGCGAGGAGCAGTCGCGCAGCATTGCCATGGAAAACGGCACGAAAGTGGTGGAGCTTTCCGCTGAGGAAAAAAAACGGTTCCAGAATGCCGTGTACGGGGTATATGAAAAATACTGCGGGGATGACATGGGACTCATCGAAGAAATCTTAAAAGAGGGATCGTAATGCGGCGGGCAGAACAAGCAGACGGTCGGGAAAAATGCCGCATACAGATAAAAACAAAAAGAAAAAGGGAGATGGAGCAATGGAGAAAACAGTAAAAAATCAGGTGTGGAACTTTAATGACAGGATCGATGCCGAGGTGTGCGCCGAGGGCGTGGAACGCAAGATTTTAGCGTACACGGATGAACTGATGTGTGTGGAAAACCACTTCAAAAAGGGAGCGGTCGGCGCACTGCATCATCATCCGCATACGCAGATCACATATGTGGTGTCGGGAAGCTTTGAATTCGAGATTGACGGCGTCAGAAGAGTCATCAAACCGGGCGACGCACTGTTAAAGCGCAACGATATTGAGCACGGCTGCGTCTGCCTGGAAGACGGCATCCTCTTAGACATCTTTACCCCGATGCGGCAGGAGTTTGTATAAAACTAATCCCGCCGGAACAAATCTCTTGTGTAGACTTTGTCTTTTACATCATCGAGACAGGAATCATAGCGGTTGGCGATGATGCTGTCGCTGATCTTCTTAAACTCGTCGAGCCGGTTGACCACCTTGCTTCCGAAGAAGGTGGTTCCGTCTTCGAGTGTCGGTTCGTAGATAATCACGGAAGCCCCCTTTGCTTTGATGCGTTTCATGACGCCCTGGATACTGCTCTGCCGGAAATTGTCAGAGTTGGATTTCATCGTCAGGCGGTAGACGCCGATGGTGACCGGATGCTCCATGCCGGAATTGTAGGTGTTGGCGGAGGCGTAGTTGTAGTATCCTGCCATCTGCAGAACGCGGTCGGCGATAAAATCTTTGCGGGTGCGGTTGCTCTCCACGATTGCGCTCATCATGTTCTGCGGAACGTCATTGTAATTAGCCAGAAGCTGTTTGGTGTCTTTCGGCAGACAGTAACCGCCGTATCCGAAGGACGGGTTGTTGTAATGCGTGCCGATTCTCGGGTCGAGACATACGCCGTCGATGATGTCGCGTGTGCTTAAATTTTTCGTCTCTGCATAGGTGTCAAGCTCATTGAAATAGGACACGCGCAGCGCCAGATAGGTGTTTGCGAAAAGCTTGACGGCCTCCGCCTCGGTAAATCCCATGAAAAGCGTCGGGATATTCTCCTTGAGGGCACCCTCCTGCAGCAGTGCTGCAAAATTCCTTGAAGCGACCACAAGGCGCTCGTCGTCGGAGTCGGTTGAGACGATGATCCGGCTCGGGTAGAGATTGTCATACAAAGCCTTCGACTCGCGGAGAAATTCCGGGCTGAAGATGATGTTTGCGGTGTGGTATTTTTGGCGTACTGATTCCGTGTAGCCGACCGGGATCGTCGATTTGATGACCATGACCGCGTCCGGATTGACGGAGAGAACCAGTTCAATCACGGCCTCCACAGCGGAGGTGTCAAAATAATTCCTGGCGCTGTCGTAGTTGGTCGGTGCGGCGATGATGACGTAATCGGCGTCCCTGTATGCCGCGGCGCCGTCTAAGGTGGCGGTGAGATCGAGATCTTTTTCGGCGAGATATTTTTCAATATAATCGTCCTGGATCGGGGATTTGCGCCGGTTGATAAGATCGACTTTTTCCGGAAGAATGTCGACTGCCGTCACATGGTTGTGCTGTGCGAGCAGGGTGGCAATGGAGAGACCGACGTAGCCGGTGCCGGCAACCGCAATGCGTAACGGTGACGGGGAGGGAAGCCTGTCGTGCGCGGTATCAGCGAAAACGCTGTCCGGCTCAAAGCCGAGCACTTCTCCCAGCTGCTCTAACTGCGGGATGGACGGGATAAAATCCTGTTTTTCAATTCTTGAGATCAGGGCGCGGTTGATCCCGGTCGCCTCAGCGAGGGACTGCTGTGTCATGGACTTCTCTTTTCTCTTGCTGGCGACGAGGTCCGCCAGAATCACAGATGATAATTTCTTCATGAAATCTCCTCCTTGCGTGTTATTTAAAATAACCATATCTGGAAAAATAATCTGATAAAATCATACCACAAGGCGAAAATAAAAGCAATATTGGATAATGATGATATTTAAAATAACAAAATGAGGCAAAAAGGGAGAGTGGATGTAGAAGAACTGTACCGTAGGGGAAAGTTCTGGTTGAGAAACAAAAAAGAAAACACTATAATAAGAATAAGTGGGGCGAAGGGCTCTGCATGAATGACAGGAACAAAAGAGGATTGGAATAAGGGGGAAGCTATGGGCGGACTGATATGGATCATCGTGATTGTAGTGGTGATAAGTGAGATAAAGAAATTCCAGAGAAAGAACGGACAGCGTGTGAAACCGAATGTGCCGAGGCAGCAGCAGTACATGCGTCCGGATCAGACAAAGGTAGGACAGCAGAATGTGCGCCCGAATCAGATGCCGAGGCAGCAGCAGAACGTGCGCCCGAACCAGATGCCGCGCCAGCAGCAGGGCATGCGCCCGAATCAGATACCTTGGCAGCAGAATGTGCGCCCGAACCAGATGGCAGGACGGCAGAATGTGCGCCCGAACCAGATGCCGGGACAGCGGACGCA
>OGQX01001941.1_pt1 | contig 17280 bp, 12 predicted proteins | sample 1553291 | NCBI WGS metagenome assembly OGQX01 (sample SAMEA2580030, study PRJEB22360) | human gut metagenome | biome: human gut; feature: human-associated habitat; material: faeces | place: Denmark | collected 2008/2010
CGAGCATTTTGGCAACGCAGATGCCGTGCCGCAGCTGCCGGAGCGGTGCTTAAGCTGTAAGGCGGGAATTGTGCGGTGTTGCCTTAGTGAAAATAATTAAAGTTTTTCGTCAGGCCTTTTTTCAAAAAGGCCGAAAAGACTCCCCGTAACTGCCTCAATAGAACCCGTAACTCGGCAAAATCTTGGTGCTCTGCGCCCACAGGGTCGGCACGGGCAAGCCGGACAGAACGGGATAGAACCAGGCAAAGCACACCAGCGCCGCAATGCACAGCCCCGCGCCAATCTTTTTGGCGCGGTCCTGCCGCTTCATCTGCGTTAAAACCAGCACAATGGCCGTCAACGCAAAGACCGAGCTGGGGAAGTAATGGTACATGAAAGTGCAGCGCGATACCAGCATCCAGGAAAGCAGCTGGCTGGCGTACAAGATCAGAATGCCCGCTCCCTTTGCCGTGCCGCGAGCCGAAACCTGGCGCCACAGCAGCAGTAAAATGCAGAACAGCCCCGCCCAGCAAATGACCGGGTTATAAAAACCCGCAATGCTGCCCTGAAGCCCAGCTTCCAGGTAAGAATTTTTGTAATACCACACTGGGCGCAGGTCCAGCAGCCAGGTGTACCAGCGGCTTTCAAACGGGTGGGTTGCTTTCAGGGTGGAATGGTACCAGTACATGTAGGTTTGGCAATCCCACCAATCCCGCAAACCAAAGGTAGGGTCTTTCCACCAATAAGGCAGGTAGGATGCAAGATAGATCAGGAACGGCACAACGATGTAAAACGCCACACCGCCCACAGCAGCCATCCGGAATTCTTTCCAGAAGCCCGGCTGTTTTTGCTTCCAGCGGGCATACAGCACACCCAGGTACAATACCGCAAGCCCTGCCCCGGCATAAATTCCGGTCCACTTGGATGCACACCCAAGCCCAAATGCCACGCCGCCCAGCGCCATGGGCAGCAGCGAGCCGTTTACGCCGTTTTGCAGCACGCTCTGGCAATACCATACCATAAAATATGCGCCTAACAGGATAAAGAACGTACCGTAAATATCGATTGTGGCAATGCGGCTTTGGGAAAATCGCATGAACCCAGCGGCAATCAGCGCACCTGCCATGGCCCCGGCCCAGCGTTTGTGGGTCAGACGGCGGGCAAAGCACCACATCAGCGGCACTAGCATCACGCCGAACAGCGTTCCGGCACAGCGCCAGCCAAAGGCTGTCATTCCAAAAATAGCAATGCCCAGCATGATAAAATCTTTACCCAGCGGCGGGTGGGTGGTTTCGTATGCCGTCATGCGGTGCAGCATTTCGTACCCAGTACGGCCATGATAGATTTCATCGAAATACATGCTGTTCAGCTGGCTGATGGTATCTGGCACTTCGCTCTGCTCATCAAACAGAGCATCGCCGCCCGTTACCGGCACCAGCGCACCGGTGGCATCCCGCAGGGCCAGTTCAAACATCTGCGCATTTTCAATCGTTGCGGTCAGGGTCTGCCCTGCCAGAGCCGTGATGGCCGTTTTGGTCCAGCAGAACGGCGTTGCATAGCTCAGTTCCTTCTGGTACAGCTCATTGCCCGCTGCATCCGTGATGCGCAGGCTGCCGCCGGTGGAAATGCCGGGGTACACCCAGATTTCCACCGCGTCCTGCTGCGGGGTAAAGTCGATGGTTGCCGTGCTGTCCGTAGCATCCACAGGGTTCTGCGGTGCTTTCATGCTGCCAAGGTAGGCAAAGCTCACCATAGCAACGATCAACGTCAGCGTTGCCAAGGCTTTCTTCTCTTTAGCCGTCCAGGCAGGCTGCGGATCAATGCGCAGGGTGCACAGTTCCAGCTTTTTCTGCACTGTTTTTGTTTTATCTTTTTCGATGGTTTGCACTTTTGCCAGTGGAGAAATCGCTCCATGGCGGCAGATGGCCCACGCGGTGAAAGCCAGCAGCACAAAGGCTGCCGTTTCGGCAAAGCCGACTGCCATGGCAAACTCGCGGCTGGTATCGCTGCTGAGCCACTCGTCATCGCTGCCTACCAGGGTATACACAGTTTCCAGGTTCAAGAAACCCGTTATCGACAGACCAAACCCGGCGCCATACAGACGGATGTCATTCCAGCGCGCCGCAGCAAGCAGTACCAGCAGCATGCCCAGCACCAGGTAACGCTCGTGCATGCAATGGGCAAAGGTAAAAATCCCCACCGTGTAAAACGCTGCCAGCAGCAGCGGGGAAAACCGCCCCGCCCGCCAGCTGATGACCGCCAGCACCACAAGCAGCACCGTGATAACAGCGATGTTGAAAATGCCCAGCACTTTCCAGCTCAGGTTAAACACCGGGCAAGCATCCAGCGCCTGCCAGTTGCCGCCCAGCGCTGCAAACCAGTTGAACGCATTGATGGTGGCATACTGGTAGCCAGACGCCGTGGTGATGTACTTATCGATCAAGGACGGCACCAGATTTTTTGCCCCGTAAAACGGCAGGCCCGCCAGCAGCGGCGGCAGCAAAGCCAGCGCAGCACCGCCAAAAATCTGGCCGACCGATTTCAGCGGGCTTTTGCCATCCCGCACGGCATCCGCAATAGCCACCAAAAAGCAGACGGCCAGCACCGGCCCAGCCAACAGTGCCTGCGGCTTGATGGCCAGCGCCACGCCGTACAGCACCGCAGCGAGCAGGTAGCGGCGCTCTTCCAGCAGCCAGAAGCAGAGCAGCAGCGGCAGCGCAAAAGCCCCATCGATCTGCTTCCAGATGCCGGTATCAAACAAGGTCAGCGGGCAGAACGCCGCAAACAGCACCAGGCAGCGCTGTGCCCTGCCCTGCCCCATATACCGGCGGCTGATATGGTCCAGCAGCACCACAGCGGCACAATCACAGATTGCGGGGATCAGTGCCAGCAAAAAATAGGTCCAGCGGGATTCATAGCTCAGTTGGAGCGCCTTGCGCACCAGGCTGACCAGCCCCAGCACAAGGATGTAGCCGGGCGGGTAGTCCGCAAAATAATCGGCGCTGTAAAAGGCCGCGGGACCTTCGCTGGCCAGCTTATCCCCCCAGGCCACAAAGCAGCTCATATCATAGGTGTAGCCTTCAGTAACAAGGGCCAGCAGCAGGCGCGCGGCAAGCGCTGCGGCCAATATAATATACAGCGTTCGCTCTTCCTGTTTGGTTCTGGTATTTGTCATTCTGAACTCTCCAGATCATGCAGCGTATTTACCGCTGCAATAAAATAAGGAACTGGAAGCAGAGGCAGATGCTTCCCTGTTTCCAATTCCTTTGTTTTGCCGTGATTGTGCAGTAATAATTATAGCTTGGTCAGCTGCGGGCCCTTGGCGGTGTCCATCACATTCCAGCCCAGCTCAGTGATTTTGGCGCGCAGAGCATCGGCGCGGGCAAAGTCCTTGGCCTTTTTGGCTGCGGCGCGCTCTTCCACCAGCTGCTTCACTTCGTCGGGGGCTTCCGCGGCCTTGCGGTTGTACATCAGGCCCAGCACACCGGTCAGCTCGTCAAACGTGGCGGCGGCCTTTTCCAACGTAGCCTTATCGGCAGCATCGGACATGGTGTTGATGTCCTTGACGAACTCAAAAATGGCGGCCAGAGCATCGGGGGTGTTCAGGTCGTCATCCATGGCGGTCTTGAACTTTTTGCGTGCTTCTTCGCACTTTTCAGTCAGGGCATTGTCAGTGCCATGGGCATTGCGGATGGCAAAATCCAGGTTATCGCGGCAGGTGTACAGGCGCTCCAAGCTGTTCTTGCAGCTCTCGATCAGGTCCACCGTATAGTTCAGCGGCATGCGGTAACCAGCGGTGAGCATAAAATAACGGATCGGCTCATAGCCGTACTTATCGGCAATTTCACGCACGGTAAAGAAGTTGTTGGCGCTCTTGGACATCTTCTGGTTGTTGATGTTCAAAAAGCCGTTGTGCATCCAGTAATGGCTGAAGGTGCAGCCATTGGCACACTCCGACTGTGCAATCTCGTTTTCGTGATGGGGGAAGATCAGGTCCTGGCCGCCTGCATGCAGGTCGATGGTCTTGCCCAGGTGCTTACGGGCCATGGCGCTGCACTCAATGTGCCAGCCCGGACGGCCCTGGCCCCAGGGGCTGTTCCAGGAAGGCTCGCCCGGCTTGGCGGCCTTCCAGACAGCAAAATCTGCGGGGTCTTCTTTCAGGTCGTCATCCATCTGGCTGCGCAGTTCGCGGTTGCCGCTTTCCAGGTCGTCCAGGTTCAGGTGGCTCAGCTTGCCATAACCGGGATCAGACTTAACGCGGAAGTAGACATCGCCGTTGTGGGCAACGTAAGCATGTCCGGATTCGACCAGGTCCTTGACGATCTTGATGATCTCACCGATATGCTCGGTTGCGCGGGGGCGCACGGTGGGGGTCTTAACGTTCAGGCCCTCGGAATCTTTGATGTACTCAGCCTCGAACTTGCGGGCAACCTCCTGCATGGTGGTGCCGTTCTCCTGGCCTTTTTTGATCAGTTTATCGTCAATATCGGTGATATTGGAGACATACAGCACCTTGTTGCCAAGGTACTCCAGATAGCGGCGCAGCGTGTCAAACACGATCATGGGGCGCGCATTGCCGATATGGATATAGTTATACACCGTAGGGCCGCAGACGTAAATGCGATAAACGCCCGGCTCCTGCGGGATAAAATCTTCCTTTTTGCGGGTCATGGTATTAAAAATCTGCATGGACAGGAACTTCCTTTCCCAACTTTGCTGGTACGGCGCGGCTAAACCTGCAAACCGTTCAGATTTATTATAGCCGCCCTGATAAGCGGTTGCAAGGGGGCAGCATCATTTTGCCTGCATAAAGCAGGAACGATTCTGCCACAGGTAGATGCAGCCGGAAAGTGCGGTAACGGCAGCAACGGCCCAGCACAGCACCTGGGTGGTAAAGCTGATAACCCCAACGCCGTCCGCCGGGGCGAGCGCCATGGCAAAGTAATAGAAGATGATGGTGACCATCTGCAGCACGGTTTTGACCTTGCCCCACATGTTTGCGGCAATGACGGTACCGGACTCTGCCGCAATCATGCGCACACCGGCCACAGCAAACTCGCGGAACATGATGATGGCCAGCACCACGGGGGAGCAGACACCGTCCACCACCATATAAATAATGGCGGCGGTGGTGAGCATTTTATCAGCCAGCGGGTCCATAAACTTGCCAAAGTCCGTTACCAGGTGGTTCTTGCGGGCCAGGTAGCCATCCAGGAAATCCGTAAAGCTAGCCACAGCAAACAGAATACCCGCTATCAAGGCATACGTTGCATTGAACTGGGGCGTGCCCATGTGGCTCATGGCAGCAAATACCATAAAGAACGGCACCATGATGACACGCATCATCGTTAATTTGTTAGGCAGATTCATGGTTTATTCCTCCACTTTGCTTTCCGCATAACCATAAAGATCATAAGTATCGGCATCGGTGATGGTAACGTTATAGAACGCGCCGGCTTCCAGCGGGGTATCTGCCGGGGTCATGATGCTGCCATCAATTTCCGGGCAGTCTGCTGCGGAGCGCAGCAGGTACATGCCGGTTTCATCGTCCACGCCATCGCAGATGCACTCGTAGGTCTTGCCGACCTTTGCTGCTTCCTTTTCCGCGCTGATCTCGGCCTGCAGCTCCATAATGTGGTCTGCGCGGCGCTGCTTGACTTCCTCGTCAATCTGGTTGTCCATCTTGGCGGCCACGGTGTTTTCCTCGGCGGAATAGGCAAAGCAGCCCAGGCGGTCAAACTTGACGGTTTTGACAAAGTCGCACAGCTCGCTGTACTGTTCCTCGGTCTCACCCGGGAAACCTGCAATCAGGGTGGTGCGCAGCGTAATGTTGGGGATGGCCGCGCGCAGGCGGCGGATGGCATCCTCAATTTCTTTGCGGCCGCCGCGGCGGTTCATGTTTTTCAGCACCTCGTCATCGCAGTGCTGGATGGGCAGATCGAGATACGGCACAACCTTATTGTTGCGCACAAGGGCTGCGATGAATTCATCGGAGATACGCTCCGGGTAGGCGTACAGCACACGGATCCAGCGGATGCCCTCAATGGTGTTCAGCTTATCCAACAGTTCGCAAACTGCGCCGGGTTTGCCCCAGTCCTCGCCGTAAGCGGTGGGGTCCTGCGCCACCAGGATCAGCTCTTTCACGCCCTCCCCGGCCAGCCAGCGAGCTTCGGCAACACAGTCGTCAATGGGGCGGCTGCGCAGCGGGCCGCGGATGAGCGGGATGGCACAGTAATGGCAGCGGTTGTTGCAGCCTTCGGCAATTTTCAGGTAAGCATAGTGGCGCGGCGTGCTGATAACACGGGCACCGCCCAGCTCCATATCGCATTTGGGGCCATAGCTTTCCACCTGGCCCGCGCCGTTGGCGGTCAGGCGCTCCACAATGGCGGGCAGAGCGGCGTTGGAGCCAATGCCCACAACGGCGTCCACTTCCGGCATTTCGCTCACAATCTGGGTTTTATAGCGCTCAGCCAGGCAGCCGGTCACGATCACCTTCAGGTTGGGGTTCTGTTGCTTATACTGGCAGGCCATCAAAATGTTTTCAATGGCTTCCTCTTTAGCGGACTGGATAAAGCCGCAGGTGTTGACAATAATAATGTCCGCCTGTTCGGGGTCCGCAACCGTCTGGTGGCCCGCCTTGATCAGCGCGTGGCAGAATACATCAGCATCGACCTGGTTTTTGGGGCATCCAAGGGAAATAATTGCAATATTCATGTATGGTTGTTCCTGTCTCTCTTTTCAGTATGTTATGTTGGGCTCTGCCGCTTGCTTGGGCAAAATTCAGGCAAAGCTATCCGTTCGGTGCATTGATACCACAATGCCGCAGGAGCATTTTTTGCCCCTGCGGTGTGTGCTTTTTTGTGTTACGCTTCGGTTTCTTCTGTCTCGGCATCTGCCAATGCCTGGCGGATCACGCTGTGGGAGAACCCGCGCCGTGCCAAAGCGGCAGCTACCTGCTGCCATTTTCCCTGTGCCAGCTTTGCGGCATAGTGGCGTTCCACCAGTGCGCGGGCATTGGCCAGCTCCGGGTTTTCCTCCTCGTCCTCCTCGCTTTGGGCAAACAGAGCTTCCACCGCTTCGGCGGCCGTGCCGCGGTCAATACCTTTGGCGTGCAGGTCATCCAGAATTGCACGGCGGCTCTTGCGCTTGCGCAGTAGCTCCGCCGCACGGCGGCGGGCAAAACCGGCGTCATCCAGCAGGTTCAGCTCCTGCATTTTTGCCACGGCGGCGGCAGCGCTGTGGGGGTCAAAGCTGCGGCAGAGCTTTTGATAAAGCTCCCCGGCTGCATGGTCCCGCAGGGCCAGCAGGTCCATGGCTTTATCCACAGCCTTGCGGGTGTCGCTTTTGGTCTGCAGGTCATGGATCTGCCATTCTTCCAGCTCATCCCCGGTATGCAGCCCCGCCATGGCAAAGGTGTCCTCGTCCAGCGAAAAGGCAAACTCGCCGTCAAAGAACAGCGCATAGCGGCCTCTTTTTGTTTCTTTTACCTGTGTCAGCTTCGGCATCGCTTATTCGTCAACCATGATGTCGAGGTCCATCTCGCTGCCGGTGGTCTTGGGTGCATCCGCCATGGGAGCGGCAGGGGCATCTTCAGCAGCAACGGGGGTAACAGCCGGCTTCTCCAGCGGCTTCACGGTTCCCTTTTTGCCGGCCGCCAGCAGACGGTCCGCATTTTCGCGCACCTGCTTTTCAATCTCAGCAGCCACATCAGGGTGTTCTTTCAGGTAGAGCTTGGCGTTATCGCGGCCCTGGCCCAGGCGGATATCGCCATAGTTGAACCATGCGCCGCTCTTTTGCACAATGCCCAGCTTAGCACCCAGATCGATCATTTCGCCCAGTTTGGAGATTCCCTCGCCGAACATGATGTCAAACTCGGCCTCACGGAACGGGGGTGCCACTTTGTTCTTGACGATCTTGGCGCGGGTACGGTTGCCGATAAAGGAACCGCTGGCGTCCTTCAGGCCCTCAATGCGGCGCACATCAATACGTACAGAGGAATAATATTTCAGGGCGCGGCCGCCGGTGGTCACTTCAGGGTTGCCGTACATCACACCAACTTTTTCGCGCAGCTGGTTAATAAAGATGCAGACGGTGTTTGTTTTGCCGATGATGCCGGTCAGCTTACGCAGAGCCTGGCTCATCAGGCGGGCCTGCAGGCCAACGTGGGAATCGCCCATTTCGCCTTCAATTTCGGCTTTGGGCACCATGGCAGCAACAGAGTCCACAACAATAGCGTCAATCGCGCCGGAGCGTACCAGAGCTTCGCAGATTTCCATGGCCTGCTCGCCGGTATCCGGCTGGCTGACCAGCAGGCTGTCAATGTCAACGCCAAGGGCGCGGGCATAGGTGGGATCCAGGGCGTGCTCAACGTCGATAAAGGCAACCTCGCCGCCCAGCTTCTGGGCTTCAGCCAGAACATGCAGGGCCAGGGTGGTTTTACCGGAAGATTCCGGCCCATATACCTCAATGATGCGTCCGCGTGGCAGGCCGCCGATGCCCAGCGCCAGGTCCAGCCCCAGGCTGCCGGTGGAAATGGCATCCACCTGCATGGCAACGTTGGTCCCAAGCTTCATCACGGCGCCTTTGCCAAACTGCTTTTCGATCTGGGCCAGTGCCGTCTCCAGCGCTGCCTTTTTATCCCCTGCCGGGCCGGTGGGGAGCTGCTTGGATGAACTTTCCTTTTTTGCTGCCATAAGTTTATATCTCCTTATCTGAGCGATCGTGCGTTGTATCCCATATGCATCACAGGCAACTGCGGTGCTGTTTTTATTTTGTACGGCAGGTGCGCCGCTATCCAAATGGTCGTCCTGCGTTTATCAGGTATTATTATAACCAATCGCGGCACGAATTACAACCATTTGTTGTCATCTTTTCAAAATTTTCTTCGCATTTTCCACATTTCAGCTGCAAAACGTTGAAAATCAGATTTATTTCACCCGTTGGGCGTACACCACACGGTCGTTGCCGCCGTAATCCTTCCTTGCCTGCACTTGCTGCCAGCCGTTTTGGCGGCATATCTCCATCACATCCGCCCGCTGGGCACAGCCAATCTCAAACACCAGCCACCCACCGGGGCAGACAATATCACGGTAGTGGGCGGCAATGGCGCGGTAAAAATCCAACCCATCCGTTCCGCCGTCCAGCGCCATAGCTGGCTCGTGGGCGGTCTCCGGCATCAGGGCCTGCATCTCTGCCCCGGTCAGGTACGGCGGGTTGGAGATGATCAGCTGCACGCTTTGGGGCATAAGCTCTCGCCAGTATTGCAGCACATCCGCTGCCTTTGCCTGCACACCGGTGCCATGTACGTTGGCTTGCAGGTATTGCAGCGCCTGCGGGCTTTTTTCCACGCAGGTCACGCTGGCACTTGGCACAAAATGGCGGATGCCAATGCCCAGGCAGCCAGTTCCGGCGCACAGGTCCAGCACCCGGGGCTCAGGTTTTCCCATCTGCTGCAACAGCTCAATGGCAGTTTCGCACACCACCTCGCTGTCTGCGCGGGGGCAGAGCACACCGGGGCCAACGGCAAGGTCAAAATCCAGAAAGCTCCAGATCCCGCACAGGTATTGCAGCGGTTCCCGCTGCTCACGGCGCGTGCAGAGGGCTTCCAGCTTTTCCGCTTCCTCCGTGGTCAGCACCCGGTCGGAAAGGCGGGCATCCCGCCCGGCTGCCACGCGGAACAGCTCCCGTGCATCGTAATCGGCATCCGGACACCCTGCAGCGGAAAGCCGGGCTTCCACGGCCCGCACCGCTTCGCGCGGGGTCAAACCAGCAATTACCATCTGCCATCCTCCGGGTCCTCGGGCAGCACAGGGGTCACAGCGGCAATAGCCACCTCGATCATGCTGTCGTCCGGTTCAAACACGGTCAGGTGCTGCACCCAGATGCCGGGCTGGCGGATGATACGGGTAGCAATGTTATCGGACCGGCCGCACCACTTGAGCAGCTCATAGCTGATGCCCATGACCAGCGGCAGAAGCAGCAGCTTGAACAGCACCCGCAGGCCGATGCTGCCCCACGGCAGCACGCTGTAGAGGAACACGCTGACGATGACCACCAGAATGAGGAAGCTGGTGCCGCAGCGCGGATGGAACCGAGTGTACTTGCGCACATTCTCCACGGTCAGCTCATCACCGGCCTCATAGCAGGCAATGGTCTTGTGCTCGGCACCGTGGTACTCAAACACGCGGTGGATCTCCTTCATCTTGGAGATGGCCACCATATAGGTGAGGAAGATGCCAACTTTCAGCACCGCTTCCAGCACCACCTTGGCCCAGCGGCCCAATGTTACAAAGTGGTTCACGCCGCCCACGATGAGGGTGGGCAGCACGGTGAACAGCAAAATCGCCAGCAGGCCGCCCAGTACGGCGGCACAGGCCAGCAGTGCGTCCTCTGCCTTTTTGCCCAAGTGGTCGCCCACCCATTTTTCAAAGGCAGTCTCTTCCTCTTCGGGGTCGTAGTCGTCACCCATGCTCACCTGAGCCGAGTACATCATGTAGCGGTAGCCCACGATCAGGCTTTCGATCATGGAGATGGCACCGCGCACCAGCGGGATCTTTGTCCAGATGCCGTGGTTCTTCACAGGGTCGATCTTGGTCTCAATGGTGCCGTCCGGCTTGCGCACGGCGCAGCAGATGAGCTTCGGGCCGCGCATCATGATGCCTTCCATCAGCGCCTGCCCGCCGACGCTGGTCTTAAAACGTTCCTTTTTGGGTTGATTCATTGGGTTCTCCTATCGGATCATATTTTTCCCGGTTATTTTACCACAGAATTGTGACAAAATCTTCACGCCTTATGGTACAGCGGCAAGCCCAGTGTGACCACTGTGCCGCGGCCCAGCGTGCTCTTGATGTCCATGGTGCCGTCCAGTGCAGTCATGATGGAATCCACCAGCGCAAGGCCGATGCCGCTGCCCCGCACCGAATTGCTGCCCTTGTAGAACTTGGTCTTGACATTCTCAAGGTCTTCCGGCGGGATGCCGCGGCCCTGATCGATGATCTCCGCAAAAGCCTTGTATTCGCCCGCCCACAGCTTGACCGTGATGCGCCCGCCGGGGGCCGAGTACTTGATGGCGTTGTCCATGATGTTGATGAACACCTGCCGCAGACGGTCCGGGTCGGCATAGACCGGGATCATCTCCTCCGGCTCGGTGTAGCTGAGCACAAGGCCCTCGCGCTGGATGCGTGCTTCACAGAACAGCACCGCATCGGTCAGCTCTGCCACAAGGTCCAGCGGGCGGCAGTCCATACGGATGCGGCCGTTCTGCAGACGGCTGAAATCCAGCAGCTCTTCCACCATGTTGTACAGGCGGCCCGTCTCATTGTTGATGATCTCAAGGCCCTTGCGGTAGTTCTCGTCTGCCGGGTCGTCCAGTGTGCGCAGGGTCTCCACCCAGCCCCGGATGGAGGTGAGCGGCGTGCGCAGCTCGTGAGAGACGGAACTGATGAACTCGTTCTTCATCTTCTCGGTCTCTTCCAGCCCTTCGGCCATCTGGTTGATGGTGCCGCGCAGGCGGTCCACCTCGTCGTGCTCGTTGCCGGTGACCGGCAGGCGCACATCCAGCTCACCCCGGGCGATGCTGGCTGCGGTGCGCTCCACCTGCCCCAGCGGCACCACGATGCTGCGGATGAAGTAAAGGCCGGACATCACGGTGAAAGCAAGGATCACCGCCGCGATCACAACACTTACCGCGATGGCGTTCTTGATCTGCGCTCCCACAAGGGTCAGGCTGGTGACAAGACGCATCGCCGCCACATCCTCGGCGGCATAGGGCACCAGATAGCAGGCCGCCATCACCAGCTCGCCGGACTGGGTGCGGTAGACCGCCACACCAAGGCCATCAGAAGCCTCCTGCGCCTGCTCAAAGTCGATGCCGGTCACAATGCCGTCCGCATTTGTGCCGCTGGAGGACGCAATGACCCCGCCATAGCTGTCCAGCAGCATGAACTCGTATTTGTCCTTATCGGCAAACTGCTCCACCATGCGGCGCAGGGCCACGCTGCGGGTAGCCGCCGTGCTCTGCACCGTATCGCCGGTGTACATTTTCAGCTGGCCGGACACCGAAGAGAACCGCCGGTACATGGTCTGCTGCACGCTGTTATAATAGCTGCGTGTGTAGTTGTACAGGAACATGGTTTCGGCCAGCAGCACCAGCAGCACGGTGATGAGCAGGTTGCCCCGCAGCCACCGGCGGGTGATCCCGCTTCTCATTCTTCCCATCTGTAACCGTAGCCCCACACAGTAAGGATATGGGTGGGATGGCTGGGTTCATCCTCCACCTTCATGCGCAGACGGCGGATGTTCACATCCACGATCTTCACGTCACCAAAATAGTTCTCGCCCCAGACACCCTTCAAGATCTTCTCGCGCACCAGCGCAATGCCGGGGTTGCGGAAGAACAGCTCCATGATCTGGAATTCCACCTGCGTCAGCTCAATAGGCTGGCCTGCCTTGAGCAGCACGCGGCGGTTCTCGTCCAGCACAAATTCGCCGCTGGTGAGCATCCCCAGCGGGTTTTCCTTTTCTTTTTCGTCCCCGCCTGCAGTACGGCCGACGCGGCGGCACAGCGCTTTCACACGGGCCAGCAGTTCGCTTACGCTGAAAGGCTTGGTCATATAGTCGTCGGCACCAATAGAAAGGCCGCGGATCTTATCCTGCTCCTGTCCCTTGGCACTGAGGATGATAATGCCGATCTTCTGATCGGTGCGGCGGATGGTCTCGCACAGGGAGAAGCCGTTCATGCCCGGCAGCATCACATCCAGAATGGCCGCATCGCAGCCCGGCTTCTTCTCCAGCAGCGGCAGAGCCGCCTCGGCGCTTTCGGCCTCCACAGCCTCCATGCCCGCAAGGCGCAGATTCAGCGCGATCATCTCGCGGATGTTGGCTTCATCTTCAACGACAAGCACTCGTACCATGAACTGTTCCTCCGTTCTTTAGTTGAGCAGATACAGCGCCTTGGACAGGCGGTAATTTTTATCACGGATCTCCACATCCGGGGCAAGCTTCGCCTGCATCTGGCGGGATGCCACGATGCCAAGGCGGGTCCAGCCCTTCAGGCTGGAGGTGGTGCGCACCAGACGCAGGGTCATTACCAGCTGGTCTTCGTCCACCGTGCGCAGCTCCACTGCACCATCATATTGTTCGCTGTCGGTCAGTTTGAGGTTGCCCTCCCACTCCATGGGCAGCTCGATATAGCAGTTGGTCTCTTCGTCCAGCAGCCCGAAGCTTTTTTCCGGGTGCGGGCTGGTATAGTCCATCCACACGATAAAATCCATGCGGCGGCTCTGGCTCATGTTCAGCAGGCCCGCTTCGTCCGGCTGAGTGGGGATCTCCACGATGCCGTCGCCGTCCAGATCCTGACTGACCAGACTGGGCACATTGCGCAGGGATGCGGTGTAAAGCTTTTCGGTGCTGATCTGGTCGGCAGGCACCATCTGCTGCGTGTCCTCGTCAAAACGCAGCAGCACGCTGGCCAGATTGTTGCCGGAAATGCCGGTCCAGCCATCCAGCACCAGATAATGCCTGCCGTCCGCACCCACACCCGCCGCCACCGAGGCGCAGCCGGCGAACCGATTGGCGGAAAGGCCCATAACAGCCACCTGCTGGAAGCTGCCCTCTTTATCCACGGTCAGCAGTTCGATCTGCACGCCGCCGTCCTCCAGCGTAGACATCAGGATCAGATCCTGATTGCCGCCGCCGGTGATATCCTCCACCAGATACTGCTGGTACTGCTGCTCCAGGATCGTGGAAAGCACGCCGTCGGTGTAGGAATACACAGCCAGATAATGGTCGCCCTGTGCCGCTGTATAACCCACCACCAGTTGGGTGGCATCGCCGGGCTGCAGCTGGGCCAGCCCCACCGACTCTACCGTGTCTGCAAGGCCCTCTACGTTCTGGCGCACATGCCAGATGTCGGCATCATCCTTCTGCAGGATGGCAATGCACACGTTGGAGCTTTGGGCGGTGGTGTAAAGCACGGCGGCATCCTGCCTGCCGTCACCGTCCAGATCCTGCAGCAGGAAAGGCGAAAGCAGGTCGCCCTGCATGGGATATTTGAGCTGTGCGCTCTCCCCCAGCCAGTCGTTCAGGGCAGTCTGCACATCGCCGTAATCGCCGGAAAGCTTGGGCGCACGCAGAAGCTCTTCCACCTGCACCTGTTCACCGGGCATGCTGCAGCCTGCCAGAAGCAGGCACAGCAGCACGCAAGCCAACCACCGGCCAAAATGATTCGGATGTTTCAACCGCTGCGCCTCCTCTGTGTGGAAAACTTGTCCGGCCAAAGGCCGAAAACATGCTATTGTCAGTATACCACGGGGCGGGCGCAATTCCAACACCCGAAAACGAGAAAAGGGGCTGCCGCACCACATTTGGTGCAGCAGCCCTTTTGGGGTCCTGATTTTTATTCTTCGGTCTTGTCAAACAAGCCTTTTTCTTTTGCGGCGTTCCAGGTCAGGCAGGTGCGCAGCTTGCTGACGGGGAAGGCCGGGTGGAATTTATTGTTGTCCGCATCGTCCTTCATCAGATCCTGCTCCACTGCCCAGCGGGCGGCCTTTTGTGCGTCGGTATCGCCCTCGTCGATGTCGCTGTAGAGGGCGGTGCTTACAGGCTCAGGCTTCCCGGCGTGCTCCCACAGCAGCTCGGCCAGCTCGATGCGGTTGGAGGGCATGGGGATGCCGGGCATATTGATGACGCGGTAGATGCCGGTGCCGGCTTCATAGATAATCGCACCTGCGGCAGCACCCACGACCACAGCAGAGATCGCGCCCTGAATGTTGCCGGTATCGCTGGGTCCAACCGGGTCGGGTTCAGGAATGGGGTCCTCCGCGAAGGTTGCCGTCACCTCTACATTCTCACTCGGCATCGTAAAGGTCACCTTGGTGGGGTCGTTTGCGTTCGGGGTCGTCAGGAAGGTGTCTGCTTTCTGCTCCTCATCGCCTACCTTCACCGTCCAGCTGATGAAGTGCTGTCCCTCCGGCGCAATGGCTGTCAGGTGCACGGTTTCACCCACCGGCACAGTGCTGCCGCTCGGTACGGACGCATCGTTGCCTTCAATGTTCGCAGTCACATGATCGCCGATGTTCAGCGTGGGATTCCCCTCAAAGTTTGCCTTTATTTCCACGTTCTCAGCCGGCATGGTAAATCTCACTTTGGCGTGGTCGTTCGCGTCCGGGGTCAGGAAGTCGTCCGGTTGCTTAACACCATTCACCTTCACCGTCCAGTCGATAAAGCGCTCGTTGGCTTCCGGCTCCCTGCGCGTTGCTGTTACAGTATCGCCCTTAGCAGCTTCGGTCTTATCCACAGTGCAGTTTACAGGTGTGATGTTATACGGAATATTGCTATAATACGGTTCCGCCTTAACATTATAGGCGGGCATGGTCAGGGTCAGGGTCGCGGTGGTGGCGATGCCATTCTTCAACAGCTTGGCAAGTTCTGTTTCGTCCGTGATTTCAGTCTCAGTACCATTTACGACTTTATACAGTTTCCAGCCTTTGAACTCCTTGCCCTCAGGTGCTGTATCCGCTGCTTTCAGCGTTACTTCCGTATCTTTTGCAATCAGCTTTGTACTGTCCAGCTGATTCAGCTCGCCGTTTATTTCTGCGGTGGCTACAGCCTTCTCAGAATCCACATAATAGCCACGGGTCAGGTAACGATACTCTCCTCTATCATCATTTTTGTAACCGATAACATAGCCCGAGTTCGCACTGGTCAGCTTCAGGTTTTTCTGGTATGCCTTTCCATGCGTGTATGTCGTGATTCGTCTGCCTTCGTAGGGATTTTGCACCTCAATTTTTGCCTCGCTCGTAAAGGTAGAGTCAATCGTTACATACGGATTTCCAAACTCCTCACTATCTTCCCCACTAGACAAATATATATCTGTATCGTTGCCCTCAAAGGTCACATTCTTTATGACCAGTTCGTGTTTCTTATCTACCTGACAGGCAACACCGTATTTACCGTTTTTAATCGTAATATTATCCAGCGTAACATCTGCATTCAGACCTCCGCCAAAAACCACAGTCATTCCGCTCGCAAGTGCTTCATAAGTTCCTCCGTTTGTGATCCGTATCTCTTTCGCCGTATCATCATAAAGTTTTCCACATAAATCCAAAACTCTGCTGTTGTGACTTTCTTCACCCTTCGCGGATACGTTTACATTGTTAAGGGTAATCGTTCCTCCCTCAATTGAAACACAATATCCGTCATTATTTTCCAAAGTACTGTTCTTAATTTCAACACTTCCGTTTTCACTACCGACGAATCCATTTTTTATTTTTGCACCGTCTATAATAACAGTTCCTGCCTTTTCAATTCCCGCCCAAGGCCATGGTGCATTGTATACCATGTAATACCCTTCTGCAGTTAAGTCACCGCCATTGATATAAACTTCACTGCCATTCAAAATCGGGAAAGTCGTTTTTTTCGCGGCAATATACACGTCATTCAGTTCAAGTGTTCCCGCGACAACGGTAAAAAAAGATAGACGTTGTTCACCATCCAGATAACGTCCGTTCTGAACAACCACCGTTGCACTCGAGGCATTCAAATTCATAAAAGCGGCGGCATCTGTATTTTTCACTTTTGCAACGACTTCATACTGCCCTGCATTGATCTTCAAATCGCGGGCATCCTTCACATTCAGCAGTGCAGACCCCATATTGACATCCACATTACCAACAATGTTCAGCGTAACATTTTTTGTCGTATAGACCGTGATACTCTTTGTATAGGGTCCGCTCAGTTCATACACATCGCCATGCGCTGCTACAAATGTATCATTAACAGTCTCCCCGCCTTTCAAGCGGTAGGGTTCCGTCTCTTCCTGCGCACTCACGCCATTTTCCGGTTCTGCCGCCCCCGGCTCCGCCGCAAACGCGCCCACCGGCAGAACCGACAGCATCATGCACACCGCAAGTGCTGCACTGAGAAGTCTCGTACTCTTTTTTCTCATGTTCTCTTCCCCTTTTCGTTTGTTATTTTGCAGGCACCCACCCCAAAAGGCACCGTCTGCTCTTCAAGTTTACCCCCCCATACAACATATCAAGAGGCATTTTGCTAGAAAATAGGTTTGAGTTTTTAGTGGAATTGTTAAAATGTTTGCGGTTTGGCCTGATATTCCCGGTAACATTCAGAAGCAATGAAAATGCCACGCAAAAAAAAGCCCTCTCCCATTGCTGGGAAAGGGCTTTTGAACACTGTATCAAACAGTCAGAGCAGATCAGACGAGCTCCAGAACTGCCATCTCAGCAGCGTCGCCGCGGCGAGCGCCGATCTTGATGATGCGGGTGTAGCCGCCGTTGCGGTCAG
>OGQX01001955.1_pt1 | contig 17139 bp, 14 predicted proteins | sample 1553291 | NCBI WGS metagenome assembly OGQX01 (sample SAMEA2580030, study PRJEB22360) | human gut metagenome | biome: human gut; feature: human-associated habitat; material: faeces | place: Denmark | collected 2008/2010
CATAATATAATGTTTTTTAGTCTCAATATGCGTTCTTTTATCAGTTTAAATATCAATTCCTTACGATAAGAGGATAAGCTGTATTCTTCTCTCAAATCATCTGGAAGTTCTTTATCTATATTAAAAATTATACTACGTATTTTGTTTTCGTCATACAAAGATATAACATTATTTATTATGCCATCTACTATTTCTTGAAATTCCCCCCTTATATTTTTTATAAGTTCAAAATGATTCAATTTAACTCCATCATCACCCCATCTTATCTCAGATTTTCCTCGATTGATAAAACTATCGAACATTATCTCGTCATTCAGCATCTGCTTTACTGCGTCTTCACTTTTTTCTCGGGCTAAACAACAACCACTATCATATATTGGAGAATATCTACCTTCCATTTTGAGAATTTTCATCCTTACATGCCCGTCCGGGTTATTAAATCCTTCATTTTTTGTAAGGAAATCCTTTATTTGTTTAAAACGATCCTTCAATTTGGAAAAGACATGATTTGCTTCTTCATTGGTCAATTCGGTTTCTTTATATGGCGTAATAAATCCCCAATTCTCTTGATGCCTATCACTATTCCCAATAATACTGTCAAAAATAATGGTTTTTATGATATCCGCTATATGTTCACCTAAGTTGAAACTTTCGATAGCCGACTTTATAAAATGAAAGGTATAAGCAGAATATGATTCTTTATTTTCAGGCTCATAAGTATTATCATAACCAGTCAATATACTTACTCCCTCAGTCAAACACTCTTCTTCGGTATTCATAGATTTAGAAATGCATCCTATTTCACTTCCATGTCTCGCTATATTATACTCTAACACATCAAATCCCAAAGAACAACCTATTTCTGAAGATATAATTTCAGACCAGAACTCTGGTTTATAATCTTTTCCCTCTTTTAGCATGGAGGTTTTAAAGAAATACACACTGTCATCTTCAGGATTACTAACCACACATTTATTACGTGTACCTTTAGTATTAAAAAAAGGTTTTTCGTTCCATTCTGTTATATCATAAAATTTTGCCATATTCTTATTTTTCGCAAACATACAAATAAGATACAGTATTTACAAGAAAAGAACCAAAAAGCCTTGGCTAGCTTAGTCAAGGCAAACATAGTTATATTATATACACAGAGATATAACCTTCATTAGAATAGCGACAGTCACAAGCCAATCAAGATTCTCTGTGAGCGTTCCATAGCACTACCAGCAGAAGAGGACAGAAATCGGATAGGTCATCTCCTTCAGTACTTTAACTGGTCCACATACGGACCGGTTTTGAGGATTTTTCCTTAAAACTTGCTGCGCATCTTTGCTCATCGCTGGTAATCAAGTTTCCAACAATTTTGGCGAAAACCCTAAAAACGGCAGACCAGCAAATGAATATAAACTTACTGTAACTCGCTTGCCCGAAATGGCAAAGGTGATAATGCCATTTTTGGCGGTATTAAAACTCGCTGAACGGAATACTTTTCCGTCTTAGTCATTTCCCGAAAATGAGGAGCGAGAAGACATATTCAACGAGCGTAATTTTGCGCCCGCTAATCATTACGGTCTGTTATTGCTATCATTAATTGAATTATTGACATCATAAACCATAGTTTCCGGAATTTACATATGTAGAATTTACGGATTTAGATTTTCCTTTGAGTAACCTTTAGTTTATTTATCAAACTACCCTTGCCGTAATCTTGCCGTGATTTGCTTAATTACCCTTATCAAAACCTTACTACTTTTTGTTTTACCCTTATCCTAATCTTATCCTTGTTTTTGAGCTTATTCTTGATTTGATTTTAACAGAAAAAGCTAATAGAAGGCATGAAAAAGGGGTATTCCAAATTAGAATACCCCGAACGAATGGCAACGGTTGCGTATAGCTTCATACGCTCTTTATTTAGAACCGTTCAAAATTAGATGTTATACCCGACAATAGCAAATGATTTATTTTAAAACGTCCGTATTACCATTTTTACAGCCTCATCTATGGCTTCCGCTTCATATATAAGGTAATTCTCAATCACCTTTTAATCAGAAAATATCTGTAAGGCTTATATCTTGTTTTTGCTTTTGTACGTTTTCGCATAATATAAACACACTATTATTAATTGTCAATAGTAGGCAATACTATAACAAAAATCCCCTGCTATCAAGAGAGACAACAGGGAATTTTACTACGGCAAATTTCTTTTCGTCAAAACGAAGTATAGTGCCACTTGACACTACTTCACAAATATACAACTTTTATGCGGATTCATAGAAAGATCACTACTTATTTTTGAATAACCGTCTTGCTGATTTCATATCCTCACACATTCTTTTTACCATATACGCATACTCTTTAGCACTGATTTCATTCTTGCGGATTTGCATGCCAAAATGAGCCATAACCATAACTCTTTCCCTAGCAAAGTAGTTTTTGTCCATTTTAGAAGCCCTTTCCGGCTTTTCTTTGGCATTCTCCCGTTCCAGCATATACTGGCTCATAGAAAGAATAGAAGATATTCTCTTGCGTATCTTATCATGTTCAGAAGATGAATAGGAAAATCCTAATTGAGAAAGAGCTTTGACCGCATACTCCCAATCATCATTAGCAATCATTATTTCCAGAACCTTCATATATTCTATTTTAATATGAAGATTAATGAGGCTATTCTTTCGGGACATTTCAGATAATAAAGATACTCCTCCAATTATCTCTGTATATTCAATGATCAGACTTTCTGCTTGCTCAGAAAGCTCTTCGTTTGAATGTTTTCCCTCTATAATAAGTTTGCTGTTGTCTCCTGTAAATACATCTATGAATATATCTAAAGGAATTTTATCTAAATCGTTGTATAACATGGTGTTGATTTATTATAATTTACTATCAAGATAACGATACTCTGCGGAACGGGCCATCTTTCGCAATGTCTTATTCAGGTTCGATATCCCTTGATTACTCACGTCCATTTTTCGTTCTAGATTTTTATAGTCATTGTTTACATTGACAATGACCGGTTCTCCACTGTTCCCATTTCTCATTTGTCGATCTAGCATTAATGCATCGGAATGAAGAACCATTTTTCGGTAATCTATAAGATCCGGAATAACCTTTGCTCTTTTGGGGAGATCTACTAATGTGGGAACGGACGGAGTAATGTAAGCACCATTATCTGTTTCAATCACTTCCTGTCTACCTCCATCACCAACAATAGCCAATCCTCCGGGATGATTATCAGTTCCTTTTGCATACTTGGGGATTGGCTGGGCTGCGATCATAGCTATTTGAGCAGCTCCAATAGCAGCTATAATAGCCGCAAATACAGGACCGGTAAAAGGTCCTGCTTGTGCATATGCCTGCATTATTGCTAGAGCAGTGGAAATTGTCGCTTGAGTTATCGAATTAGCCTTTTGCCACCTAGCTTGTTTCTGTTCCAGTTCCGCTTTTTGCTTGTCCAATTCTTTGTTTTTCCGGGCTGTTGTATCTTCTGCGGCACGCTTTCTAGCCTCACCTTCTTCTTTGGTGATAACTCCACTATTTACCATATCCTCAATACGCTCCTTTTCTTCCTCTGCGGCTTCTTCATTCTTTTCCTGTTCTTTCTCTATTTGTTCGATACGAGCATCAAAGGCAGAAGTCACCATAGAAGTTATTCCATTAAACATTTCCGCATATGCCTCTAGTATCACAGCAGCCCTTTCTCCCGGTTCCATATCATGCCACCATTTAGACAATGAAAAGCTGCCTGTTTCCGTAAATTGTTTGGTCAATTTTCCAACTACACTATAAAAAGACCCGAATATCCCAACTGTTTCGCCCAAGGATTCCTCAGCGGCACTCTTCATATTCGAAAGTGCGTCAGTAAAACCGTCTGCCCACTTTCCTCGATCTTCTACCTCTTTGTCGTATGTTAAATCTTCTATTTCCCCTTTCAGTTTACGTATATCGGCTCTTAAGGACTCGATTTTCTTTCTTATTTCTTCGGATTTCTCGCTGGCCGGATCAAGAACCTTCAATTCCGCTTCTAGTTGTGCTATCAGCAGTTCCAATTGCGCTTCAACAGATTTTTTAGTTATCTCATATGTCTGCTGACGATATTCCCTTTCACTAATTTCCCCTTTACGGTAACTCAACTCTAACGCACGAAGCTGATCTTCTGCACCATTTTTGACCGCATTCGTTTCTCTTGCTGTATTTTTCTCAATCAAACCAGCCTTTTCAAGAGCACCTTTCACTGCGATATCACTGGCTTTTTTCTTATATTTTTCATTGATAGCATTTACATCTTCTCCTGTTTTCTTTGCAGCCTCAACTTCTGATTCTCTTAATATCTCGTTTATCTGAAGCTGGAGACTCAAGCGTTGATCAAGCTCATCTTGTGAATTAGTAGAAAGAGCATCCAACCTGTTTTGAAGATTGACCTTTTCTTTATCTCTGTTATAGGTGTAAATCTTCTTATATAATTCATCCTCCATAGCAATAGCGAGATTCTCTCTGGTCTTCATTTCTTCCTGAGTACTACCCTTAACAGCCGCAATGCGCTGTGTATAGTTTAAACGGATTTTTGCCAATTCCTTACCCAAACCTTCATCCATCAAGTCTATTTCTGATTGTTGGTATTCTTTTTGAATACGGAGACGTTCCTTTCTAGCTTTCTCCAAAGCTCTTTTCTCCTTATCGGTTAATATTGATACACCGCTAGATACTTGCGATTGTTTTAAATCTATTTTATTTAAATCCTCAATTATAGATTCGGTAATAGAAGCAATAGCCTTTTTCCCAGCAGCAGCTGTTATTGCGATTTTTACATTTTCTTGCAGTTGTTTTTTAGATAACCCATTTGAGCTATTAAAATAAAACAAACCAACCTTTGCCAGTTCTTCTTCCGCTTTTTTTCTATCTTGTATAGCTATTTGATAAGCCGTATTTTCATATTCATATTGGCTCTGGATAGTTTGAATATACTCTTCTTTAGCTGCAATAGCCGCCTGATCTGCACTCATCCCTTCATTAATTTTTTCTTTATATAAACGAGTTATATTTGCACGATGTTTATCCAAGACATCAGATCGACTCATCTCCTTTTGGGCATTTGCAACCGCTTTATTATTTGCTTCTTCTTGTAACTGATCATTTGATTTTAATTGTCTAGCTACTTCCCTAAGCCCCTTTGCAAAAAAATCAAGAACATCTTTCATTGTTCCTTTTGAATCATAGAAAGATAGCATAAACGCTTCCCAAGCTGATGACAAGCCTGCAATTGCCCCTTGAACATTACCTCCCATAGTCTCAGCCATATCATTTAACTCCCCTGTTGCTCCAGTAATTTGATCTCTTAATGGCACTATCTTATCGGAGGAAGTAAGAAAAGCATTAAAGGCAGCAACACTACGTTTATCCGTAAGTTCTAATGTAGTATTTAAGTCAATTCCCTTTTCTTTCAATTCTTGTAAGCCAGAAACCAATTCAGGGAGCGTCTTCACCGGCCTCCCAAGGGCTTTTGCTAATTCACCACTTCCATCTGCCAGGTTTAACAAGATATTTCTAGTCGCAGTAGCAGACATAGAAGCGTCAAATCCCGCATCTGCAAGTTTTCCAACTAATGCCAAGGTGTCCTCTATGGTAAAATTAAAAGCCTTTGCAACAGGGCCAACGATAGGCAATGCAGTAGCGAGATATGAAAATGATAACGCACTACGTGAAGTTGCAACAGCCATCGCAGATACATAACGTTCCGTCTCTCTAGTTTCTGCATCAAACATTCTCAATGCCGCACCAGCTAAAGCTGCCGCCTCTGGCAAATCAGCTCCAGTAGCCTGAGCAAATTTTAAGATTCCTTCCGTTGATTGGAGAATCTCCTTTCTAGTAAAACCTAATTTAGCTAATTCTATCTGTAGATTAGTCGCTTCTGATGCAGTATATTTAGTTGCCGCCCCTAAGCGTTGAGCGTCAGTAGACAAATCCTTCATGTTATTCGAAGTCGTACCTAGAATAGCAGCTAATTTACTATTAGCAGCCTCAAAATCGATAATGGATTGTACACCTGACTTGAATAGCCCTATCATTTTCTGAAAAGATCCTATTATGGCTTGTGCCCCTATCATTCCTTTAATCATAGAACCAACTCCGATTCTTACTTCAGCAAGACCGGCCCCCATACTGGATTTCAATAGGTCTCCAGTGCTTTTGGCTAGGTTACCCATGTTTTTTAGAGAAACATTTCCTTTCAGAATTGAAGAAACTACAGATTCAAAATCTTGCTTATAACGCCCGACATTCATCTTTGCCTGAACTAATTGGTCGGAATTCTTCTTTAAAAACGTATTATTGCGATCAATAACACTATTAAACCGTTCCACCGTTTTTCGCCCTTCCTCAGTTGTCAAATCAAGCTGTTTTTTAGCAGAACGAAGAACTTTATTTTGTTCCTCTGCATCTTTCATGGTTTTTACTTCCATATTTAATGCAGCAACACCTTCCTCTATGGTGTATTTTCTCTTTCTGCTTTCTTGATTGAGCATCCTTTGCTGCTTCAACCTTTCAGTTTCAGCCTTTTGAGCTTTCAATTCCGCATCAGCATTTAGTTGATTAGCTTTAGCTTCTTTAAGTATAATAGAAACATTCTGTGCACCTTGTTCTATTAATCTTTTAAGAACTGCTTCATGCTCCTCTTGTATTCTCTTTATCTTACCCTCCAGAGCATACACTTTTTCTACTGCGGCATAATAATCCTTGGCTTTGCTTATCAGTTCGCTGTACGGACCCGGTTTTATCTTTAATCCTTCCGCCATAGCATCCCCTGCCTTTTTATAAGCCGCAAAAGTACTGTTAAGTTCGGATTTTAGTTTTTCTAATTGCGCAAACGCTTTTTGATCGACTATATCAGTAATTTTAAATTCGTTCATATTAATTTAATTTAGTGCCCGGCTCCTTCACCGGGCAGGTTATAAAAAGAGAAGTGATTTGCTTTATTATAACATTATTACAAAAAGTTTTTGCCTTTGAAGATTTCCTTAGACAAGTTCTTATTTATCTGCTTTAGCCCTTCTTTTTGAGATTCAATTAGAGAAACTAAGGTTGATCTGATGTTTTCTTTGAGTGTTTTTATCGTTTCATCATAGAAAAATGATTCACCAGGGTGTTCCTTTTTCCATTTAGTGATAAAATCCAGTCCTTCATCTGTTTTAAAGAACGACTCTAACATAGCTATATCTAGCTTGAAACTTCTGATACACTCAAGGAGAAAATTATCGACATCGTTTATATCCCCAATCATTAAAAGATTTATAACGGATTCTTTGATGTTTTTCTCCACTTTAAAGCTAACTTTGTAGCCTTCAAACAATGCTTCATAATATTCGTAGCATTCATCTTCTTTTATTTTATTCATAAATCCTATAGGTTTATTCCGGGCAGAGAATCAATAAAGCATCCCTGCCCGGTATTGGTTATACAATCTTAGTGTCAGGAGATGCTGTCTAATGTTTTCAGCATTTTTATAGCATCTTCCCGGAGAATCTCAATCAATCCCGCATCCGGGTGTTCATACATAATTGTCTTAGTCTTTAGCGGGATGGTACGACGTAGGTGCTTAGCTAACTCTTCCCCTTCAGCGTATGAAACAGGAATAAAATCTTTGCCGGTACAAAGCCCTAATCCTATACCAACATCTTCTACTCTGTAATTTTTAATGTTCATTGCTTGGCCTTGAATTTGTTAGTAATCATACAATCTTTGCCAATAACGCAATCAGTTTTTCAAGGGATTCTCCTTCTATGTAGAAATTCGGTTCCAGTCCGTTGTTCTCCCAAAATTCCCTAGCATCCTCGTTTTCGTTAATCACAATGCAAGCGGTGTTGCACGGTGTATCGTCTGGGTTAATCCTTTGGCAGACAGAAATAGTTTCCATATCGGTTTTCAATTCATATTCACCTTCAAGCGGTTCGGTTCCTAGCTTTAGTAACTGAATCCCCAGTTTACGGGCTTCTTCCGCATCAAGGTGTACGGTATTTTCTTCCGTTATGAGTTCCCCGTTCTTTGTTTTGGTCACAAGGATTTCACCGTTATCACCTTTTCTTACATAAACATGCTTTTCTCCTTTTCCATAAAATTCTTTCTGTTTCATAACTTAAAAATTAAATTGGTTAATAAAATATTTGTTATCTAATTCTTTTTGCAACGATTAGACAAACGAATCAATTTAACCACATAATAACCTTCTGCCTCTAACCGTTTGATGATCCGGCTTTGTATCTTGCTTTCCAGTTCTGCCATATCATCTACTTTTGTTTTGACGTTTGAAGTAATACGAGGCAGTGAATGATTCTTTTCCGTGTACCGCTTCCAGTATCTTGCTTTCAATCCCGCAGTCAGAGCAAAGAAAGTAAACGTCTGCCGGGCTGGTGCGCTCTTTTGAAACTAGGCGGTTCTTGCCTTGCTCGTATGATAGATAACTAAATTCGAGATTAAAGAAAATCAAAGCATCCGCTGTATCAAGTCTCACACCTTCACGTGCCCGGCGAACTTGCGATATGAAGACTTTGTTTGATGAGACTTGAAACTCTTCCGGGCTGTCCGTCCAGTTCGGGAAGACAGACTGCAATAACTCCGCTTCGGATTGGTACACGTAAAACAATGCAATTTTCCGGTCTTTAAAATAGCTCTTCACAAAATCCGCCTTACTGCTGTCAAATATCAAATGCTCGCCATTTTCGGAAATTACACTTCCGGAAGATAGTTGATGTAATTTAGTCAAAAGCTTTGCCGGTGAATCTCCTAGAACAGTGTAGCAGCTGATGTCTACAACCAAATCGTTTTGTAATCTCCTGATATATTCTCTGCTCCTGTCTTCCATCTGTACCTGCAATATGTGCTCGTTGATATTCACCTCAAATCCCGCCTGTTCCTGGGAGTAAGAGATAAACAGGTTTCTAGTATCATTGTCTATCTTTGGTTTGTTGGCGCATGAGTAGTCGTTTATGAGATACCCGTTTACTATCTTCTGCCGTGTGTATACGTACTCTTTCGCCCATTTATAGAAACTTTTATAGCTTTTCCACGGTGATTTGCTGCATACCCAGAATTGGTGATACAGTTGTGAATAGCTTTCGGGTGAAGGTGTGCCGGACAAATAAAGCACGGGCAAACCTTCGCAAATGGTCCTTATCTCCTGTGTACGCTTGCTTGGCTTGGGATATGTTCCCAGTGAATGGGCCTCATCAATTATCACAAGGTCGTACTTTCCTGTCACCTTGTGGCTGCTTTCAAAATTGACAACTTCCAGCTTAAAAGATGGTTGTAATGCGATATAGTCGTTTTTTACGCTGGGGATGGCTTTTAGCTTGGTGATGAATAAAACTCTTTTTGCGCTGAATTTATCAGCGGCATATAAAGCCGTGAGCGTTTTCCCTGTCCGGCATTCCATCGATAGGTAGCAGCATCCGAAAGCTGTTAGTTTATTGGCCGCCTGGATAGCTATGTTGTTTTGATATTCTCTTAGTTTCATAGATTTTTCTTTGTTTTATTGAACATGAATGAAGGAATATATTTCCCTATGTTTTCATTGATGATTTGCTGTCTTTTCCTGTACTTCTGTATTTTTTTACCGTAGAGTGTTATTTTCCCCCGGTATAATGGTTTCCCGTACTTCTTGCGAGGATCATCCAACTTGCCTAACTTGCGGAAGAATATATTTTGCTTATTTTCCATTTGGATGCTATAGACGTGATTAAATGCGTACCGGCTTGCTATAATATTCCCGTCTAAAAATAGTTTTCGACATTTGCGCCTTGTGCATGGACAAACAAAATACCACACATAGCCCTGTCCTAAATTACTGGGCTCTTTTCTTAACTCTATCTTCTCCTGTTTTTTCTTCCCATTATACTCCCATAGAAAGACGCATATTTGTTCCTCTAGCGAAAAAACGATAGTGTATTGTACTCCATTGGCAGTAAAACTTGCCGATCCTTCAGAAAGCCTGAACAGCTCTTTTAGGTCTGATAGTGTAATGTGCGGATTATGATCTATTATTACTTTCATCTTTCTCAATCTACTAAATACTTAGACAATAAAATCAATGTTCATTAGAAAGGATTGTTTTCTGTATAACCTTTCGTATCGTAGTCGAATATCTTTGTAAGGGAACCGTTGTGTTTGAATTTGACAGTTCCGACAGAACCGTTTCGATGCTTGGCTATAATCAATTCACCATAGTTGTAAATCTCATGTCCGGATGAATCTTTTATACTAATCCCGTAATATTCCGGGCGATGAACAAAAATAACTATGTCCGCATCCTGCTCAATGGCTCCTGACTCCCGAAGATCAGCAAGAATAGGTTTCTTATCTGTCCGCTTGTCTACTTCCCGGTTGAGCTGTGACAGAAGGATAACAGGTACATTCAATTCTTTAGCGATAATCTTTGCTTCCCGGGACATCCGGGCTATTTCCTGTTCTCTGTTTCTTGTCCCATTTGAGCTTTCGGTTATCAGCTGTAGATAGTCTATTATCACCATCCCACAGTTATTTTGCTGATGATATGAACGACACATCGCACGGATGTAACTCATACCTATAGCTGCATTATCGTTTATTGTTATCGGTAAGCTGTATAAAGTTCCTCCTATTGCCTTATCTATTTGCAGTAGCTCATCTTGGCTTATATTTCCGGACCTTAATTTGCTGGGGTGTACATTGGATTCTGAAGCAATGAAACGTTCATACAGGCTGACAGAATCCATTTCTAAAGAGAAAATGACTACCGGAATACCTTGTCTAGCTGCTGACATTCCAAAATGTAGAGAAACAGCAGTTTTTCCCATGGCCGGACGTGCAGCTAATACTATCAACTCGCCACCATGCCAACCGGAATTCATATCGTTAAGGTCCTGTAATCCGGTTGTTATCCCTGTCTGCTGCCCGCTGCTATACATCCCCATCTTCCTCTCTATGTTTTTTAATGCGGATTGTGCAATGTCTTTAAATGACTGGGATTCACTTTGCCCGATTAAATCCTGCTGCATTTGCTCTAAGGCTTTCCCTGCATTGAAAAGGATATCGCCGATATCTTCCGTGTCGTCATAGGCTTGTTGTTGGAGTATATGGGATAATTCAATGACCTTCCGTTGCAGGTATTTCTGCTTTACCATCAGGGCATGCTCTACAACATGAAATGAATCATATCCATAATTGGAAGTTTCTGCGATGAAATGGAGTGGCACTTCGTCAATCTTACCCATTGAACGGATTTCATTTGATACCGATACTATGTCACACGGTTTATTGTTTGCATAAAGCGACTGGATAGCATCATACAATATGGCATACCGGTTATCATAAAACATATCTTTGTTTAATTCGGGAGATATGGCATCGAATACCTTGTCACCGCCAAAGCTAAGAAGTGAACCGATAACAGCCTGTTCTGCTTCGGGTGTATGTGGCATTCCTTTAATTGGGGACAATATAGACTTGTTTGTTTTCATCCTGTACCTCCTTTCTTCCGTGATTCTGCCACCAATAAGTAAACCTTCTCTTTGCATCCGATATATTCGAAATACTCCGTTCCTCTCCGATTGAAACGATATAAGCTATAAACTTATCTAACTGGTCGGGAAGCATAGAAATGAAAGACACGCCTAAAGTAGATTGCATACAAACGGATTCTTTCCAGATTTCATCTGATAGTAGTTGCTCTTTGATTGATTGAAGATCGAAAACTTTATTCGCTCCCTCTCTCACTCCTCCATTAAGAGAGAGAGTATCACTTACACTATCACTTACACTTACACTATCACTTACAGTTGACGTCCGTAAACGACTTTCAACGGTCGTTGCATCTCGTTCGCTCTCGTCAACGGTCGTTGCATCTCGTTTGCGTTTTTCGGCACTTCTCTTTCCTGCTTCTTTGCGCTGCTCAATGGCAGCATCATACTTGCTTATATTACGGTCTATAGACGGTTGAAAAACAGAAAATACCCCATCCACTACGGCATTATCTATTTGCGGGACTTCTCCAGTACGGACATAGTCAAATATTACTTTAATGAGTTTGCCTGCAAGTTCATTTGGTAGTCTATGAAATGTATTTTCCCATTCTGTATAAAGTACAAATGATTTTCTACTCATTGATACCTCCTTTCCAATCAATAGACATTTGCCGTTTGTCCGGCTCTAACCAATATAGTTTTCTTCTATCATCCAGACGAATGTCTTTAATGTTCCAGCCTTCATCATTACGGAGGGTGGAGATTACACGTCTGGCATCATTCGAATTGGTTTCAGCGTTAATCTCTTTTGCCGTTACTTTCCGGCCAGATAAGAAAATAGATCGTACCTGTTGGATTATTCGGGATGATTTGCTATCTTTGCTCCTGTCGTGGAGGAGATTGGCGGTCGTTGAGGCTGCCTTTTTCTTTTCTTCCATAGTCAGCCCCTTTCTTATTTAGTGGTATCTATGTAGTGATCCTCCATGAATTTCTCTAAGTCGGCACGTTTCACATAGATTTTTCGCCCGAACTGGCTGAAAGGGATTCTTCTTTCATCTCGATAGGTTTGCCAAGTTTTAGCCGATATTCCAAGTCTTTTTCTTACTTGGGTGGATTCTATCCATTGGCTATTAACTTCTTCTTCTGATTTCTTTTGAAGAAGGCTTTTTACTTCTCTTACTTCGTCCATCAATCCATTAAGAAAAGATTGTGGAACTACCGCCATTGAGAGGGGGGCCGGTGCATTACTTTCATTTACCATTTGCATCATATATTTACAGGTTAAAACTTAATTCTGATTGCTGTGATGCAAATGTAATATGATGTAATTGCTTTATTGATAGCATTTTGTAGAACTTAATCGTAGAAAGTGATACACCATAATGTTCTAAAAATGGAACATTATGGTGTACAAAAAGCCTATTAATATTCTATTATTAGAACATTAATAGGACTGTATTTATTATTTATGTTCTATTTAGCATGACATCTGGTAATTGGTATCTGATTTGATAACTAATTTATAGTTTGTACACTCATCAAATAACCTTTTCATGTATTGAATATTAGCGTATTTGTTTGTTTTGTTCCATCCGTTTTTTATTTCATCTTCAATAAAGCCCCAATGATCTAAACATTCATATGCATATCCTAGATGTTCATGTTTTTTTTTGCAACCATATTTTATAAAGACTAACAATGCAGAGTATTGTCTTTCGTTAGTTCTTGGGGCGCCCTTTCTTTGTTTAGCTTTTATCCAATCTTTTAACTCGTTTATAGTCTCTTGAATTTGTTCGATGGTAATCTCTCTCTTTAAATAATATCCTGATCTATAATATTCTATCATATCATCATCGATATCATCATAGCTATATCCACCCGCTATTTCTTCTGCACTTAGTCCAGCTTCTATCGCATATTCTCTCCAATAGTTATCTATAAAGTCATGCACATCTTCGGATAAATCGTTTTCAAGTATTTCTCTTGCTTCATCGTAGGTCATAGGACTAGAATCTAAATCGGCATCTTTATATTCAGATTCTAATGCCATTTCTATTTTCTGCTTTAAAAAAGTGGGGAGTTTGCATCTTTTTTTTGCACTGCTGATGATGATTCCGTTTGTGTCTGTTTTACATACTAATAAGGCAGTAGCGATTTCTAGCTCTTTCTGAAAGTGAGCTAATACTTCTTTCCTTCTTGATTCTTTTAAAAATTCAACATTTGCATACCTTATTTGTGATAGTGCTTGATAGATATCTTTTGCATATTCTTCAAATGGGGATTTTAACAAAATACGTAAAAAGGATTCTTGATGCTGCTCTTCTTCCTTTTTAATTTCTTCAAGCTCTTCAGGGGGGAGTGTAAAATTGATTTTTCTTTTCCCTCCAGTAACCAATAGGGTGTCTTTGGGAGGGTGTATGAATCTTTGTCTCATGGCCGCTTCAAATGCAAGCTCTGCTATTTTTTTGCTCGTTTCATCTTCCATATCTATATCTTTTTATTTTTCAATTCTTTTAAGTATATCCCTTAATTTATCAGGAGCGATCCCCTGAAGTTGTTTTATTAATAATTCTTCATCAATACTGTTGGTGTCAAATACTTGTTCCATTGTTTCGTCTTGACTTGTTGTATCAAATTTGGAAAGATACGTTTCTGTTATCTTTAAACTAGTATGTCCTAGAGCTTTGCTGATGTCATAAACGTTAGCTTTCTTCTGTCTCGCTATATTAGCAAATGAGTGCCGGGCTATATGCATGGAAATCTTCTTTTCGATTCCCGCCAATGCTCCTAATTTTCCTAGATACTTGTTTAATAAGCTGTTTTTACTGTTGGTATGTTGAAGCAACATCTTCTTTAATTCATAGGGGAGTTGCTCTTTTTCTTCCCAGGTAGCAGCTTTTGCGTATGGCGCTTTATTATCAAGCAAGGGGAAAATATATTTCGATGTTCGGCTATTCAAGTCTACGTATTTCATAATAATAGCCATTGATTCAGGGAGTAGAAGTATTTCTTTTAATGTTCCAGTTTTGTCCATACGATAGCTTATCCGCCATCTTCCATTTTCGTATATTATATTATTCTCCCTTAATTGTATTAAATCCCCAGCTCTCATCCCAGCGCAGTAAAAAGCTAATAGAAAACAATTTCTAGTATGCCATATTAAACTGCCTTCTTCTAACTGTAAGGCTTTTAAAGATTCTATTTCTTCAATAGTTAATTTTTCTTTGTTTGTATCAATGGTTTCGCATTCGAAATCATCAAAAGGATTGTTTTTAAGAGATAGTCCTTTCTCTCTTAATTCTATTCTTCCTTTGTTGTAAAGGCTTTTGAAATTATCGAATTGTTTACTAATAGTATTCGGGTGTAAGGTTAGAGAAGAATTTTTAGAGTTGGGAACTTTCTTTAGATATGCTTTAAACTTGTTTAAGAAAGATAGATTTATCTCGTTAAAAAGTAAATCCTTCTTTAATCTCTTCAAATATTCTTCTAGTTCTTTCCCGTTGCGTGGAATTGAAGGTATTGCAGCTGGGGTGATCCCGTTTATGAAAAACTTTAATTTATTGAGAAGAGTTATGTATTTGGTGTATGTTCGGTATTCCCCGGCTTCATAGGTACGTTGTGCATATTCTTCTGCATAGCTAATAAAGGAAAATGAATTTGCTTCTGCATTCATTCCTGATATGATTTTTCCTGATGTAACCACTCCTTCGATTGCAAGTTCCTGATAGGTTTCTTTGGCTTTCTCTATAGTTTTGGATAGTATCATGTTCCAAGCTTTAGAATTTGGTTCTGAAGGTCTGATCCAATTATCACCTTTGGGGGTAGGATTCCAATCGGATTTTCTGTTAACTTCTACACTGGTCTTTAGCTTTTTTCTGATCCCGTTTACTGTCACCCGTAAAAAGACGGAATATTTTCCATTTCTTGACGGTTTATCGTTTAACTCAAATCTATAAGTTGCCATAATTTTATTTTTTATCTATGGCAAATATAATGAGAACTAATTTTACGGGCAAATTTACGGGCAATTATTTGTTATTCTATTACATTTTATTACTTTTGTGTCGTTCTTTAAGTGCTTTATTAGATTGTATTATAGGTAATTATAAATGTGTTTTAATATGTTTGAATATAACTATATTAGTCCCGCTTCGAGTACTTGAAGGGACGAACGGTGATTTTCACTGTTCGTCTCTCTTTTTTTATCCCCATTATTCGTTGGAAATGAGTAGTTTAGCAGAAAGAATTGATTGACTGTTTTAGGTTCAATATGCTCGTTGTTTTTGTCGTAGATAAACCCGTCAGGAAATACCAATTTTTGTAATCTCCTTCTTCCTTCTAATCCTTGTAATTCCCATAAATTGAATAAGTTAGAGCGCATTGCGAACGCATAATCAATGAATTTATCCAGGTTCAATATTTTCGTATTAACCTTTGAATATTCTGCCTGTAAACCTCTGATTTCTTCTTCTAATCTCGTCATTACCTTTACGCAAATCTCTTGTTTCTTTGTGTCGGAACAAAGTACATAATTGGTCTCTACTTGTTCCAGTTCTTTTTCCTTTGCTTTAATATTGGATTTGATGGACTGGGCTCTTTCTTTATTTTCTTTATTCATGTTTTCAAAGGTGATGGTTAGTTGTAGTTTTAAAAGTTCTGAGACTTTATCAGATAGTACATACTTGTTTGCTTCTTCCTCAAAGGCTTCATGTACGTTTTTGGTTGAACTGTTATACTTGCATCCTTTGCGGCTGCAAACATAATAACCAATATCGGTACGCCCGAATTTCTTTCGCATCTTAGTTGATATACTTGCGGATAGATTATTGCCACAACAGGGACATTTGATGCTGCCTAATAATGGTGCATACTCCTTATCTATCTTTTGTTCATATCCACTATGGTTTTTGGATAACTCTCCATTTACTTTCAAGAAAATTTCTTTTGGTATCAATGGAGGATGATTTCCTTGTACAATATCCCCTTGCAAGAATTTATGTGCCATATAACCACAATAAAAAGGGTTCTTGAACACTTCTGATAGCTTCTGTTTACAGATATGGAAACCTTCTGCTGCCAGTCTATGCCTGATTTCTTCGTTAGATAGTTTGTTATTGGCTTTCCAAAGGAATGCTTTTCTTATTAGTTTTCCCTCTTCATTGATGGTTATAATCTGCTCTTTCTTTGTTGTCTTTTGGTCATATCCTCTTGGAGCTTTACCAATCCATCTACCTTTTAGTAATGCTTTTACGCTGTTTTCAACAGTTGTTGCTCTCTTTTCGTCATTTTGAAACCTTGCATTTGCAAGTTCCATGAGTTGCATATACTTTCCGACTGGTGTACGTGGGTCATAATTTGATGTTGCAGATACCACGTATGCTCCTCTAGCTTCTACCTCTTCAATAATGGTTGTGCTTCCCGTTCTACTGAAACGGGAGGTACTGAACACTATTACGGTTTTTACTATCTGATTGCTGCCTTTCTTATTGCTCTGTTTGATGAAGGTCAACATACGACTAAATTCTTTGCGTTCCTTATCGCTCTTTGCTGATTCGTATGTTCCTCCAAACTCACCGACAATATTGTATGAGTGCATGTTTGCGTACTCTCTGCATTTATCTATTTGCACCTCTAGACTTTGACCGTCTACTTG
>OGQX01001958.1_pt1 | contig 17118 bp, 16 predicted proteins | sample 1553291 | NCBI WGS metagenome assembly OGQX01 (sample SAMEA2580030, study PRJEB22360) | human gut metagenome | biome: human gut; feature: human-associated habitat; material: faeces | place: Denmark | collected 2008/2010
CTGCCGTCAGGGCACGCAGAGCGCTCTGACCCGTGCCGAGGTCTCCGGCGGCGCCGCCGATCGGCAGCAGGCGTCCATCGTTTTCAATGTGGCGGCGGATATGGTGCGAATGTGTCCGGCACTCTCCAAACGGGTCAAGATACTGGATTCCCAGAAGCGGCTCATTTATCAGCCAACGGGCAGTATCTACCAGGTGCTCTCTGCCGATGTCGGCAATAAGCACGGATTTAATACCCACGGTGTGGTATTTGATGAACTGCACACGCAGCCGAACCGCAAGCTCTTTGATGTCATGACCAAAGGCTCCGGCGATGCTCGTATGCAGCCGCTGTATTTCCTCATCACCACGGCCGGAAACGATACAAAGTCCATCTGCTATGAGATCCACCAGAAGGCCAAGGACATCATCGAGGGGCGCAAGATCGACCACACCTTCTATCCGGTCATCTATGGTGCGGAAGAATCAGACGATTGGACGGACCCGAAGGTCTGGAAGAAGGCAAATCCCTCTCTCGGCATCACGGTCGGCATCGATAAGGTCAAAGACGCCTGCGAGTCTGCAAAGCAGAACCCCGGTGAAGAGAACTCCTTCCGACAGCTTCGCCTCAACCAGTGGGTCAAACAGGCGGTGCGTTGGATGCCGATGGACAAGTGGGACAAATGCGAGTTCGCCGTCAGCGAGGACGATCTGGAAGGTTGTATCTGTTACGGCGGTCTGGATTTGTCCTCCACCACAGATATTACGGCATTCGTTCTGGTGTTCCCACCGGAAGATGAGAACGACAAATACATCATCCTGCCGTACTTCTGGATACCGGAGGACAACCTTGACCTCCGAGTCCGGCGTGACCATGTGCCATACGATGTGTGGGAGCGACAAGGATACCTCCAAACCACCGAGGGTAATGTTGTTCATTACGGCTACATCGAGAAGTTCATTGAAAGCCTGGGAGAGCGTTTCGACATCCGAGAGATCGCTTTCGACCGCTGGGGTGCCGTGCAGATGGTGCAGAACCTTGAGAGCATGGGCTTCACAGTCGTTCCTTTCGGACAGGGGTTCAAGGATATGTCCCCGCCCACAAAGGAGCTGATGAAGCTGGTGCTGGAACAGCGCATCGCCCACGGCGGGCATCCTGTCCTCCGCTGGATGATGGACAACATTTTCATCCGCACCGACCCTGCCGGAAACATCAAACCGGACAAGGAGAAGTCCACAGAGAAAATCGACGGTGCCGTGGCAACAATCATGGCACTGGATAGAGCCATCCGCTGCGGCAACGACACCGCCGAATCTGTTTATGATAACCGAGGATTATTGTTTATTTAAATGTACAGTTATGGCTCTCAAAAACAGACTTATCATCTGCTGAATCATAGTAGTTTTCTGCCGCTGAACAGAGTTTATCTATAAGATAATCGACAACAATGGATGTCTCAGCGGAAGTTGAATTTACCTTATATTGATAGCCATAACCGTTCAGCTGATCCGGAGACAGTAAACTGAACTTCGTAATCTGTGCATTTTGTCCCGCTGGTTGTGTAAGGAGATCATCGTTTCCACTGTGCAAAAACGCACAGCGTAATGCATATAGTAAGTCCCCATTCAATTCGGCTTTTTCGGTACCAAATCCAACATGGCCGTCGTTGAAGTCAAAATAGTCATCACACCATTTTGCGTAGCGTTTTCTTCCACTCGATTCAGTCGGATATTCAATCTCTCCACAAATATCTGGGAGAGTCAGTGCTAATGCCAATGCGGATTGAAAAGCTTTATTTGCCACCGCTTCTTTTATATCGTTAATTTTCTCTTTCATGCTATCGCCCCTTTCTCTATGAATTCATTATACCACACATAGTGTCCAATAAACTGGACAGAAGGAGGATTTATGTCAGTATTTTCAGGCCTTTTCAAATCCAGAGACAAGCCTCAAGACCGCACATCGGGCAGCAATTATGCCTTTTTCTTCGGTGGCACGACTTCCGGCAAAGCGGTAACAGAGCGCTCGGCCATGCAGATGACTGCCGTGTATTCCTGTGTCCGCATCCTGTCGGAGGCTGTGGCGGGGCTGCCGCTGCACCTATACAAATACACGGACAGCGGCGGCAAGGCAATGGCGCTCGACCATCCGCTCTACCGCTTGCTCCACGATGAACCGAACCCGGAGATGAGTTCTTTCGTGTTTCGTGAGACACTCATGACACACCTGCTCCTCTGGGGCAATGCCTACGCGCAGATTATCCGCAACGGCAAAAATGAGATTGTGGCGCTGTACCCCCTGATGCCGAACAAGATGTCGGTGGACAGAGATGAAAGCGGGCGGTTGTACTACACCTATTATCGTGGCTCGGACGAAGCCATCAAGAACAAGGAGTTCGCTGTGACGCTTCAGCCTTTGGATGTTCTTCACATCCCTGGTCTGGGCTTTGACGGTCTGGTCGGCTACAGTCCCATCGCTATGGCAAAGAACGCCATCGGCATGGCGATTGCCTGTGAAGAATACGGTGCAAAATTCTTCGCCAACGGTGCCGCTCCGGGTGGTGTGCTGGAACACCCCGGCACGATCAAAGACCCGCAGCGTGTGCGAGAGAGCTGGCAGTCCACCTTCGGCGGCAGCGGTAATGCAAACAAAATCGCTGTGCTGGAAGAAGGCATGAAATACACGCCCATCGGCATCTCGCCGGAGCAGGCACAGTTCCTCGAAACACGAAAATTTCAAATTAATGAAATTGCTCGAATTTTCCGAGTCCCGCCACACATGGTCGGTGATTTGGAAAAGTCGAGCTTTTCCAATATTGAGCAGCAGTCCTTGGAGTTTGTGAAATACACCCTTGACCCGTGGGTCATCCGTTGGGAGCAATCCATTCAGCGGTCGCTTTTATCTGCGGATGAAAAATCAAGATATTTCGTGAAGTTCAATCTGGAAGGCCTGCTCCGCGGCGACTATCAGAGCCGCATGAACGGGTACGCCATCGGGCGGCAGAACGGCTGGATGTCCGCCAACGACATCCGAGAGTTGGAAAACCTCGACCGTATCCCGGCAGAGGATGGCGGCGATTTGTACCTCATTAACGGCAATATGCTCCCGCTGAAAAATGCCGGAGCTTTTGCAGATACACCTACCGATGACGGAAAGGAGGAAAAAACCGATGAAGAAATTTTGGAATTGGAAGAGCCGAACGGTGACGAATTCGGAGACGCAGGAACATACACAGGAAAGAACCCTGTTCCTGAACGGGACCATCGCCGAGGAAAGCTGGTTTGACGATGATGTCACCCCGCAGCTTTTCAAGGACGAGCTCATGTCCGGCAGCGGAAATATTACCGTATGGATCAATAGTCCCGGCGGTGACTGTGTGGCGGCGGCTCAAATCTACAATATGCTCATGGACTACAAGGGTGATGTGACGGTCAAGATTGACGGTATTGCCGCATCCGCAGCGTCCGTCATCGCTATGGCAGGTACGAAGGTACTGGTGTCCCCGGTGTCCATGCTCATGATCCACAACCCCATGACGGCGGCATTCGGCAATTCGGACGAGATGCAGAAAGCTATCGAAATGCTCGGTAGCGTCAAGGATTCCATTATCAACGCCTATGAGATCAAGACGGGGCTTTCCCGTGCCAAGCTCTCGCACCTCATGGATGCCGAAACTTGGATGGACGCAAACAAGGCTGTGGAACTCGGCTTTGCGGACGAAATCATGCAGAGAAACTCGGAATCAGAAGAGGTACCCACGCCTGCCGTTTCCATGCTGTATTCCAAGGCGAATGTGGTGAACTCTCTTATGGAGAAAATTGCCGCAAAATGTGCCATCACCCCGAAACCCACCCGTACACAAAAAGCCGATGACCTTATGGATCGGCTCAATCTCATAAAAAACTGGAGGTAATTCAATATGACTATCAACGAACTGCGTGAAAAGCGCAACCATGCTTGGAATGCCGCAAAGGCATTTGTGGAAACCAAGCGCGACAAGGACGGCCTGCTTTCCGATGAGGATGCCAAGACCTATGCTCAGATGGAAAAGAAAGTGCAGGACTATAGTGCCGAGATCGAGCGCATGGAAGCCATGTCCGCAATGGAAGCGCAGCTGAACAGACCCACTTCCTCTCCCATCACCGAGAAGCCTATGAACGGCAAGCCTGCCGCAGAGGAGAAGCCCAAGACCGGTCGTGCTTCCGATGCCTACCGCACCGGAATGCTCACCGCCCTTCGCAGCAACTTCCACCAGGTGAGTGATGTCCTTCGCGAGGGTGTTGACGCTGACGGCGGCTACCTCGTACCCGAGGAGTATGATTCCCGCCTTATTCAGACGCTTTCCGAGGAAAACATCATGCGAAAGCTCGGTCACACCATCACCACATCCGGTGAGCATAAAATCAACATTGCAGCGACTGCGCCTGCCGCTGCGTGGATTGAGGAAGGCGGTGCACTCTCTTTCGGTGACGCAACCTTTGCACAGATCCTTCTGGACGCGCACAAGCTCCATGTCGCTATCAAGGTGACCGAGGAACTGCTCTACGACAATGCGTTCAAACTGGAGGATTACATTCTCACCGAGTTTGGCAAGGCACTCGCCAATGCCGAGGAGGACGCATTCCTCAACGGCACCGGTGTCGGTCAGCCGCTTGGCCTGTTTGCGGAAACCGGCGGTGGTCATGTGGCAGAAACACTGACTGCCGCACTCAAGAGCGATGACCTCATCACCCTCATCCATGCGCTGAAGCGTCCCTACCGCAAGTCTGCCTCTTTCATCATGAACGACAAGACTATCGCGCAGATCCGCAAGCTGAAGGACAACAACGGTGCGTATATCTGGCAGCCTTCCTATCAGGCAGGCGAACCGGACCGCATTCTCGGCTACACGGTTCACACCTCTGCCTATGCACCGGAAAACGCTATCGCGTTCGGCGATTACAGCTACTACAACATCGGCGATCGCGGCACCCGTTCCTTCAAGCAGCTCAATGAGTTGTTCGCAGGCAACGGCATGATCGGTTTCGTTGCCAAGGAGCGTGTGGACGGCAAGCTCATTCTCCCCGAAGCCGTTCAGATTCTCAAGCTGAAAACCGAATAAGGAAGGAGGCGGCGGTGATGGACGAGCTTCTTTCCAAAGTAAAAGCCAACCTTATCCTGGAACATACGGCGGATGATGAGCTGCTGAAAAGCTACATCACCGCCGCTGTTTCTTACGCCGAAAGCTACCAGCACATCCCGGAGGGCTATTACACGGAGAACCCAATGCCACCGACCACAGAGCAAGCCGTCATTATGCTGTCATCCCACTTCTATGAAAGCCGGGACGGCAGCACGGGCGGCTTTTTTGCGGATAACACCGGAGCGGCACAGCAGGTGTGGAACACGGTCAATCTGCTGCTCCGCTTGGATAGGCGGTGGCAGGTATGAGTTTCGGAAAAATGAACGGCTTTGCCGACATTGTAGAAACCCGCCAAGTCAAGGACAGCGAAGGCTTCACTCATTCCGAGGATGAAGTCCTCGCTTCCGTCCGTGTGTACCGGGAAGGCCGGCACGGCTCTCAGCGCTGGGCGAACCTCGCCGCATTCAGCGAAGCGACCGACCTGTTCCGCTTTCGGCGTATTCCTGGGCTGACAATCACCACAGACCAGTTTCTCATTTGCGATGACTGTCGCTACGATATTGTATCCGTAGAGGATGTCAAAGGCCGTGGGATGTACATCGAGGTTTTAGCGAAAAGGAGTGAACCTACCATTGGCAAAAGCTGAAATGAAAATGCCGGAGGATTTCCTCCTGAAGATTTCCAAGCTCGGCAGCAACTTTGATAGCGTTGCGGATACCGTCCTGCAGGCCGGTGGCGAGGTGGTGCTGAAGAGAGTCAAGAGCAATCTCTCCTCCGTTATCGGCAGAGGGACAAAGTTCAAATCCCGCACCACGGGCGAACTGGAAGGCGCACTCGGCCTTTCTCCCTCCAAGCTGAACCGGGACGGCAACCACGACATCAAGGTCGGTTTCGCTGAGCCTCGCTCGGACGGCGGCAGCAATGCCAAGCTGGCCAACATCATCGAATACGGCAAGCACGGTCAGCCCGCAAAGCCGTTTCTGAAACCCGCGAAAACAGCGTCCCGGCAGGAATGTATCGATGCCATGACCAAGGCACTGGATGAGGAGGTGGAAAAGCTGTGAGCCTGCTATCCGATTTGCAAACCATCGCAAAAAGTTGTGGGGTTCCCGTTGAAACGGGTGTGTTCTCCGGCAAAGCACCGGACACCTATCTGGTGATTACGCCGCTGTCGGACAGCTTCGGGCTACACGCCGACAACGCTCCCGGCTGCGAAACGCAGGAGGCACGGCTGTCCCTCTTCACAAAGGGCAGTTACACCAAATTGAAAAATGCACTTGTCCGTGCCTTGCTTGGTGCGGACTTTTATATTACCGACCACCGGTACATCGGCTTTGAGACCGAAACCGGCTATCATCACTACGCCATTGATGTGGCGCAAATCTACGAACTGGAGGAATAAGTTATGGCAACGATCGGTCTTGACAGACTGTATTACGCAAAAATCACCGAGAACGACGCCGGTGAGGAAACCTACGGTACGCCGGAGCAGCTTGCGAAAGCCATCTCCGCTGACCTTTCGGTGGAACTGGCAGAAGCTACGCTCTACGCCGACGACGGTGCTTCGGAGATCGTAAAGGAATTCAAATCCGGCACACTCTCCCTCGGCATTGACGATATCGGCTCTACGGCGGCATCCGACCTCACGGGTGCAACTATCGACAAAAACAAGGTGCTGATTTCCGCATCCGAGGACGGCGGCGACCCTGTGGCGGTGGGCTTCCGCGCCAAGAAGTCCAACGGCAAGTACAAGTATTACTGGCTCTACCGAGTGAAATTCGGTATTCCGGCGACGAACCTTGCCACCAAGGGCGACAGCATTACCTTCTCCACGCCGACCATTGAAGGCACCATTCTGCGCCGCAACAAAGCAGACGCAGGCAGCAAGCACCCGTGGAAGGCAGAAGCATTGGAGGGCGATGTGACCGCTGCGACTATCACGAACTGGTATAAGGAAGTCTATGAGCCGACCTATACCACGACACCCGAAAAACAGGGTTAACGGAGGTAACACACAATGGATAACGAGAGAACTGCAGTCATCACCATCGGTGACGAGGAATACACACTCCTGCTTACCACCAAGGCTACCAAGGAAATCGCCGGTCGCTATGGCGGTCTGGAAAACCTCGGCGAGAAGCTAATGAAGTCCGAGAACTTTGAAATGGCCATCGGAGAGATCGTGTGGCTTATCACGCTTCTGGCAAATCAGAGCATCCTCATTCACAACCTCAAGGACAAGGAGCACCCCAAGGAGCCGCTCACCGAGGATGTGGTGGAGCTTCTGACCACGCCCCTCGACCTCGCCGGATACAAAACCGCCATTACGGAAGCTCTCTACAAGGGCACCAAGCGGAATGTGGAAAGCGAGAAAGACTCAAAAAACGCACAAGTCGGGTAACGGTCTCCGATTCGGAGCTGTTTACCCGGCTTCTCTATTACGGCCTTGCCCACCTTCATCTCAGCCAGGATGAGGTGTGGCTGATGCCGTTTGGTCTGCTGCTCGACCTGTGGGAGTGCCACAAGCAGTATAACGGACAGGCTGTTCCTGCTCACGAACACTACATTGACGATATTATCCCGGACGGCATTTAAGGAGGTGACGGTACATGGCAGACAGTTTCGGACTGAAGATCGGTCTTGAGGGCGAAAAGGAGTTCAAAAAAGCACTGGCGGATATCAACCAGTCCTTCAAGGTGCTCGGCTCCGAAATGAAGCTCGCCACCTCTCAGTTCGATAAAAACGATAAATCCGTGGAAGCACTCGCCACACGGAATAAGGTGCTGCGAAAAGAGATCGACGAGCAGACCACAAAAATCGATACTCTTCGCAAGGCTCTGCAGAATGCCGCCACCTCCTTTGGAGAGAACGACCGCCGCACCCAGAACTGGCAGATCCAACTCAACAATGCCGAAGCCGCCCTCAACGACATGAACCGGGAGCTGGACGAAAACGAAAAAGCTATCAAGGAGGGCGGCAAGGCTGCGGAGGAATCCGGCAGTAAGTTTGAAGGCTTCGGCAAGGTTCTTAAAACCGTAGGTGTGGCACTCGGTGCCGTGGCTGTTGCCGCAGGTGCCGCCGCCGTAAAGCTCGGCAAAGAAGTCATCGCCGCCTATGCTGACTACGAGCAGTTGGTCGGCGGTGTTGACACTCTGTTCAAGGACTCCTCGCAGGAGATTCAGCGGTATGCCGCCAACGCATACAAAACAGCCGGTCTTTCCGCCAACGAGTACATGGAGACGGTCACGGGCTTTTCCGCAAGCCTGATCCAGTCTCTCGGCGGTGATACCGAGAAAGCCGCAAAGTATGCGGATATGGCAATCACGGATATGTCCGATAACGCCAACAAGATGGGAACGGATATGTCCTCCATTCAGAATGCCTACCAGGGCTTTGCCAAGCAGAACTACACCATGCTCGACAACCTCAAGCTGGGCTACGGCGGCACGAAGCAGGAAATGGAGCGACTGCTTGCCGATGCGGAGAAGATATCCGGTGTCAAGTACGACATCTCCTCTTACGCAGATGTGGTGGAAGCCATCCATGTCATGCAGAAGAGCATGGACATTGCAGGAACGACCGCCAAGGAAGCGGAAGGCACCATTTCCGGCTCTGTCAATGCGCTGAAATCTGCCGTGTCGAACCTCATCGTAGGCTTCGGCGATGCAGATGCTGATATGGAGCTGCTGTGCAACAACATGGTGGATGCCTTCAAGACCGTGGTGGCGAACATCACCCCGGTTATTGAGAACATCGTGGCGGCTCTGCCCACGGCGCTGGACGCTCTGCTGACGGCTGTGGGTGAACTGCTGCCCACACTGCTGGAAGCAGTCACCGAACTCTTCTCGCAGGTGCTGGAAACGCTGCTTTCTTTGCTTCCGCAGCTTATCCCGGCGGCGGTGTCCGCGCTCATGACCATCGTGAATACGCTGATCGAGAATCTGCCCCTGCTTATCGAGGCAGCGGTGCAGCTGGTGTCTACACTTGTGACCGGCATTGCGGATGCACTGCCTACGCTCATCCCGGCAGCGGTGCAGGCTATCGTCACCATCGTGCAAGGTCTGGTGGACAGTCTGCCGATGCTTCTGGATGCCGCGCTGCAGCTTATCACAGGGCTTGCCCAGGGACTATTGGACGCACTGCCCGTGCTGATTGCTGCTCTGCCGGAGATCATCAACGGCATCATTACCTTCTTACTGGATTCGATTCCTCAGATCATCGAAACAGGCATTCAGCTTCTGACCTCGCTTGTTGCCGCATTGCCGGATATCATTATGACAATCGTGGAAGCCATTCCGAAAATCATTGAAGGCATTATCACCGCCGTGCTGAACGCCATACCTCAGATCATCCAAGCGGGTATCGACCTGCTGATTTCTCTCATTCAAGCCCTGCCACAGATCATCACGACTATCGTGCAGGCAATTCCGCAAATCATCTCCGGCATCGTCAATGCACTCATCGGGAACATCGACAAGATAATCATGGCAGGTGTGCAGTTGTTCGTTGCGCTGATTGAAAACCTACCTACTATTATCGTGGAGATTGTCAAGGCGGTGCCGCAGATCGTTGCAGGTATCGTGAAAGCCTTTGGCTCTCTGATGTACAAAATCGTGGAGATCGGCGGCAACATCGTCAAGGGACTGTGGAGCGGTATTACCCAGCTTGCCTCGTGGCTGTGGGACAAGGTGTCCGGGTGGATTTCCTCCATCTGGGACGGCATCTGCGATTTCTTCGGTATCCATTCGCCCTCGAAAGAGATGGCGTGGGTCGGTGAAATGCTGGTCAAGGGTCTGGCTGGCTCCATAGACGACAACGGTGATGAAGCGGTCAAAGCCGCAGAAGGAATGGCGGAGGACATCAACGGTGTCATGGGCGACCTCGCTCACGATATGCAGACGGCTCTGCCCACCGACTTTGACGTGAACGGCTCTGTCCGCACAGCAGTGGACGGTGTGACCGGCAAGGCGGCATCCGCTTTCACCATTGCCCTGAATATTACGAATTTCAACAATTACAGCAGCGAGGACATCCGTCAGCTCACCAACGAAGTCATGGAAACGGCGAATCAGTTCGCCCAGCGGAAAGGAGTGGTATTCGCATGAGCTATTTTAACTACAACGGCCGCAGTTCCGCTGATTTCGGCCTGCATATCGAGAAGAAGGATGTGTTCTCCGCACCGGAGTATGATGCGGAGTTCATCTCCATTCCCGGTCGGAGCGGCGACATCATCAATCCGAACCGCCGCTTTGCCAACATCAAGGTGACCTACATGGTGTTCCTCGCACGGAAGAACGTAGCCGCCCTTGCATCCGACCTGCGGGACATCAAGGGCTGGCTGTATTCCGAGCCGGACAAATACCATGAGATCACCGATTCCTACGATGCAGAATATTTCCGATATGGCGTTATTTCTGGTAGTCTGGACATTGAGGAGCAGCTGAATAAAATCGGCTGCTTCACCGTGACCTTCAACTGCAAACCCTTCAAGTACAGCTTTGCGGGACAGGAAACGGTGTCGGCTGACAGTTCTGAGCTGACGATTACCAATCCCACTGTTTTTGAGAGCCGACCGTATATCAAAATCTATGGCAGCGGTCTGATTCGGCTCATGGTTCAGCCGGAGGGTCGGGGCACAAGCTCCTGGGGCTTTGCCGGTGTGGACGAGTACATTGAAATCGACAGTGAACGCATGAACTGCTACAAGGGTACCGTTCTCAAAAACTATATCCTTTCCGGGGAAGGCTTTCCGGTGCTGAAGCCGGGAGAAAACACAATTGCCTGTGCCGGAAATGTGCAGCGGATCGAGGTCATTCCGAGGTGGTGCTGTTTGTAAGGTCGTTCCCGATTGTAAGCTGTAGAAAAATTCAAAAAAGTATGGTATAATGTTTTTAAGTGAGAATGACAAGTCGGAATTTGCAGGTGTGATTGATGAGAATTGTAGAAGTTACAGAAAACAAAAAACAATATCTTGATTTGCTCCTGTTGGCGGATGAGCAGGAAGATATGGTTGACCGTTATCTCTATAAAGGTGAAATGTATATTCTTGATGATGACGGAGTGAAATGCGAGTGTGTCGTAACGGACGAAGGGAATGGAATACTTGAAATTAAGAATATCGCTACAGTTCCCCCATTTCAGCGAAAAGGCTATGCCAAAGCGCTGATTGAATTTCTTGTTGAAAAATACCGCAGACAATTTTCGATACTGCAAGTGGGAACCGGTGACAGCCCGTTGACGATACCCTTTTATGAAAAATGTGGCTTTGTACGCTCGCATACCGTGCCAAATTTCTTTACTGATCATTATGATCACCCGATATATGAGTGTGGTGTACACCTTGTAGATATGGTGTATATGCAAAGACCTCTATAAAACCAATTCCGGTTTGTCGAGCTACAAGTAAATCATTTATACTCAACCACCAGGGAGAAATCCCCGGTGGTATTTTTATGCCCGAAAGGAGGTGGTTTTCATGATCCCGGTACTTTATCCGCCCAATGCTACGGATTTCTCGACCTTCGGTCTTGGTGTGCTGACGGATACCATTTCCTGCGAAGTGACCGAGGAGCGAAACGGTGTGTTCGAGTGCTTACTCAAATACCCTGTCAGCGGTCAGCACTATGGGCTTATCACCAAGGAGTGCATTATCAAAGCAAAGCCCAACGATACCGCCGCCGACCAGGCGTTCCGCATTTATCGCATCACGAAGCCCTTAAACGGCATCGTCACCATCTACGGTCAGCACATCTCGTATGACCTCGCCAATGTTCCGGTGATGCCGTTTTCGACGGAGAGCCGTTCTCCGCAGCTTATCCTCTCGCAGCTTCTTGCCGGAGATACACGCTTCACGGGCCGGACGGACTACTCGGATGCAAAGGCATTCTCTGTCGCCCAGCCGAAAAGTGCCCGCGCCTGCCTCGGCGGTACGGAAGGTTCCATGCTCTCCAAATGGTACGGTGAGTTTGAGTGGGACAACTTCACGGTGAAGTTCCATTCGCACCGCGGGCAAAAGACCGGCGTGGTCATTGAATATGGCAAGAACCTCACCGCATTGGAGCAGGACGAGGACAACAGCGGCGTATATACCGCACTGCTCCCGTATGCCGTATACACACCGGAAGGCTCGGACACCGAAACGGTGGTCACGCTGCCGGAGGTCACGCTCCCCATTGTGACCTCGGAGATCGTCCGTAAAAAGACACTCATTATGGATTTTACCGAACAGTTCGGCAGCGATACCGTTATCACGGAAGAAGCACTGCGAACAAAAGCTAAAAGCTACATCAAGGCCAATCCGCTGGGTGCGACCATTCCCACGGTGAAGGTGTCCTTTGAGCCGCTCTGGAAACAGCCGGAGTATTCGGCACTCCTGGAGCGTGTCAATCTCTGCGATACCGTCACCATTCGGCACTCGCTGCTGGGTGTCAGCGTGTCGGCTATGGTCATTGAAACCGTTTACGACACCCTCGCCGAGCGGTACAAGAGCATTTCCCTCGGTCAGAGCAAGTCCAGTATGATCACCACCATTTCCGAGGTGCAATCAACGGTTGATAAGGTGGAATCCACGGTGGGACGCTTTCCCAAACTGCTCCAAACCGCCATCGGCAAGGCCACCGGGCTTATCACCGGTCAGAGCGGCGGCTATGTGGTCATCCACACCAACGAGGAAAACGGGCAGCCCTACGAGCTGCTCATTCTGGACACACCCTCCATTGACGAAGCCGTGAATGTCTGGCGGTGGAATGTGGGCGGCCTGGGCTTTTCCCATAACGGCTACAACGGCCCCTACGAAACTGCCATCACAGCAGACGGGCAGATCGTTGCAGACTTCATTACTTCCGGCTCTCTGGTAGCAAACATCATCAAGGCTGGTGTCATTCAGTCGCAGGATGGCTCGTCCTGGTGGGACTTGGAGAGCGGCGAGGTCGTGCTGCGCGCCTATGTCTCAACGGATGAATTTGCGGAGAAAACAGCATATCTTCAGCAGAATGCCGACGGGCTGAACAGCTATGTGGCAACTCTTACCGAAACTATGGAGTCGGTTTCCAACGACCAAGGCATACTGGAAGAGCGGCTGCGAAGCTCCGAAAGCAAAGTATCTCAGCTTCAGCACACGGTGGAGGGCTTATCCGTCACCATGCAGGAGCAGTACATCGGCGGTATCAACTATGTGCAGAACTCCTCGGGACTCAACGGCATCACGGATGATTGGAGCTATTCGGGCACGGTAAAAACCGACACTTCAACGGATACGCAGAACAATACCGTTTCCGACTCCTGTTTTGTACTGGGAGCTTATTCTTCACTGTCTCAGTACATCCGCAGTGTTGTTCCCGGAACATACACAATTACGATTCGAGCAAAGAAAACTTCGACCATGTCCGCATATTTTTATGTGACATATAACGGAAATAAAACGAAGTATCTGTTCAATAAGTCCACAGCGTTTGACTGGACGGATTTCACAGTCACGCTGACCGATGTTACCGACCCTACGCTTCGTATCTACTGCTACTGCCGTGACGCATCCGTTTATCTCGCAGACATTATGATAACCGAGGGTGCGATCCCAAGAAAATGGACGCCCGCTCCCAACGAGATCTACACGCAGGAAGTCAAGATCGACAAGCGGGGTATCGAGGTGTCAAACAAAGCATCATCCCAGAGGACGGTCATCACAAACACGGAGTTTGCCGGTTACTACAACGATGAGGTCATTTTCACCCTTAACAAAGATGAAACACAGACCAGGAAAACCACGGTGGACGGTGAGCTGACCGTGGGCAAAACGAAGTTTGTCCCGATGCCGACGGCATCCGACGGGCTGAATATTGTTATTCTGGATTAAGGAGGTAAGGCTGTGGCATTAAGCGGCTCTTTTCATAAATATCCCACAAGCAAATTCGGACTGTACTGCGACTGGACGGGCAGTCAAAGCGTCACGGGAAACTACACCGATGTAACGCTCAATGTCTATCTGCAGTTTTATACACTGCAGGTAGGCGCCCGAGCAGACTCAATCATTTCAATCAACGGCGAGAGCGAAACCTATACCGCACCGGCTATCAACGATACAAGCTCGACAAGCTGGCACATGGTACACCTCAAAAGCAAAACAGTCCGGGTTTATCATAACAGCAACGGCACAAAAACAGGTGTGGCTTTGTCGGCGTCATGGCGGTTTTCCGGCACCTATTCCGGTGTATCCATCGGAACGATAACCGCATCAGCAACAGTTGACCTTAACACAATCGACCGCAACGCCCCGACCGTGAGCTTCAGCACATCGAATATCACGGCAAACGGGTTCAAAATTTCGGCATCGTTCTCGGCTGCGGCAGACCTTTGGCAGTACAGCTTAAACGGCGGTGCGAGCTGGACGACCTTTTCCTCAAATGTGTCAACAAGCGCAAGCGCTGCGCTGTCTTCGCTCTCGCCGAACACAAGCTACACGGTGAAGGTCAGGGCAAGGCGGCAGTACAACCATGTCTACGGCACATCAGGCAGTGCCACCGTAAAAACGCTTGGAGGTGCCGTATTAAACAGCGTCAGCACGGTGACGGCGGACAATGCCACGGTTACGGTTTCTCTGAATGCGACCGTGTATGAAGCGTCATATTCCAACTCTCTGGCAATCAAAAACGGCGGTACGACCATATTGACCGTTACGGGACTTTCCTGGTCGAAAGGTACGGCAAACAGAACGGTAACACTGACATCGGCGCAGAGAACGGCACTTTTAAATGCAATGGCGACCGTTAAATCATTTACGGGAACCTTTGCACTTTCTTCTTTCAGCGGTTCTGCCCAGATAGGAAGTACATCGAGCAGAACCGCCACCGTACAGACAACGGCCGCAAACTCCGCACCGACACTCGGCGATTTTACTTATGAGGACAGCAACACGGCTACGAAAAATATCACGGAAGATAACCGGTTGTTCATTCAAAACCATTCTGTGCTGAAAGTAACACCCGGAACGGCGACTGCGAAAAACGGTGCGACTATAACGAACTACACGGCATCCTGCAACGGTTTATCAGTCTCCAATTCGACTGGGGCTGCCTTATCCGTTGGTAAGATCACCAAGTCCGGCAATGTTATGGTCACGCTCACAATCACTGATTCCCGTGGTTATACCTCCGGTGTCTCCAAGGCCGTCACTGTCATTCCGTATTCCAAACCGAAGGTGTCCTCGATAACTCTTCGGCGAACCAATGATATCGAGGCGGAAATGCAGCTCAAATTCAGCGGCTCTATTTCTGCTGTTACCGTAGACGGGACGCAGAAAAACAGCGTGGTTTATGTGCGGTATCGGTACAAGAAAACCAGTGAGAGCAGTTACGGCAGCTACACCAGCATCTATTCCGGCACGACAAAAAGCGGAACCTCTTTCAGCTACTCCAATTTGGAACTGTGCAATCTGGATGCCAACAGTTCCTACGACTTCCATTTGCAGATCCAAGACAAGCTCTATTCTTTAAGCAGTCTGGATCTGTATTTTACTGTCCCGCAGGGTACGCCGCTCATTGCGCTGCGGAAAAAGAAGGTCGGTATCAACACGCCGGAGCCACAAGCCATGCTGGATGTTGCCGGGGATATGCGGGTGGATGGCTCACCCCTTGCGGATTTTGTCATTCAACAAGGGACAAGCGGCATCTGGAATTACCGTAAATGGAAAAGCGGTACAGCGGAATGTTGGGGTCAGTATTCCTTTACGACCGCCATTTCGACGGCATGGGGTGTGCTCTATGAGAGCGGCGCAATTGCGCTACCTAATTTTCCGTTTACCTTCGCGGAAATTCCTCACGTTCATATCTCCACGGAGAACAGCAATTACGCCATGTTTGTGGAGCGAGGCAGTTCGAGTAGCTGGTCTACAACGACCAACCCCGGAAAGATATTTGCCGTAAGACCAAATACGGTACCATCGGCAACCTACAAAGTATCAATCTATGCTATCGGAAAAGTGTGACGCTCCGGCGTCACTTTTTTTATACCCATTTTTAATTTCAAAGGAGGACAAACAACATGAAAGAATTCTGGACGACCATTCAGGTGGTGTTCGCCGGAATCGGCGGCTGGCTGGGATGGTTCTTGGGAGGATGTGACGGCTTGCTTTATGCGCTTCTGGCTTTCGTAGTCATCGACTACATCACCGGCATCATGTGCGCCGTGGTGGACAAGAAGCTGTCCAGCGAAGTCGGATTCAAGGGCATTTTCAAAAAGGTGCTCATCTTCGCCCTGGTCGGCATCGGGCATATTCTCGACACCCGCGTCATCGGCAGCGGCTCAGTGATGCGTACTGCCGTCATTTTCTTCTATTTGTCGAATGAGGGCGTGTCCCTGTTGGAAAACGCCGCATACCTGGGACTGCCCATTCCGCAGAAGCTGAAATCCGTTCTGGAGCAGCTTCATGACCGCAGTGAAAAGGAGGATGAATAATATGGCTTACACAAACAGTTCCCTGGTGTCCTACACCAAACTCAGCCCGAACCACTCCGGGCAGCGCACCCACAGCATTGACCGCATCACACCGCACTGCGTGGTGGGTCAGTGCAGTGTGGAAACGCTGGGCAACATCTTTTTGCCGACCTCACGGCAGGCAAGCTGCAACTACGGCATCGGTGTCGATGGTCGGGTCGGAATGTATGTGGAAGAGAAGAACCGCTCCTGGTGTTCCTCTTCCGCAGCCAACGACCAGAGAGCCGTCACCATTGAGTGCGCCAGCGACAATACCGAGCCGTATGAGTTCAAGGATGTGGTGTACCAGCGGCTCATCGAGCTTTGCACCGACATCTGCAAGCGCAATGGCAAGACGAAGCTGCTCTGGATGGGGGATAAGGCCAAGACGCTGAACTACACTCCGAAGTCTGACGAGATGGTGCTGACCGTCCACAGATGGTTTGCGAACAAGAGCTGCCCTGGCAACTGGATGTATGCCCGCATGGGCGATTTAGCATCCAAGGTCACGGCAGCTCTCGGCGGGGAAGTTAAACCTGCCGTTTTTCCGGG